>OLOP01001445.1_pt1 | contig 15453 bp, 10 predicted proteins | sample 1672381 | NCBI WGS metagenome assembly OLOP01 (sample SAMEA3136678, study PRJEB25190) | human gut metagenome | biome: human gut; feature: human-associated habitat; material: faeces | place: Austria | collected 2013 | reverse complement strand
TTTGTTCAAGCAGTCACATAAGCTGGAAGCAGAAATTAAGGAGAAGTTGGGGGCGATTGGGTATGAAATCTGAATGGACATATCGCCCACTTGGTGAGCTTGTATCTTTTGCATCAGGAGGAACACCGAGTAAAAAAAGAGATGATTATTGGGGTGGAACTATTCCCTGGATTAGTGCAAAGACATTGAAAACGGAGAATATCGACACATCTGATTTGTTTATAACAGAAGAAGGACTAAAAGCTGGAAGCAAGATTGCGCCGAAGGGAAGCATCCTACTTCTTACACGAGGAAGCGGTCTTTTTAATGGAATACCAATTGCTAGAGTTGAAAAAGATGTGGCTTTCAATCAAGATATAAAGTGTCTGGATTCATATGGAGAAGTGGAAAACGAGTTTATATTTTATTGGTTGTTGTCGCAAAAAGATTATTTGATGGCAAAGGTTGGAGTTACAGGAATTGGAGCGGGAAAATATGATTGGGATTACTGTAAGCATAATGCTTGCCATCATCGGTCCCATTTCAACTCTTCCGTAACTTCCGCGGAAATACTGGATCAGCATTGGGATTGTTTTATACTTCTTAATATCAAGTACAAGAGTTGGAAGCAGGTAATCATTCCATACCCACATTGCTTCCAGAATACCTACGGATATCATGGTAGGCTTCAGGATATGGATATCGATCAAAAAGAAGGTCTGCAGCGGATTACATCCGTCGATCATGGCAGCTTCTTCGATTTCTACAGGAATCGATTTTACAAATCCGCAGAACATAAATACCGCAAGACCTGCGCCAAATCCGAGATAGATCACCCAGATATTCCATGGCATATTCAGATGTAAGGTATCTGCTGTCTGTGACAAGGTGAACATAACCATCTGGAAAGGAACAACCATGGAAAATACAAACAGATAATATAAAATCTTTGAAATCGGACTATTTACACGGGTTATATACCATGCACACATGGAGCAACATACAAGAATAGCAACTACAGAAGTAATCGTAATAAATGTACTGTATCCAAGACTGCTCAAAAATCCTTTTGAAGCAACGGCATCTACATAGTTTGCGATTCCTGCAAATGCATCTGCAGTCGGAAGTTTAAATGCAGTTCCTGTACTGATCGCTGATTCTTTTTTCAAAGAGTTCATCAGGATCATAATGATCGGATAAATCCAGGCGAGTGCCGCAATTGTTAATATAACTATCCATATTGTATTTGCAATACTTTTCTTCTTTTTCATTACTGCTGCACCTCCTTAGATCTTGTTGCTTTCAGCTGTACCAGTGAAATAATGATAACCAGAACACAGAAGATCACTGCTTTTGCCTGTCCATAACCTTTCCACTGCATTCCGGCACGTGCGTAGAATGTCTGGTAAATATTCAGTGCCAGCATTTCTGTCGCATGGTTTGGATCTCCACCTGTAAGAGCCAGGTTCTGATCAAACAATTTAAATGAATTGGTAAGTGTCAGGAAGACGCAGATCGTGATGGAAGACATTACCATCGGAACTCTGATTTTCCAGAGGATATCCCACTTTGCTGCTCCGTCAATCTCTGCTGCTTCGATCAGATCATCCGGTACATTCTGAAGACCTGCGATGTAAATGATCATCATATATCCGATCTGCTGCCAGCACATCAAAATGATAAGTCCCCAGTAACCGGCTGAAGAATTCAGTGCCAGAAGCGGCTGTCCGATGATCGTAAGCAGACAGTTGATCAGGATCTGCCAGATATATCCAAGTACGATTCCACCGATCAGGTTCGGCATAAAGAAAATAGTTCTGAAAATATTGGTTCCCTTTAACTTCTGTGTCAGAAGCAGTGCCAGGCCAAATGCCAGTACGTTGATCAGTAAGATCGATACAATCGCAAATAATACTGTAAATTTAAATGAACTTGTAAATGATGTATCCTTGATTGCTGCGGTATAATTTGATATTCCAACAAATGTTGCATTTCCTACTGTTGTAAACTTACAAAAAGAAAGATAAAATCCCTGTGCAAACGGAATAATAAATCCGATCACAAATGCAAGAAATGTTGGGAGAACAAATATTGGTGCATGTTTTTTCAGTGCCTTCTCCATAGAAATCCTCCTCTTTTCCTTTTGCCCGGAAGGATCTTCCTACCAGGTGGCTCTCATTTCACTTTTTATTTTTATATGGAAAAACGTAGGTTCCCATATCCAGAAAACCCGCTTCGTACAGGCTCTCCTCTCACTTAAAAGGGGCAGGCAAGCCGCCTGCCCCTAGGTCAGTTCTTTTTATGCAACTTATTTATTCATTTGCAAGCTTGTATTCAGATGCCCATCCATCTACGAATGCACTTACTACTGCATCCCAGTTAGCATCTGTCTGATCTGCCGCATAAGCTGTCAGTGCAGATCCAACACCATTTTTCCACTCTTCTGAAGGCATTGTTGAGAAGTTCCATGCTACCGGAGTCTTTCCGTCTTCGGTCATCTGTTTGTCTTCTTTGATAAAGAGATTCTTAGATTCCTGAGCTTTCTTAAACGGAATGTTGAATCCCATATCGTCTGCCATACATTTTGTTCCTTCATCTGAAGTTACACACCAGTCCATAAAATCTAATGTAGCCTGAATATCAGCTTCGTCTGCGTCTTTATTTACGCACCAGTAATTTTCTGTACCTGTGCAGAGTCCCTGGTTTGCTTCATCGCCTACACCAAAGTAAACCGGAAGCATGGTCATGTCATCATCTGTCAGACCGCCATCGATCAGCTGTGTATATTCCCATGTACCATTCTGATAGAATACAGCTTTTTTATTCAGGAATTCATTTCTTGCATCGTCACCTGTCTTTGCAGCAAGATCCTTTGGATCGCATGTGCTGTTGTTGATGTACAGATCCCACATATCGCGATAATTGTCAAGATATGTGCCTTTGATTGCATCTGTTGTGTTAATTCCTTCATCCTGATATTCAAAGTAGATCGGAAGGTTTGCAAGGTGTGTCTTGAATCTCCAGTCAGAAGATCCGTCCATACCTGCTGAAGTAAATGCAGAAAATCCAAGTTCAGAAGTTCTATTTGTAATGTCTTCTGCTACTTTTTTCAGATCTGCAAAAGATTTGATGTCATCCGGTGTATATCCTGCTTCTTTTAATAATGTCTTATTTGTGATAATTCCGTATGTTTCAATAACATATCCGATACCCGCTACAGAATCTCCGTCTTTCAGTGCATAATCATCACTTGTGAGTTCTTTGTAAATATCAGAATCTGATAAGTCGTAGCAGTAATCTTTCCAGTTTGCAAGTCCTACAGGTCCGTTTACCTGGAATAATGTTGGTGCTCCGCTCTTTCCCATTTCACTCATCAGAGTGGTTTCATAGTTTCCGGAAGCTGCTGTAACAACCGTTACATCTACACCTGTCTCTTTTGTGTAATCCTTTGCCAGCTGCTGCCACTGCTCATCCTGCTCCGGTTTGAAGTTCAGATAATATACAGATCCTTTGCTGCTGTCCCCTTTACCGTCTGCACTCTTGCCATCGCTCTTGCTTCCACATCCTGCAAAGCATCCAAGTGTCATGATTCCTACCAGCCCCAGTGCCAGCCATCTTTTTTTGTTTTTCATAATTTCCGTTCCTCCTCGTCTGGATTTCTTTTCTATGCTTAAATAATAGCAAGAATCCAATCAAAGACTGTAACAAATCGCAAACCTCCTTTAACAAAAAATATACTTTTCGAAATGTAAAAAATTTGTTATTGATAAAATGACACCAACAGCCTTCTCCTCCCATCATCTCTCTTTCTCATACTCCCGGATACTTTCATCGGCAGTCTCCACCATCTGCGCAGGCGTCATTTTCCCGGCGGCAAGCTGTGGCAGACACTCCCCGATCGTCTCTTCCTGAAGGATGGAGTTCCATTTCACCTGATAGTTCGGAACGATCTGCGGATTGTTATTGTAGGCATTTACATAATCCTGAAGGAGCTGGCTGATTTCAGTGCGTCCGTTCTTGTCCATCAGCTCTTTCTTCTCTTCCAGATTGAATTTCGTGCGAAATTTCAAAAATTCAACCGCTCCTTCTTTGACCTCCTCGCTGTAAGTGGAAACCACCGCCCAGCCAAAGGTTTCCGGTGAGGCGATCAGTTTATTTCCCGGAAATGCGGAAAATCTTACCTTTTCTTTCCATTCTTCCGGCAACTGATCGATCATCCAGTATCCGTTCGGGATCATTGCCACCTTTCCTGTGACAAAATTATTGTATGCCACATCGTAGTCAGCATGAATTGCATCTTCTGTTGTATACCGAAACAATTTCTGCAAGGTTTCTGCAATTTCAAGACCGGTATCATTGGAATAGCTTTCTGGGAGAAGCTCTTTCATAAATGCATAGCCTTCTTCCGTGTGTGCTGCCTCTGCTGTTGCAATCAGCATCGGCGCCCAGCCGGTTCCTTCAGTGTGAAGTCCAAGCGGTGTGATTCCGTTTGCCTGCAGCCGGTCACAGCAGTCCCAGAATTCTTCCCATGTCTCCGGGAATTTCTCAATCCCTGCTTCCGCAAAAAGCTCCGGATTCCAAAACATGCCGGCGCACGCAAATGCCGCCGTACTGATCGGTCCAAGATAGATATTGCCATCCTCATCCGTACAGCCTTCCATCACCGCCGGTTCGATCATATTCCTCCACTCTTCATCCTCTTCCAGATACGGACTCAGATTCTCGATCCGTCCATCCGCAACCATCATCTGATAAAAGGACGGCAGGGTGCGCACATCATAGATCACAGCCGGAAGCTCGTCTGTGACATTTAACCGTTTCAGATTTTTTCGGTATTCCTCTTCCGTCTCCATGATCCATTCCACTTGCATATGATACGTACCGGCATATTCTTCATTAAATGCATCAACGACATCCTGTTCCGTTTTCTTGCCGGAAGTCGGATCTACCGTCAGAATGATCGGAATATCAATCTCCTTTTTTTCTGTACTCCGGCTTGTCTGCCCCGTATTTTTACCACATCCGGTCAGCACTGTCAGAACCAGTGCGATACAAAACACCGATTGCAAATATTTTCTATAAATCACGTTTCTCCTTTCCGTCATCCGGAATTTGGATTGTACACCGGGTTCCATTTTCTTCTGCCTCATAGTAAAACAGCACATCCTCTCCATATTTCAGCCGCAGTCTGGTCAGTACATTCACCACTCCATATCCGTGTTCCTTATCCTGGAAGCATTTTTTCGCCTCCAGAATCGGATGCCCGTTTAAGGCATTGATCTTTTCCATCATTTCCCGTTCAATCGGCTTCCCATTATTGAATACCACGATTTTCAGCTGGCTATCCTCCCTCGCAATCTCAATCCGGATCAGACCATTCTCATAAATTTCGCAGAATCCGTACTTGATCGCATTCTCGACAAGTGGCTGCAAGATCAGCTTCAGCATCCACGTACTCTTCTCTTCCACCTTACACTCAATCTCATACCGGAACAGATTTGCATTCCGGATCTGTTGGATTTCCATATAACTCTTTACATTTTCCAGTTCGTCCTCCACCGTCACGATATCACTGCCCTTGCTGAGTGACAGACGCAGATATTTGGAAAGTGCCTGAATCATCTTCATGGTCGTCTCTTCTCCGTTTATCCGCGCAAGCATGTAAATTGTATCCAGCGTATTATAAAGGAAATGTGGGTTGATCTGTGCCAGAAGCATGTTCAACTCCGTCCGTCTGAGCACCCCTTCCTGTTCTTTGATCTCTGCCAGAAGATTCTCAATATTTTTTAGCATCTTATTGTAGGAATGTCCGATCTGATCCAATTCTGTATTGGTATTCAGTTCAATCAGGCGACTGAAATCATTTCCGTCAAACTGTGTCATCTCTTCACTGATCTCCCGGATCGGACTGGTGAACCGCTTGGAAAAATAGATACTGATCACAACCGCTACCACTGCCACAAACAGATAAATCCCGATCAGCACCGTAAGTACCCTCATCGTTCCCTGCGTCATTACACTCGACGGAACGACTGTGAACACCGTCATTTCAGAGCTGCTTTCTTTGTAAATGGAGCAGACACCACCGCTCACTCTCCGGCTTTTTGCAAGAATACCACTCGTTTCCTGTGCGCTGATCTTATAGACTTCCTGTTTTACCGCATCCGAAATCTTCGTCCCTTTCGGGCACCAGGCAGCGCATAAATTTCCCTTCTTATCCAGAATTCCGATCTGCACTTCATCTGTCATACTCCGATCCTTTCCAAGTATCGTTTCCAGAAAGCCGTCATTCATCTTGATGAGCAGCAGTCCTGGTTTGCTGGCGTATTCCATGCTGTGTACATATCTTCCGATAAGCAATGCTTCTTTCTCCGTCCCAAACAGAGTATCCTTCGCCCAGAACCATTGTGTTTTCGCATAAGAATCTCCCATGTAATCTTCCAGATGGCTGTCTGAAAAATCTTCATAATCAATATGCGAGTAGGATCTGGCATAAACATTATTTTTATTATCCACATAGCAGTATTCTGCCACATGATCCAGATTCATATAGGCAAAATATTTCTGAAGAGAGTTCTTTTCCACATCTGCAAATGAAGCTTTTTTCAGACTTTCCTGAACCTGATCGTAAGTAATACATTCTGCTGTCCCTTCATCCGCCTCTTTTGACAGTGTATCCAGAGCCAGCCCCATCTTCTCATTTAAAAATTCATATTTATCTGTAACCTCTGTGGTCAAACTCTGCCTTACATAAATCCAAACACCGATGCTTGACAGCAAAATTGCCAGCAACAACAGCCCCATTATATATCGAAGGTATTTTCTCTGTATTCCGGATTTAATCACCCATTTCTTCATTCTTCGTAATCCTTTTTGTATTCACTCGGTAATTTTCCTGTATATTCTTTAAATAAATGTGAAAAATAGGATGCATTGCTGATTCCCACCTGCTCACATACCGTTCCTATACTCTCACATCCATCCTGGATCAGTCTCTTTGCTTTCTCCATTCTCTGCTGTAAGAGATACTTTTTAAAGGTCATATGAAATGTATTTTTAAATACACGCCCGAAATATACCGGATTCAGATAAATCTGCGTTGCCACCTGAACAATAGAAAGTTCTTCCTCCTGCAAATGCTCACCGATATAAGAAAGTGCCACTGTCATATATTCCTTTGCACATTTATTTTCTCCGCTTTCTGCATATTTTTCCCGTTCCTCAATTGCTTCTCCGAGGATCCTATAACTGACATCTACCGCCTGTGCTGCTGTCAGACTCTCCATATTCGAATAATAATTTCGGAACTGTTTCTGCAGTTTTTCCGTCATTCCGTAAGTATCGTTCAGCATCATCTCCGCTTGCAGCATAACCTTATGTATATAACGGATCTGTAACTCTTCCTCATGTGGAAGTGCGTAGATCAACACAATAAAAGCCTGTTTTAACTCTTTAAACGTATTCTTCCGAACAGCATTGACGATCGTAAGTCCTGCCTCTTCACAATCACTTTTTGCCGCTTTTTCTTCCTTTTTCACAGGTATGGGAAAAGTATTCTCATTTGTGGCATTGCTGCAGATTGGCTCGAAAAGTCCCTGCGCCTCTTCGTAACTTCGGCGGATTCCATCCAGTCCTTTATACGGTTTAGAAATCGATGCAGTAACCGGACTTTTCTGTTCCCTTTTAACCTGTTCCAGAATCTGCGCAATCTCGCGCACTGTCGCATTTTCCTTTGTCTTGATCAGAAATACATGACAACCTTCTGCCTTTTCAAAATGCCAGAAAAAATACCGCTCTGAAAACATTTCTTCCAGAGATTGTATCAATTCCAGCCTGGCTGCTTCGTAATTCAGTGCATCCGTAATCTTATATGTAAGATCAAGATCCACACACATTGCAATAAAACGGTCGCCCTCTTCGATCACATCTTTCAAGATCGCAAATACTTCCTGCACCTTTTCATAGGAAATTTTATTCTGTAAATATTTCTGTACAACAACCTGGAGAAAACTGGTGGAATCTTTTCGGATCATATTTTCCCAGCTTTCATAACGTTCTTCGCTCTCCAGTTTCTCCATACAGGTCTGGTATGCGCCCTGCATGGTCTCCTGCAGTTTATCTTCCTCGATTGGTTTCAGCAGATATGCATATGCACCAAGATCACACGCCTGCTGTGCATAATTAAAATCACGGTACGCACTGAGCACAATAAAAACCGGATCCAGCTCTGTCTTCTGGATCTCTTCCATCACCATCAGACCGGAAACCTGTTTCATCCGGATATCCGTCAGTACGACATGTGGCTTCACTTTTTTGATCACTTCGATTGCCTGCTCCCCACTCTGTGCCTGACCGGCAACTTCAAATCCCATCTCATTCCAGTTGTACGTCTTAACCAGTCCCTGCAGAAGGATTGGTTCGTCATCTACAATCACAAGTTTTAATAATTTCATACCATTTTCCCCATTCCTGATAATCTTCCTACTTCTTATTTTAGATAAGACATGATAAAGAATTTATCAAAAACTATACTTTTGATACAAAAAATCATACTTTTACCAAAAATTATACATTTCGGGGAAAAAAATAGCAAGAAATTAAAAAAGCCGTTACATGATCGATATGATCAGATCCGGTTGCAAGTGATGATAAAATCGTGGTATCAGAAAGCGGTGAACAATGATCTCCAAAGCATCCTCCACCCATTACAGCTGCTATTGTAGCATATACGACCAGTGTTAAAGCTCCACCAGATATATTCAGAGCCATCTGTACACAGATTGGTGTAACAATCGCATAGGTTCCCCATGAAGTTCCTGTAAAGAATGCAATAAAAGCAGATACAACAAAAGTCAATGTCATAAGGATCGTCGGTGTCATCCAGCTTTCTGTAATAGAAATTACATAATCTGCAGTTCCTTCGGAATCTCCTATAAAAAAAGCTGGCAGACAAATGTATTTTTTCTCATCTGTCTGTCAGCTTTCTGATTCTTATTCTAATTTGATTCTTTGTTACAAATTATCGTGTAGTCTTATTTTCTTTTTCTGCGTTTCCAAGCAAATCCGCCCATACCTGCTCCGAGCGAAGAAACTGCAAGTCCAAGCCAGCCAAGTACACTTGCCGGATCTCCTGTCTTCACAGAATCGCTTCCGCTTGTCTTTGACCCATTGGTTGTACCATCTGTCTTCTTTACAGATGAGCTGCCTTTCTTTACAAGTGCTTTGATCGCTTTGTTCAGGCTATTTGTTGCATTATCTACTGCTTCCTGGCTTTCTTTCGCTTCCAGTGCTTTCCGGGCATCTGAAAGTGCGCTCTGCAGTGCTTTCCAGCTTTCTGCTGTGTAGTCTGCTTCTTTAAGCGCTTTTGCATCTGCAATTGCTTTTTCAAGAGAAGCAGTATTGATTGCAACCGGTTCTTCTTCAGCTTTAACCAGTGCATCTTTTGCTGCATTCAAAGTAGAAAGTGCCTGATTGACTGCTTCCTGACTTTCCTTTGCTTCCAATACAGTGCGTGCATTCTGAAGTGCTGCCTGGTATGCAGCCCAGCTGTCTGCTGTGTAGTCTGCTTCTTTAAGGTTATCAGCTTCTGCAATTGCAGCTTCCAGTGCTGTTGTATCAACCTCTGCCGGTGCCGGAGTCTCTGCTATCTTGTAAGTAAATGTAAGAGGAGTTGTATAACCTGTTGAAGCTACTGTAATCTGGAATTCCGTTCCAGCTACCGCATCCTTAAACGGATCTGCATCTGTCTTGATCGTACCATCCTTATTGATAATAACTACGGAGCCTCTTCCACTTGCTGCATAATCTTTACCATTTACATTTACAGAAGTAATATTTCCAAGATAAGCTTTAAGCGCATCTATGTCAAATCCTTCTGCCTCTACAAGTTTCTTATTCTCTTCATCATATGCTGCAGGCATATCTTTTGTTGTCAATGTAAACGTTGTAACAACATCTGCATATTTCTTGTTCTTATCTTTAATTGTGAGGGTATATTTTCCAGGTTTTACAGAAGCTGCTGCTCTGCTCTCTGTCGCTGCTTTAAAAGTCAGTACATTACCTTCTACCGACACATCCAGTCCATCCACACTGTATTCCGGATCAAATCCATCTGGAAGCTGTACATTGATTGTAGTCTTGCCTGCTGCAATGTCTGCATCTGCAACTTCTGATTTTGTAGTTTCTGATTTTACAGGAACATAGATATCTGCGATATCCATTGTATACACCCCATTTGTTGTATAATACTCAATGCTGTCAATGGTCTTGCCCATCATAGATTTGTAATGTTCAGATGATGTCGGGCAACCATGTACTTCACTAGTAAATCCGGTACTCCATGCAATTTCATTACCTCTCCAGATATTTTCCAGATGACGCATACCATAAGCGGTTCCGTCTGTTGTCTTTACTACAACTGCATTTACATTATCTGATTTGATTTCTTCTGGAAGTCCATCAAGATCAAGCTCATAATCTCCATAAGATGTTTCGGTTAAAAGTTCAGCTGTAACTCCTTCTACTTTCGTTGCTTCCTGACCTTTTACTTCACTGAACACAAGATTTCCATCTGCATCGACAGAAACTTCTTTATAGTTTGCCGGTGCTTCTGTAAGTGGATAGTATGCATAAGATGCATTTTCAAATAATGTGTCTTTTCCAGTCAGTGTTGTGGTAGTTGTCTGTCCTCTGTTTGTAACAGTAATTTCTACGGAATCACCGTCTTTCACTTCTTTGTATTTTGAAAGATCTACCGAAGGGTCTACTTTTACAGCATAAGTGATACCATCAATCTTGGATCCATCTGCATTTTCATGGTATGATCCACCTGCAAGGCCTTTGGTTCTGGTCTTGTTCTTTGTCGCAGAAGTAAATGCATCTACCGCAATATCATTACCTGTTGTTTCAGCTTTGTAGAATTCTGCGTATGGGATGTTCATGAGAACATATTGCACTGTCACAAGAGAGTCAATTGCATCTGTCAGATGTTTAACCTGTTCGTTTACTTCTGACTTCAATGGATTTTCTGACTTAAGGAGAACTTCTGATTCTTCCAGTTCATCCTGCATCTTTTTCCAGCTATCAGTAGTATACGCAAATCGATTCAAGGCTTTTGCTTCATCGATCTTTGCCTGCAATGCCGCTATTTCTTCTGCACTTGCTGTTTTTAATGTGGCAATATTCTCTGTTCCAACCTCAAAATTATAGCTGTAATCAGCATAACCAAGTCCATAGATAGTAATCTTCCAGTAACCGGTTCCATTCGTATTTTCCGGCAGCTGGCATCTTAAAGAATCAGTAAGTCCAAGCTGGATCCCCATTGATTTATGCATCCAGTTATCTGATGCAAATTTTGTTCCAAATACTCTTACCGGATTTGTATAAGTATCATCATTTCCATAGTATGTCCATTCAACAGCCTGCATCGCAGAACCAAGTCCGCCATAATTTCCATTAAAATCTACACGGATGAATTCTCCATAGCTTCCAACTTTATCTCCTGCTTTGACATCCGGAGTAACATCAGCAGTTGCAAGCTGTGTATCCTTTAATCCAGAATAAGATCCTGTTGTTCTTGCTGAAAATGCGAAAGAACCATCTTCCTGCTTTTCTGCTGTCTTAAGACCATTTGTATTTGGGGTTACATCTGCAATTGCTGTGTATGACTGGAGCTGATTTTCAGAGAATCCTCCACTTAATGTGCCTCCGTTTTCCACAACTGCATATTTTTTTCTTAATGCATTCAGATCTGCTGTCTTTACTTTGACCGGAACATATTTGATACCTGTCACTTTATAATCAGCCTGGATAAATGAGCTTCCGTCTTCAGCTGTAAATACTGCTTTTTTATCTTCATTGGTTGATCTCGTATAAACACTTCCGTCTGTCATTACAGCTTTTCCATCTGCATTCCAGTATGCAAGATCATATTCGTTTCCATTTGTATCTTCAATAACTGCGCTGCACTGGAAACTTCCTCGATGTAATCCATGATTTGCAGTCGCTCTTGTTACTGCATCAAAAGCACCCTTGTCATACTCATTACGTGAATCTACATCAGCAGAGGATTCTGTATCACCTGCTGCATAGACACCTTCATTTGCCCAGTATTCAGACCAGCTCATACCAACATAAACATAAGAATATTCACTGTCTTCTCCAGGCACTTTATAAGTAAATGTATACGGCTGATATCCATCTTCTGCAATTGTTACAACAAATGCATCTCCTGCTTTTGCATCTTTGAATACATCTTGTTCAAGATCAAGTTTGCCATCTTCTTTAATCAGTTTTACTGCTTTCTTTCCAGATGCTGCATATTCTTTTCCATTGACTGTAACAGAAGTAATATTTTTTAAATACGTCTGAAATTCTTCTTCCTCAACATTATCATTCTTTACCACAGCCGGATTTTTATCATCCTCATTATATTTTACCGGCATTGTCTCTGTGTAAACATTAAAAATCGTTGAAATCGGTGCATAATTTCCATTCTTATCGCTAAGCGTAACTGTATATCTACCTTTTGCAAGTGCTTTCTTAAAATTAATTGTTCTTGTAGTTGTCTTGCCATCTGATTTGATCTCAACAGAATATGCATCTTCATCGATTCCATCAATTTTATATTCTTCTTCAAAATCATTTGGAAGCCCACTTACCGTTATAGCTGTTTTTTCTGATTTCACAGATACATCTGCTACTGATACTTCTCCGTCAAATTTCTTTGCAACTTGCTGATCCATCGGAATTTCATAAATACCCTGATCTGTGTAGTAAGTTACTTTATTGATCGTCTGTCCCATCATGGCAGCATAATCTTTGGAATCCAGTGTGTTCCCATGGGATTCTGTTACAAATCCAGTACTCCATGCAAGTTTTGTTTTCTTCCAGATATTTTCCACATGGCGAAGTCCATAACTGCTTCCTTCTTTTGTGCTGACCACTACACCATATACAGTATTCACATTTTTCAGATCCTCACTCGTAATATCTAACTGGTAATCACCATATCTTGATGACGTAGAAAATTCAGTTGTCGCATTTGTCAAAGTTGTCGGCTCTTCTCCCTTTACTTCGCTAAAGCTGAGGCTTCCATCCTCATTTACAGTTGCCTCTTTATAGTATGACGGTGTATCACTTAATGTGTAATAAGAATAGCTTGCGCTTTCAAATAATGCATCTTGTCCTTTATATGTAACAGTATTTTCTTTTCCTTTAATATTTGTTGTAATCGTAACTTCACTTTTATCAGTAACCTGTGTATATTTTTCTAATACAGATGCATCACTGATCTTAACCGGAAATGTTACACCGGTAATATCAGAACCATCACTGTTCACATGATAAGAACCTGCTGCAAGGGATGCTCTGGTTTTCTGCTTTGTTGCTGATGAAACAGTATCCGCACCTGTCACTCCATCTGCTTTGTAGAAATCAGCATATGGAATGTTCATTAATACATAGACTTCTTTCTGTGCATCTGGTGTTTTCGGCACAAGTGCATCAATTGCTTTTGTTAACTCTGTTGTTGCTGTATCTACTGCTGTCTGGGATTCTTTTTTCTCAAGAGCATCTTTCGCTGCTGTCAGTGCGTCCTGCATTGATTTCCATGAATCAGCTCCATAATCATTTTCAGTTAAACTTTCTGCTTTTGTAATTGCAGTCTGTAAACCATCTGTCTTTACAGTATTTTCATCTTTCTTAGTTGCTTTTTCCAATGCATCATTTACTGCATTCACAATTGCATTCGATGAACATGTCGCTCCAGATACTGCGTTGATTTCATCTGTTCCGTTAGCATCTACAATCTGCTTTACAACACCTATATAATCGTCATATCCGTCAGTCGCATCCCCAATATAACTCTTATTTTTTCTGTCACCATCACCCAGAACATTATCAATTGACTTTATCTTTCCATCTTCTACAGTCACTGATAAAGATAAATTATATTTTGTAAACTCTCCATCTCCATCCGGTGTACACTCTGCAGTCCCTGTATATGTTCCATCCTGAACCTTCGCTACAACCTCACTGTTTGCCGCAAACACCGTCGACGGACAAAGTCCAGCTACCATTGACATCGCCACAGCCATCGTCATAGCTTTTGTCTTAATTGTTCCCTTTCCCATAATTACCTCCTTGTTGTTGATAAAATTTATTATTAAGTTAGTTTATACTAACCCATAATTAAAAAAAATTAACCTATCTGCGCCTCTCTCTCAGATTCTCTTTTTACGATCGGAAGCAACTTTTTACTTATCATTCCCATCACAAATCCGGTCACTGTACCAGCGATCAGAAGTGCCGGAAGATAATAAATCAGTTTCAGATTCTCTATCACAACTGATGCCACAATGATCTGACCGATATTGTGTGACACGCCTCCGGCGATACTGACTCCGGCTACGGAAAATCCTTTCAGCCTCTTCATCAGCGCCATGACCAGAAAGCTTAAGATTCCTCCTGCCAGGCTGTAAACGATCGACATTCCATTTCCAAATAAAAAGCCGGTCAGCAGGATTCGCATAACTACCACCAGAAATACTTCCGGAAATTCCAGAAAGTACATCCCAGTCACTGTCACCAGATTGGCAACTCCGAGCTTCATTCCCGGTATCCCGAAATTGATCGGTATTAAGCTTTCCACATAACTGAATATCATCGCCAGCGCAACCAGCATTGCCATATTGGCAAGTTTTTTGTTTTTATTCATCTATTTTTCCTTTATCATTTTGCAATCGTATCCGGAGCTACATCTTCCGGATCTGAAGTTCCAAAGCTCTGGTCATTCTCATTTTCCAGAACCTCTACTACGAGCTTATGTGGCAGACAGACGATCGTCTGTGTATGCCCGCTGATCTTTCCCTGCTCTTCACAGTATCCATCCGGGCAGTTTGCCTCTTCCATATACGCCTTTCCGTCTTCGATCCGGATCCGGTTATAAAAATCGCCGTCCTTTACTTCGATGGTCTGATCCTTCGACAAGGAATACGTTCCATAGATTTTCCCATCCAGCATAACCCGGATCTGATTTCCTTCTTCCCCTCTCGTCAGCTGCATCCCAAGCAGCATCGCAAGCGCAATCACAATAATTCCTGCTCCAAGTATCAGATCTTTCTTCTTCATCTTCTATACACCCAGCCAGAGTAGAAGAATCAGTAAGATTACTGCCCGCAAAATCGTAAACCAGAATTCATTTCCACAAAGTCCTTTTACTCCGGTATGAATATTTCCTTTCGGACAGGTATCGATACATTTCTGACACTGGAAACAGTCCCCTTCTACCTTCGGAGATCCATCTTCCGGAAGTCCAATGTTAGAAGGACATTTCTTTGTACATGCCTTACATCCTTTGATGCAGTTTTCCCGGTCTCTGTGAAGTGCGAAAAACGGAAGGACCGGAAGCAGGGAAAACACAGCTCCCATCGGGCAGAAATTTCTGCAGAAAAACCGTTCTTCAAAACACATTCC
>OLOP01001438.1_pt1 | contig 15569 bp, 13 predicted proteins | sample 1672381 | NCBI WGS metagenome assembly OLOP01 (sample SAMEA3136678, study PRJEB25190) | human gut metagenome | biome: human gut; feature: human-associated habitat; material: faeces | place: Austria | collected 2013 | reverse complement strand
GCCAGAATGAAAAACTCGCGGCGCATCTTGGCGCATTCTTATCTGGAAATAGTATGAACACTTCCATACTTGACTTTATCCGCTGCAAGGGAAACGAACTTTCCCAAAAAAGCAAAAAACGCATCCCGACAATCCCCTTGTGCAGGAGAGGATTGCCGGGATGCTTGCATATCATCGAATTACTCGCACGCCGCTTCAAATGCCTCGAAGAATTCCGGGCAAGACCAAGTGCCGCACGATGCAATCTTGTCGTTCTTCACCGTGAACTGATAGACCAGCCCGTTGTCCAGTTCAATCAGCAGAGACTGCTTCGCGCTCAGCGATCCGCTGCTTTCGTACGTCGCGTCATTCAGCAGCAGCGAAATCAGGTCGGCGCAGACACTCGTGTCCGTAATCGTGCCGACGCCGCTCAACTCAATGCTCGCGACGTGTCCGCTTAACTGCATCACGTCCGCAAGCGTCTCCGAACCCTTCAGCGCGTTGCCGTTGAAGCTCACGCGCTGGAAGAGCCGCATCTGCCCGTCAACTTCTGCCGCGACGAACGTGCTGCTCATGCCGCTGATGCCGTATACCTCCGTGCCAACTGCTGCCTTGTTAGAGAGCATGACATTCGTGCCGGACAAAGACGGCTCGGTCGTGTACTCCGCAATCGTGCCTAAACTTGCGCCTAACAGGCTGGAGGAGACACTGCGTGGCGAGGTCATCATGCGGTAGTAGCTGCCGTTCACGCCAATCAGCGGGAAGGTGCTGCCGTCGCTGCTGCTCGACCATAGGTTGCGGTAGGAGGGTACGGACTGCTTCTGCCCGATGGATACGTCGCTGCCGGTCAGGTCAGCGCGGAGCGTCCGCTCGGTGGCGGTCGGCTTGTCGCCCAAGGGGCTGGATTGAATCAGCGGCGCATTCGCAGGGGAGGACAACAGGGGAGACAGCCCCACGAACAGCGCTACTGCCGCGGCGCACACGCCCGCGACCGACACAAAGCGGCGCACCGGGAAAGACTTCTTCTGACGGGATGCACGGGAATCGCGCACCGCCATCTGGATTCGATTGTTCAGCTCTGTCCCGGCGGTCAGACCTGCCAGCGACTGGTTCACCGTGTCGGGCAGATTCCGGAGCTGGGCTTCAAACTGCTCGTTCTGCTCAGGATGCTTCTTCACCGGGCATCGCCTCCTTTCAAAAGAATGGATTCAAGTTTTTTGCGCCCGCGGCTCAGGCGGGAGGAAATCGTGCCCTCCGGCAGCTCCAACATTTGGGCAATTTCGGCAATGTTCATGCCCTGATAATAATGCAGGAGGATAACCTCCTTGAAGGCCGCGGGAAGCTGGTTGATGGCGGCCATCATCGCCTGCTGGTCGTCGCGGCGGGAAAACTCGTCCGGCGCGGGAATCAGCTCGAACGTCGGGCCGCCCAGAATGACACGCTTGAGCCAAGCACCGCGCCATAAATCGCGGCAGCGGTTCAGCGCTACCTTCAGCAGCCACGATTTTTCCCGCCCCGGCTGCAGCAACGGATGTGTCGTCATCAGCCGCACGAACACGTCCTGACAGACATCCTCCGCTTTTTCGCGGTCGGAAAGGTAGAAGTAGCAGACGCGGAGCACATCGGTGGCGTACTGATCATAGAGCCGGGCAAAGTACGCGGGGTCATCCCGCACATCTGGTACCGGTTGATAAGAATCATCCAGCCCCTTTGCGGCGGCGGGTGAATCAAGGGCCTGCTGCACGGCAGATTCCTCCTTGTGCTTTGAGGTGGGTTCACTCATCTAACGATTGACGCCTCCCGTCCATTCCCGGAATTTCAAATTTTTTTGCGGATTTCAGGAAGAATTATACCACGCATCACAGAAAACTGCAAGCACAGGCAGAATGTCCCTCTTGTCAGCGGAAAAGAAATGTGCTATGATTGCGTTTGCCCTGTCAACTAAGGGCAAAAGGAGTCGAAAACATTCATGATTCGCACGGTCATCCACATTAACGAAGAACTCTGTTCCGGCTGCGGACTCTGCGCCTCGGCGTGCAAGGAAGGCGCGATTGCCATGGTGAACGGCAAGGCAAGGCTGATTCGCGACGACTACTGCGACGGGCTGGGCAACTGTCTGCCCGCGTGTCCCGTCGGCGCCATCAGCTTTGTGCAGCGCGAAGCCGCCGCGTTCGACGAGGAAGCGGTCAAGGAGCATCTGGCGCGCAAGCAGCAGGTGAGCGGCTGCCCCGGCATGAAGGTGCGCGCGATGAAGCGCACCGCCGCGAATGAATCCGCTGAAAACGCGGACAATGGGAGCCGCCTCCGCCAGTGGCCAGTGCAGATTCGTCTCGCGCCGGTCAGCGCCGCTTTCTATCAGGGCGCGGATCTGCTGATTGCGGCGGACTGCACCGCGTATGCCTACGGGCGCTTCCATCAGGACTTCATCCGCGACCGAATCGTCCTCATCGGCTGCCCGAAGCTCGACGATACGGATTATTCCCTGAAACTCACCGACATTCTCGCGAAAAACGAAATTCGTTCCGTGACCGTTGTGCGCATGGAAGTGCCCTGCTGCGGCGGTATTTCCTACGCGGCGGAGAAAGCCGTCGCCCGCTGCGGCAAAAAACTGCCGATGCAAACCATCACCATCGGCACGGACGGGGAGATTTGCAGATAAATCCCATCAAAGTGGTTAATTTATTGAGAAAATGCGCACGGATGTCTTGAAAAGCCCCGGCAAATGTGGTAAAATACACCCTGTGCGTATAGATTCAAGAACGCATGACCGGGTCAGCTGACCCGACGAGAGCGCAGGAGGGAACAAATTCCGATGAGCACCAATTTTGAAAAGATTTCCAGCAACAAGGTGAAGCTGACCTTTGTTGTCCCCGCTGAAGATTTCGACAAGGCCCTGAATCAGGCTTATCTCAAGGATCGCAGCAAGATTAACGTCCCTGGCTTCCGCAAGGGCAAGGCGCCCCGCGCGGTCATCGAGCGTATGTATGGCGAAGGCGTGTTCTACGACGACGCGCTGGACGCGATTTTCCCGGCGCTGTATGCCGAAGCCATCAAGGAACACAACATCGACGTTGTGGATCGTCCGCAGGTGGATGTGCAGGAAATCGGCGCGGGCAAGGAACTGAAGTTCACCGCGGAAGTTTTCGTGCGTCCGGACGTGACGCTGGGCGAATACAAGAACCTGACGGTTGAGGTGGAGCCGAAGGAAGTCGTCACCGAGGACGAAATTCAGGCGCGCATCAGCCAGGATCAGCAGAAGGGCGCGCGTACCATCGACGTGACCGACCGCGGCGTGGATTACACCGACACTGTGAACCTCGACTACGCGGGCAGTGTGGACGGCGTTCCGTTCGAGGGCGGCACGGCGCAGGGTCAGACCCTGAAAATCGGCAGCGGCGCGTTCATTCCGGGCTTTGAAGAGCAGATGGTCGGCATGACCGTCGGCGAAGAGAAGGACCTGAACGTCACCTTCCCCGAAAAGTATCATGCGGAGAACCTTGCGGGCAAGAACGCCGTGTTCCATGTCAAGGTGAACAGCATCACCAAGACCGAACTGCCGGAGCTGGATGACGACTTCGCGCAGGACAACGGTTTCGACACCTTCGACGCTTACAAGGCGGATGTCGCCAAGAAGCTGCAGGAAATTGCCGACACCAACTACGATGTCGAAATCGAGAATGCGCTGATTGAAAAGGCGGTTGCCAATGCCCAGATGGACATTCCGGCGGCGATGATTGACGATCAGCTGAACTACGTCATGCGTGATGTGGAATACTCCATGATGCGTCAGGGTCTCCGCATGGAAGACTACCTGAAGTACACGGGTCAGACCCGCGAGCAGATGGCGCAGCAGTACCGCGGCGAAGCGGAAAACCGCGTGAAGATTCAGCTGGTGCTGGAAGCCATCCGCAAGGCGGAGAACATTGAGCCCACCGCCGAGGACATCGACGAGCAGAGCGCGAAGCAGGCCAAGCGCGCTGGTCAGGAAGTGGAAGCCTTCAAGGCGAACCTGACCGACGAGCACAAGGCGTACCTGTCCGATCTGGCTGCCATCCAGAAGGTGTGCGACCTGATGAAGGCTGGCGCGACCGTCGTGGACAAGAAGCCGGAAGAAGCGGCGGAGACTGCGGAAGAAACCAAGACCGAGGAGTAATCCCCTAATTTTACGCTGATGAACGCGGGAGACAGGTCACGCCAGTCGCGACCGCTCCCGCGTCTTTCAGAATATACAGAAAACGGAGCAGGAGCAAAAAATGCGCCGCACGCATAGGTGCGCCCCAAACGGCGTACACTGAGCGGGAAAAATGCGCGGGAAAGCCCCTGCTATCCATGCTGCAAGGACAAATATGCAGCGAGGAGGGATAACGCAATGAATCTGATCCCCTATGTGGTCGAACAGACCAACCGCGGCGAGCGGTCGTATGACATTTATTCCCGCCTGCTCAAGGATCGCATTATCTTCTTGGGCGGCGAAATCAACGACGACGTGGCGAACACCGTCGTGGCGCAGATGCTCTTTCTGGAAATGGAAGACCCGGATGCTGATATCTGCCTGTACATCAACAGCCCCGGCGGTTCGGTGACGGCTGGTATGGCAATTTATGATACCATGCAGTACATCAAGCCGCAGGTGCGCACGGTGTGCATCGGCATGGCGGCGTCGATGGGCGCGTTCCTGCTCATGGCGGGTCAGAAGGGCAAGCGCTGCGCCCTGCCGAACAGCGAAGTTATGATTCATCAACCGCTGGGCGGTGCGCAGGGTCAGGCGACGGACGTGCAGATTCAGGCGGAATGGCTGCTGAAAACGAAGGAAAAGATGATCCGCATGAAGGCTGAAATGACGGGGCAGGATATTGAGCGCATCCGCCGCGACGTGGAACGCGACCACTTCATGTCTGCGCAGGAAGCCCTCGAATACGGGATCATTGATGAAATCTTCGATCCCCGCAAGAAGACAAATTGACAGCTTGAGAGGTAGAAGATGGCAAAAGACGATATGACCCGTACGCCGCTGAAACGGTGCAGCTTCTGCGGCAAGACGGAACGCCAGGTCATGCGGATGGTGGCAGGCGCGAACAACGTTTGCATCTGCAACGAGTGCATCATGCTCTGTCAGGAGATTATCTCCGACGCAATGCCGATGATGCACTCCGGGCATCCGCAGCAGGAGCAGAAGTTCGACCACCTGCCGTCCCCCGCAGAAATGAAGCAGGTACTGGATGATTATGTCATCGGGCAGGAACATGCCAAGCGTGCCCTGTGCGTGGCGGTGTACAACCATTACAAGCGCATCGGCCAGCGCCCCGGCAAGGATGATGTTGAACTGCAGAAGTCGAACATCCTGATGGTGGGGCCGACGGGCTGCGGCAAGACGTTTCTGGCGCAGACACTCGCGCGCATCCTGAATGTGCCGTTCGCGATTGCTGATGCAACGAGCCTGACTGAAGCCGGCTACGTCGGCGAAGACGTGGAGAATATCCTGCTTCGCCTGATTCAGGCAGCGGATTACGACATTGATGCGGCGCAGCGCGGCATCATCTACATCGACGAAATCGACAAAATCGCCCGCAAGAGCGAAAATCCGTCGATTACGCGCGATGTCAGCGGCGAGGGCGTGCAGCAGGCGTTGCTGAAAATCCTCGAAGGCACGATTGCTTCCGTTCCGCCGCAGGGTGGCCGCAAGCATCCCCAGCAGGAAATGATTCAGATTGACACGACAAACATCCTCTTTATCTGCGGCGGCGCGTTCGACGGCATTGTGCCGATTATCGAGAGCCGCACGGGCAAGAAGAACCTCGGCTTCGGCGCGGAGCTGACCAGCAAGACGCCGGAGGGCAGCACGGATGCGCTGAAAAAGCTGCGCCCGGAGGATTTGACGAAGTTCGGTCTGATTCCGGAATTTGTCGGTCGTCTGCCGATTACAGTGACGCTTGACGCGCTGGATGAGGACGCGCTGGTGCGAATTCTGACCGAGCCGAAAAACGCGCTGTGCAAGCAGTACCAGAAGCTGCTGGGTCTCGACGGTGTGGAGCTGACGTTTGATGACGACGCAGTGCGGGCGATTGCGCACATGGCAATTGAGCGCAAGTGCGGCGCACGCGGTCTGCGCGCGATTATCGAGGATGTCATGCTGGACACGATGTTCGATTTGCCAGGCCGCCGGGAAATCTGCGGCTGCGAAATCACGGCGGATTCCGTGAACGGCAAGTGCGAGCCGAAACTTATCGAGGGCAAGCGGCACAAGCTGGGCAGCCGGACGGCGAAGCGCAAGATGGAAGAAAACACGCTGGTGGAACAGCCTGACGTGTGCTAATCGAATATTGAACCAATCAAAAAGGGCGAATCTGCGGGAAATGCAGGTTCGCCTCTTTTCGTATGCAATTACTTGTGATACGCCGTCACGTTCAGAATGTCCTCGGCGCGTTTGACCTGCTCGTCGGTCGGCGTCGGAACGCCTTCCAGCGGGTAGGGGATGCCGAGCTTCTGCCACTTCGACACACCCAGCGTGTGGTACGGCAGAATCTCCACGCGGCTGACCGTCTTGAGGCTTGCGATAAAATCACTCATCTTGCGCAGGTCGTTCTCGTCGTCGGTCACACCCGGCACGAGGACGTGGCGAATCCACATTTCCTTGCCGTTGTCAGACAGATAGCGCGCCATGTCGAGGATGTTCGCGTTGTCCTTGCCGGTCAGCTCCACATGCAGCTTGCTGTCGAACTGCTTCAGGTCGAGCATGAACAGGTCGGTCAGGCTCATCAGCTCATTGAAGCGGTCGAGCCACTCCGGGTCGCGGCGGAAGGGCTGACCTGCCGTGTCCACGCAGGTGTGCACGCCCTCTTTCTTCATCAGCCGGAAGAACTCGGTCACAAAGTCCAGCTGCACCAGCGGTTCGCCGCCGGAAACGGTGATGCCGCCGTTGTTCTTCCAGTAAGGCTTATAGCGAATTGCCTTGTCGAACAGCTCACGTGCGGTCATTTCCTTCGTTTGGCTGATGGACGAAGGGCACCATGTATCGGGGTTATGGCAGAATTTGCAGCGCAGCGCACAGCCGTAGAGGAAAACGGCGCAGCGAACGCCGGGACCATCCACCAGCGCGAAAGATTCAAACGAATGAATGCGTCCCTTCATATCGGGATTCGGATTGCTCATGTTTCTAAACTCCTTGCGAGGGATTCGGGCGGATAATCCGCCACTTCTATTATACCCGAAAAAGCGCGTCTGTAAACAGGAAAAGCCGTTTTTTCGGGGAAATTCGTGCCTCTGGACAGAAAAAACCCGGCGGAAGTTGCCGTCCGCCGGGTGAGGGTTTCCAACAGGGGATTACATGCGGGTGTGGCAGGTACGGGCGATAACGTCCAGCTGCTGCTCACGGGTCAGGTCGATGAACTTCACGGCATAGCCGGAAACACGGATGGTGAAGTTCGCGTATTCTTCCTTCTCCGGATGCTCCATGGCGTCCAGCAGCTTTTCCTTGCCGAACACGTTCACGTTCAGGTGATGCGCACCCTGATCGAAGTAGCCGTCCATGACCTGCACGAGGTTGTTCACGCGCTCGCCGGCAGCATGGCCCAGCGCATCGGGGTTGATGGTCTGGGTGTTGGAGATGCCGTCCAGCGCCCAGTGATAGGGCAGCTTCGCGGTGGAGTTCAGGGACGCAACCAGACCATTCTGCTCCGCGCCGTAGGAGGGGTTCGCACCGGGCGCGAGGGGCGTCCACGCGCGACGGCCGTCAGGCGTAGAACCGGTGGCCTTGCCGTACACGACGTTGGAGGTGATGGTCAGGATGGAAGTGCTGGGCTCGGAATTGCGGTAGGTGTGATGCTTCTTCACCATGTCGATGAAGGTCTTCAGCAGCCACTTGGCGATGTCGTCCGCACGGTCGTCGTCGTTGCCGTACTTCGGGAACTCGCCCTCGGTCTTGTAGTCGTAAACCATGCCGGATTCGTCGCGGATAGCGGTGACCTTGGCATACTTCAAAGCGCTGATGGAGTCAACGCAGTGAGAGAAGCCAGCGATACCGGTCGCGAAGGAGCGCTTCACATGGGTATCGATCAGCGCCATTTCAGCCGCTTCGTAGTAGTACTTGTCGTGCATGTAGTGGATCAGGTTCAGCACGTTGACATACAGACCAGCCAGCCAGTCGAGCATACGCAGGTAAGCGGGCTTGACGATGTCCCAAGTCAGTTCATCGGTGGTGATGGGCGCGTAGCAGGGACCAACCTGGGTCTTCAGCTTCTCGTCCATGCCGCCGTTGATGGCGTACAGCAGTGCCTTCAGCAGGTTCGCGCGAGCGCCGAAGAACTGCATCTCCTTGCCGGTCTGGGTAGCAGACACGCAGCAGCAGATGGAGTAATCGTCGCCCCAGACGGGCTTCATCACATCGTCGTTCTCGTACTGGACGCTGCTGGTGTTAACGGAAACTTTGGCGGCGTACTTCTTAAAGGCCTCGGGCAGGGCAGAGGAGTACAGCACGGTCAGGTTGGGCTCCGGTGCGGGGCCCATGTTTTCCAGCGTGTGCAGGAAGCGGTAGCAGTTCTTGGTGACCATGCTGCGGCCGTCCATGCCGATGCCGCCCACTTCCAGCGTTGCCCACACGGGGTCGCCGGAGAACAGCTGGTTGTAGCTGGGGATGCGGGCAAACTTGACCATGCGGAACTTCATGACCATGTGGTCGATCAGCTCCTGTGCCTGACTTTCGGTCAGGATGCCCTTGTCCAGATCGCGCTGGATATAAATGTCAAGGAAGGTGGAGATGCGGCCCACGCTCATGGCGGCACCGTTCTGGGTCTTGATGGCGGCCAGATAGCCGAAGTACAGCCACTGGCAGGCCTCCTTGGCGTCCTTGGCGGGCTGGGAGATGTCGTAGCCGTAGGCCTCGGCCATCTTCTTCATGCCCTTCAGGGCGCTGATCTGGCGGGCGATCTCCTCGCGCAGACGGATGACATCGTCGGTCATGGTGCCGTCGCCGCAGTTGGCAAGATCCTCCTGCTTGAACTGGATCAGGGCGTCAATGCCGTACAGGGCAACGCGGCGGTAGTCGCCCACGATGCGGCCGCGGCCGTAGGTGTCCGGCAGACCGGTGATGATGTGGGTGTGGCGTGCCTTCTTCATCTCCGGGGTGTAGGCATCGAACACAGCCTGATTGTGGGTGCGGGTGTAGTCGGTAAAGATCTTGTGCAGCTCGGCAGAGGGCTGGTAGCCGTAGGTGGTGCAGGCCTGTTCTGCCATCTTGATGCCGCCGTAGGGCATAAAGGCGCGCTTGAGGGGCTTGTCGGTCTGTAAGCCAACGATCTGCTCCAGATCCTTCAGGTTTTCGTCAATATAGCCGGGGCCGTAGGAGGTCAGGCTGCTGACCACCTCGGTCTCCATATCCAGCACGCCGCCCTTGGCGCGCTCGGCCTTCTGCAGCTGCTGCAAAGCACCCCAAAGCTTATCGGTAGCCTCGGTGGGGCCTGCCAGAAAGCTTTCGTCGCCGTTATAGGGGGTGTAGTTTTTCTGGATGAAGTCACGCACATTGACCTCTTCCTTCCAGATGCGGCCTTCAAAGCCTTCCCACTGTTCAAACTGGATCATTGGAACCTCCTTGCTCCATTACGCAGTTAGCGTTTTCTAACTAATGAGCCTTTGAAAAACCGCTCTGTCTGGGCGGTTTTCTGGGGGCGAAACGGTCTTGCGCTGCCGACAGCGGCAGCCCTTACTACAAGGTGTAGACAAAAATAAAAACCTGCCCACAAAATCTTGCGTTACTATAATAGCAAGAACCACTTTAAAAAGCAATAGAAAACAAGTGGGTTTTCTTCCAAAGCAAAGGGCTTTCTTTGGGCAGAATGTAGAAAAACGGCAGAAACCCCGGCGGCACGGCAACTTTGCGAAAAAATTTGCAAATTAAGGGTTGACAAGACTAACTGACTGTGGTATCCTGTTCTCGCAGCGGCGGTTAGCTAATTCTAACCGCGTTGCACCAGAAAAAGGAGCGTCTGCAAGCGCTCCGCTCCATTCCTCCATTCCTTTCTCTTTTCTACGGGAAGCGGCAGCACGGTTTGCTCTGCTGCTTCCGGCGCGGCACCGGCTGTGTTTGGTACCACAGCCGACGCAAAGAAAACAAAAACGGGACGTGCAGCTTGACCACCTGCACGCCCCGATTTTTGTTTTTACTGCCCCAGCTCCGCCAGCTGTTCATACAGCTGCGCTGCGCCGCCGCCGGGGTATTTTACGCTGACGAAGGCGCTGTTCAGGATGCACACACCGTCAGAATACACCGTCAGCAGAAACTTCTGGTTCTCGGCATCGTCATAAAAGCTGACGGTGACCGACTGCACCGGGAAGGTATCGTGGGTGTAGGCAGAATAGCGCTGGTTCAGCTTTTTGCGGCAGGAGACGGTGGAAAGCAATTCTGCCGTTTGTTGGAACGCTTCGCTGTCCATGGAGAGGAGGTGATAGTCCATGTCGTTTGTGCTGCCAAAATGCGCCACTTCCTCGGTGCGGAGCGTGCCCTGCGAGCTGGCGCGTACCAGTGCTTTCAGGTCGATGGGGCGGTAAAGCACCGCAAAAGCTGCCAGTGCAAACAGGATAAAAAATAAAGCGGTGCGGGGAATGTGGAAGCTTTTCATCTGCTCACCCCTCCTTTGGCAGTTCCATTTGCGCCAGATGCCGCTGGGCGATGAAAAAGCCCACGGCACTGGCGGCAAATACCACATAATAGCTGGCGATGCGGTAGAGCATCAGCACGCTCATCACCTCGCCCTGCTCCAGAAAGCTGCCGAACACCAGCAGAAAGGCGGTTTCGATCGAACCCATCCCGGCTACGTTGGGCAGGGCATTGGAAACGAAGAGCATCAGGCTGGTGAGCAGCTGCACCTGCCAGAAGCCCAGCGGGGAAAGCCCCATGAACCGGATGCACAGGTAGGGCAGGCAGAACAGCCCGAACAGCTTGAGCGCCTGCAGGGCAAAAATTTTCAGGCAGCGGGGCTTATCTGTCAGCAGGCGGCGGCTCTCGGTGCCTAACACTTCCAGCTGTTCCAGCCAGTCGGCGCGGCGCTGCTGCCACTTTTCGGTCTTGGGCAGAAAGCCAAGCAGCCAGCGGGCGAGGTTCTGCACCAGCGGCGAGACGCACAGCAGCACCAGCGCCACGATAATCACCGCTACCACAGCGTATGCCATGGGCAGATACCGCATGACACCGGTGGTGTTGGCGGCAAGCCAGCGGTGCTGCAACAGCAGCATCACGGTGGCGTACAAGAGCACCGTGCTCTTGTGGAAAACGTATTCCAGCGTCATCAGCCCTGCGCCGGGACCCAGCGGCAGCCCGGCCTTGTGCAGGTAGTACAGCTGCACCGGCACCGCACCGGCACCCAGCGTAACCACGTTGCCAAAGGTGCCGCACCAGCCAACATCCAGCCCCTGCCGCAGGGTGAACTGCGGCAGACGGCTGCGCACGATGACCCACGCCACGCACCCTTCCAGCAGGGGGTAGCTGATGCCGACCGCCAGAACCGCCAGCACCTGCCACACCGAAAGCTGCGCCAGCGCCGCAGTGATCTCGGCCCAGTGATCCTTAAAAGTGAACACAATGATGCAGGTAAGTGCCAGCAGCACCAGCAGAGAGATCACGGCCTTTTTGCGGGAGGGCTGCTGCGCGGCGGCTTGGCTCATGGAAACAAAACTCCTTTCATAACCGGAAATTCTGGAACCAGTATAGCACATCTCCCGCCGCCCTTTGTGAACGGAAGCGGAACTTTGTTGGGCAATTTGGGGGATTTGATAAAATGGGGAGAACTCTCCCGTGAAAAAGCACTGCCGGGCAGCGTGCAGCTGTCCGGCATTGTTTTTTCATGATTCTTCCCCGTCCGTCAGCTCTTTTACCAGCCTTGTCAGGGTGGCGACATAGGATTCGTTGGAGAACTGCTGCTCGTACAGGCAGCGGCAGCTGCCGTGCATGGCAGCCAGCGCCTCTGGGTGCTCGATGGCCCAGGCCAGCCGCTCGGCCAGCTTTTCGGGGTCGTCGTCCTCGTAGACGAAACCGTCCACGCCCTCGGTGATGAGCCCGGCGGTGCCGGTGTGCTCCGACACGATGGCGGGCTTGCCGAAGATGAGGCCCTCGGTGACGAAAGTAGGCATGGGGTCGTCGCGGGAGGCGCAGACGAGGCAGGTACACTGGGCCATCAGGCTCTTGATCTCGTCGCGGGTGAGCCGCTTGACGTAAAAGACGTTGTCGGGGCAGTCAGCGGTCAGGCTCCGCACGGCGTCCATCATCTCAGCCTCTGCGGCCTTGCCCACGAAGAGGAAGGATGCCTTCTTCATGGTCTCAGGCGGCAGCAGCCGGATGGCCTTGCAGAAGATGTCCTGGCCTTTCCGGTTCTCGAAGGAACCCACGGTGGCGAACAGAGGCCGCCCGCCCGCATAGCTCAGATCGTAGTGGGAGAACTTCTCGGCGGCGTAGTCCGGCAGGCCGTAGATGAGGGGCCGGATGTTGAACTCCGGCCGCACCGAGTGCATGGCGTTGGCGGCGTGGCTGCCGACGGAGTAGAGCCGGATGTTTTTGCCCAGCTCTCTGGGGATCTGGTGGGCGATGTGGGGGTAGCCTGCAAAGGCATCGTGGAGCCACCAGAGCACCGGCACCCGCGCACCGCTCAGGGCGCGGACGGCCCGGGCCTCCACGACGGTGTTGGCCAGAACAAGGTCGGCGCAGAGGGCCAGCCCCCAGAGCAGGGGAGACTGGACACAGCCCTTGCGGGTGATGACGGTAGCTCCCGCCTCGAGGAAGAGCGGCATGGAGCCGCCGTCCTCAGGGCCGAGGACGACCACTTCGTAGCCCATGCTGCGCAGCACCGGCACGGCGCTCACCAGCACGATGGGCGCACCGGTCATGTCCAGCAGGTGGCTCATGATAAAGACGCGCTTCCCCTTTACAGACCAGACGTCTTCGGCGCAGATGTCCCGCTCATAGTGGGCCAGCGCCAGCGGGAGGCAGACGTGGCTGCGGCGGAGCTTCGCCGCCAGCGTCAGCAGTTCGACGGGATTTTCCGGGTCGCGGGCTTCCGCCTGACAGCGGCGCAGCAGCTCCCGGGAGACGAGGGCGCAGCCCGGGCAGGCTGCAAAGCCCTGACTGTGGTAGAGGGTGGTGACGCCTGAGTAGCCGAAGACGGCATCGCTGGTGACGTAGTCTGCGCCGCTGCGCAGTGCGTCCGCAAAGCAGGAAAGGGCCGTGGGCATCAGGAAAAGGTCTTCCCTGACCAGAAGCACACCGACGGCGCTGCCGAGGGCTTCGGGGCGGAGACTGTCCGTCAATAAAAATTTGCGGTGGAGCTGGTCCTGCAGGGAAGCTTTCAGGGCAGCGTTCCGCCCCGGCGCATAGACGCCGAGAAAAACTTCCTGGGTGTCGAGATATTCCTGTTTGGCGAGCTGAACCCGCTGCAGAGTGGTATAACTGCTGTACATCGTATCCTCCTCTCCGCAGGCAGGCTCAATGGCTGCGATGGAACAGCCCCAGCAGGCGGCGCAGGGGCAGCGTGAGTTTCCAGCTGCTGGAAGAGAGGATGTTTTCCAGCGAGCTCTCGTAGGCTTTGCTCCGGGCGCTCAGCTCGGCGTTGGCCTGATGCAGCTCGGAGAGATTCTTCTGCAGGGCCTCGATGGTCTGCTTCTGGTCAGCCGTAGTCTTTTCCAGCTGGTCGAGGTGCTTCTGCTCGCAGACGCGGGTCTTCTGGAAATACTGTACGCCCTCGAGAACGGCGGCGAACAATGGGTCGTCAGCCAGCGGCTCCAGCGGGAAGTAGCAGTAGCTCACGCCCAGCTCCATCCCGGCGGGGAAACGGTTCAGACCTTCCAGCATGAAATTCGGGTCGTCGTTGAGGAACAGGATGCCGTCGCCGTGGAGCGGCACACCGTTCACCGGGCGGCAGAGGATGCGGTCATCCGAGAAGACGAAATCAGTGATGCAGCAGGGCAGTTCGCCGGGGTCGAAACGGAGATTGAACGCGGTCTCCGGCAGCTCAAAGGTCGCTGTCACCATGCCGTTCAGCTCGTCGTATTCGTAGTCCGGGGCCTTAACGGTGTCTTTCTGGGAAAAGCCGAACCCGGCATCATAGTAAAGCAGCGGCTGCACCAGAGCAGGCGAGTCGGTCTGCCTCTCTTTCTGGGGGTGGGCAGCATAGAAGGTCTGCAGCTGTTTTTCCAGCTCAAGGCAGCGCTGGGCCAGCCGCGAAGTGCCTTCGTCTGCAAGTTTGAGCTGTTGTTCAAGGTCCGCAATGCGGCTGCGCAGAGCCGCTTCAGGAGTTTCGTTCATCATTACCGGGGCCTCCTCCGATTTATCGCAAGGCGTACAACCCGCGCTGCAAGCCCATGCATCAAAAGTAACTATAGTCTGCCCTCAAAATGGCGGGATACCAAAGCGCAGGAATTTCAGTGTTTTGCCGCATAGCGGCGGGTCCTGCTCCGCTGCCGGGGCTTGTCCGCAGGCTTGCCGCCCCGAAGCTTCCGGCCAAGCTCTTTGCGGCGCATCAGAAGTTCGGTGACGGCGAAGATGGACACAAGCGAGAACACGAACTGCAGCAGCATCCCCTGCACCGGATGGTCAGCATACTTTGCAGCCATCAGATACCACGGGATGGCCGTCAGCTCCACAGTGTGGATGCAGAAGATGAAGAGCGAGCGCCGGCCCACCCACTCGATGGCATGGGAGATGGGGCCGTCCACTCGGCGCTGCCATTTCAAAAAGAGCCGGATGATGCCGTAGCCCACTGCGCCATCCAACAGGATGCTCAGCGGCCCCATCGTCCACTCACCCATCGAAACGCAGTCGGTGCTCTGGGCCAGCAAAACGCCCGCGACGACGCCCAGCGCGGACGCGATGAGGCCGGCCTTGGCTCTGCCGGAAAGGGGAGTTTCGAAAAGGCGGCGCTTCTTGGCCAGATAGCCGATGTAAAGGTAGGGCAGCGACACCATGCCCTGTGCGATGCAGAAAGGAGCCTCTCATAACCCCAAGCAGGGTGACGCCGACGACTGCGGGGGTTATGTACCGCTCGGGGAAGATCTCGAGCAGCACGTCCAGAAGCACCCACGCCAGCATCAGAGCCACTAAGTACCACATGGGTCCGCAGGAGAAAAACTGCTGCCCGAAGTAAGTGGCCGTGTGGGGCAGGCCTAACAGGAAACCGCCTAAGACCTTGGCCGATTCTGAGATGGCAGCATCCCACGAGCCGAAAGCTGCATGGTGAATGAAAGCGTGGAGCACTGTGGTGGCCAGTGCAGTATAAAGATAAGGCTTGAACAGGGTCTTGAGCTGCTGCTCGATGCATTTGCGGATGGAGCGCTTGCGGAAGCCGTAGCCGCTGGCAATAAAAAAGGCGGCCATCAGCGCTTCGCGGTAAGCGAACAGCGCGAACGCGAAAGGGGTGACGTCGTTGGTGCCGAGGGGGTAAAGCTCTGCCGTGTGGGCAAAGACGATGGCCAGCATTCCGATGCCTTTCAGCAGGTCGAACATGCCAAGGCTGCTTACAGTGCGGGGCTTGGTGCCTTCCATGAAAAGGGTCCTCCTTGTGCGCCATTCGTCCCGGAGGCCCCGACCGGACCGCTGGCAACAAAGGATAAGGGTT
>OLOP01001437.1_pt1 | contig 15587 bp, 16 predicted proteins | sample 1672381 | NCBI WGS metagenome assembly OLOP01 (sample SAMEA3136678, study PRJEB25190) | human gut metagenome | biome: human gut; feature: human-associated habitat; material: faeces | place: Austria | collected 2013 | reverse complement strand
ATCCTAAAGTTGAAAACTGCTGTGTTATTTCTATTCCTGATCAGACATATGGTTTTTCTCCGGAGGCACATGTTGTTATAAAGAATGATAGCGTGAGCGAACTTAAAAAATTAAAAGAAGAATTGATAAAACTATGTCAAGATAAACTTCCTTCTTATTCACAACCAGAAGATTTTATTTTTGAAGAAGATTTACCACTTACATCTGTTGGTAAAGTAGATTATAAAAAAGTAGAAAAAATGAGAATAAAAAAGTTAGAGGAAAGCACCAAATAATGGTTTACTAATCTATAAAAATAGAGTATTATATAAGTGATTTATTTGAGGGGATGTGTTATAAGAATATGGAAAACTATAATAAAGAAATAGAAAGAAATTTATATTTAAGAGAATTATTATTAGGAAATATACAAGGACCATTAACTGGAATACCAAATATAGATAGACCTTGGCTTAAATATTATACTAAAGAAGAATTGATGGCTGGTTCTATTAATAAAACAGTTTATCGTTATTTATATGATGAAAATAAAAAATATATAATTTCAGCTTCGCCGGAATTCTTATTGCAAAGTATGGTAATACAAATGAATAATTTTGAATTAATTGCAACAAAAGTAAATAAAAAAAGTGGAAGATTTGAAAGCAAAAATTGCTATGGAGAAGAAAAAGTAAAAAGGTTAAAAAAACATATAACAAACGAATTTAAAATAGAAAATTTTTATTCAGATTCTATTTCGGACAAATATTTAGCTGAAATATCACAAAATAGCTATATTGTAAAAAATGGAGGAAAAATCGAAAAATGGAATCAAAAATAAATGATGATAAAATTTTAAAAAAATATAAAAAAATAGATTTAACTTTAATAATATGTACATATATGATGTTAGCAATTCCTATAGCTATGTTATTGATATTTTGGTTTAAATGGTATATATCAGTTCCTTGTTTTTTTTGTTTAACTATTGCATTAATATTGGTTATAAGAAAAATTAAATATAAGACATTAGATGAGTATAAGCAAATATTTAATATAAAGAAAATTGCAATTATAATGTTAGGGCTACTTATATTTAATATATTATCTGGAGCAGGAGGATTATTTTATCAAAATTGGGATTATAGATATAGAAATACTGTTTTGCATGATCTTATTGATAAAGATTGGCCTGTAAAATATGATTATTCTTCAATGGAATATGAGAAAGCTCAAATTGGAACTGAAAAAGGATTTTTAAGTTATTACTTTACATATTGGTTACCAGGAGCAACTGTTGGAAAGTTGTTGGGATTTGAAGCGGCAAATATGTTTTTATTATTATGGCAATTTTTGGGAACTACATTATTTTTTTATTTAGTATATAGAAAAATGAATAAGGTAAAAATAAAATATTTTTTAGTATTTATATGTTTTGGTGGTTTAGATATTATAACTAAATTTATAATTAATATGTGGTCAGGTCAGGGAGGAGAAATATTAGGTGCTACTCATATAGATACTGCCAATGGTATGTTTTGTATGTCAACATTTGTAACACAATTATTTTGGGTATTTAATCAATCACTTCCTGCTTGGCTAATAACAATGCTTTTAGTAAATGATAAATCATATGAAAATTTAGGATTAATGATAGCTTTACTATTACCATTTGCACCCTTTCCATGTTTAGGGTTAATATTAATATGTATCTTATTTATTATATTTGGTTTTGATTTTAATAATACTATAAATTTTGAAAGAATAAAAAAATTATTTTCTATTCAAAACATTATTGGAGTAATATCAGTAATTCCAATAGGATTAATGTTTTTACAAAATGAGAATGAAAAAGGTTCTGTATTTATAAAAGCTTATAATAATGGAAACTTGTTAAATATACTTATTGGTTATTTGTTATTTGTAATTTTAGAATTTGGAATATATAGTATAATAATTAATAAAGAAAACAAAAAAAGAATTTTAGCTTATTTTGCATTATTTGCAATAGTTCCAACTTTTTATTTGGGAAAAGGCCTTGATTTGGGAAATAGAGCAACAATACCAATATTGATATTATTATATTTAGAAATAATAAAGTTTATAGATAATAAAAATTCTTCTAAAATTAGAGTAGCAATATTATGTGTAATACTTGCAATTGCATTTTGTACCAATTTTAATGAATTTTATAGAAGTATTACATATACAATGGAAAATTGGAGAAATAACAAATTTATTTCATTTAATGATACCTATATTACATTTAATCAATTTGAAAATAAGGAATGTGAGAAACTTATAAAAAATTTTGTGTCACCTGATAAAGACAATTATTTTAGTAAAATTTTGAGATAAAAAAAACATAAAAGAAAAATTATGATATAATAAGAAAAAATGAAAGGAATGGACATTAAAAATGAAAGAAAATCAAGATGAATACAGTATAATAGTGGATAATGTTTATAAAACATTTAATGTTTATTTGGACAAAGCAAATACAATAAAAGAAAAATTATTATTTTTGTTTTCAAGAAATAGAAAAGAAAAAAGAGAAGTACTAAGTGGAATTAATGCAAAAATAAAAAAAGGTGAGGTTGTAGCATTAATAGGAACAAATGGAAGTGGAAAATCAACTTTATTAAAATTAATGACTAAAATAATATATCCTAATAAGGGAAGAATTACTACAAATGGAAAATTAACATCATTACTTGAATTGGGAGCAGGTTTCCATCCCGATTTTTCAGGAAGAGAAAATATATATTTTAATGCGTCAATATTTGGGCTTACAAAAAAAGAAATTGATGAAAGATTAGATAATATAATAGAATTTTCAGAATTAGAACATTTTATAGATAACCCAGTTAGAACATATTCTTCTGGGATGTACATGAGACTTGCGTTTTCTGTTGCAATTAATGTAGATGCAGATATTTTGTTAATTGATGAAATTTTATCTGTAGGAGATGAGCATTTTCAAAATAAATGTTTTAATAAAATGTTGGAATTAAAAAATGAAGGAAAAACAATGGTATTTGTTACCCATAGTATGGATTCAGTAAAAAAACTATGTGATAGAACAATATGGCTAAAAGACGGAAAAATTAAAATGGATGGGAATACAAATGATGTTGTGGAAAAATATATTAATGAAACAAGATAAAGGAGACTTAACTATATATGGATGAAGAAGAAAAATATTTTGACTATAGTATGATGCCTGGTAAAAAATTAAATTCAAATAAATATATTAATGATGGAAGGCCAATTATTAGTATAATTACAGGGTACTATAATTGTAAAAAATATATAAGAGAAACAGCAAATTCAATAATTAATCAAACATTTCCATATTGGGAATGGATTATTATAAATGACGGTAGTACTGAAGATGGCACTAAAGAAACATTGGAAGAAATTGCAAATTTAGATAGTAGAATAAAAATTTTTAATGAAAAGAATAGAGGAAGAATATTAACAAGAGACTATGCTATTTCAAAAGCTCAATGTGATTTAATATTCATTATTGATGCAGATGATGCAATAGATAAAACAATGTTGGAATGCTGTTATTGGACATTAAAAACAAACCCTAAAGCTTCATGGGTATATGCAGATTTAGTAAATTTTGATGGACAAGAATTCTTATGGAAGCAAATATTTGATTGTGATGTTGAGAAAAAAGAAAACATTATATCAGTATGTTCTTTAATAAGAAAAGAAGCATTATTAGATGTTGGAGGTTATGGAGCAGTAGATGATGACGTTCATGAAGATTGGCATTTATGGCTTAGAATGTTGGAAAAGGGTTATTTTCCTATTAGGATGAATTATTATGGATTTTGGTATAGAAAGAAAAAAGAAGGTGGAGTATTAGACTCTATAAATAAAGATAAAAAAAGAGATGAGCATGCTAGAGAAGAAATAAGAAAACAAGCCAAAAAAATAAAAGAAAAGGTATATGCAATTCAATTTCCAACAACAACTAAATCAAATTATGATTCTTATCCTTATATATTTAATTGGGATAGAAAACCAATTAACAATAAAGGAGAAAAAATAAGGTTACTATTCATATTTCCTTGGTTTAAAGTTGGGGGAGCAGATAAATTTAATTTAGACTTAATATCTAGATTAGACAAAAATAAATTTGATATAACTATTGTAACAACAGAAAATTCTGATTATGTATGGAGACAAAAGTTTGAAAAATATGCAGAAGTCTTTGACCTTACAAGCTTTCTTAACAGACAAGATTGGCCGGCATTTATTCATTATATAATGAAATCAAGAAATATAGACATAGTATTTCAATCAAATAGTTATTTTGGATTTTATGTTATACCTTGGTTAAAATCAGAATATCCTAATGTAGTATTTTTGGATTATTTGCACAGTGAAAATAGAAGCTGGAGAAATGGAGAATATCCAAGAGATTCTGTAGCAATTGATGGATTTTTGGATAAAACATATACATGTACACAGGTTTTAAGACAATCTATGAAAGACAATATGGGAAGAAGTATAGATAATGTAAAAACTGTGTATATAGGAGTAGATGAAGAAGAATTTGATAGTAACAAAATAAATATAACAGATAATAATGACCTAGCAAATAATTTAAACAAAATAAAAGGAAAACAAGTAATATTGTTTTTATGTAGAATATCAGAAGAAAAAAGACCAATTTTTATGGTAAAAGTTTTCAAAAAATTATTAGAAAAAAATAAAAATTTAATATTATTAGTCGTTGGTGATGGGCCACAATTAAAAGAGATGAAAGAAAGTGCCAAAAAAGATGGACTAGAGGAAAATATAATCTTTTTTGGTATGCAAAGTAATGTAAAGCCATTTTATAAAGTTGCAGATGTTAGTGTAATATGCTCATTAGTAGAAGGACTTACAATTACAACATATGAGTCATTAGCAATGGGAACACCAGTAGTTACTGCTGATGTAGGTGGGCAAAAAGAACTTGTTGATGCAACATGTGGTAGAGTTGTACAAAATATACAAACTGCAGATACAGGATGTTTTGATAGAAACTATAAAGACGAAGAAATTAATAGATATGTTATAGCAATTGAAGAAGTATTAAGTGATAATAATTTAAAAAATAATTGTAGGAATAAAATATTAAATGGTTACACTGTAAATAATATGGTAAAAATATTTGAAGATGACTTTGAAAATTTTGCTAAAAAAGGTTCAAAAATAAATCCTCAAAGTGTGGTTAATAAAGATTTGTATAAACAATATATAGTTATGTACAATCAATTAGATATAAGAAATTATTTTCCACAAAGTGGTGGAATGGATTCAGAAAATATAGAATTGCATAATTATAAAATGACAAAATTAAAAGAAAAACTATGGAAAAATCCACTTTGGAGAGGAATGATAAAATTTTTACAGGTAACAGGGATTATGAAAGTAATAAAAAAAATAATAAAAAATAAATAATAAAAATTTTAGGTTTTATACTAAAAGAATAGAGGAGTTATAAATGCTAAAGGTATTTAAAAATTTATATAATTATAGAGAATTATTAAAAACAAATGTAAAAAAGGAAATAAGAGGTAAATATAAAAATTCATTTTTAGGAGTATTGTGGTCATTTTTAAATCCACTATTGCAAATTGTAGTTTATGCTGTAGTATTTCAATTAATTTTGAAAAACACAAAAGAAAATTATGCTATATTTATTTGTTGTGGATTAATTCCATGGACATTTTTCTCATCAGCAATTTCTAGAGCAGCATTTACTATGGTGGAAAATGGTAATATAATAAAAAAAGTTTATTTTCCAAGAGAAATATTACCAATATCAATTGTAACTAGTGAGGCTGTAACATTTTTAATTTCAACACTTATTATAATAGGTTTTGTAGTATTTGGTGGGATTGGAATAAGTAAATATATTATTTTTTATCCACTAGTTTTACTTGCACAATATTTATTATTAATTGCAATATCATTTATTGTGTCTAGTATATCTGTTTATGTAAGAGACTTGCAACATCTAATTGGAGTAGTACTACAATTATTGTTTTATGCAACACCAATTGTATATGCAGCAGAAGCAATACCAGATAATTTTAAGTGGATGTTAAATATTAATCCAATGACATATGTAATTAATGCATATAGAGATATATTTTATAATCAAACCATGATAGATGTAGTTCCATTATTAATTTTAATAGCTGTTTCTATCGTTGCATGTATAATAGGATATTTAATTTTTAATAAATTACAAAAAGGTTTTGCTGAGCAATTATAAAAATGGCATTAAAATGAAAGGAATAAAATAGGTATGAAGAATGTGGAAAAAATAAAACTAAAAGATGTAGATATAAAACATATAAATGTAAATACAATATTTGGACTATATTTAGAGTACAAAGAAGTAATAAATTATTTGATTTTTGGTGCATTCACAATGGTAGTAAATTTTGCTTCATATTTTATATTTGCAAAATTATTTCATATAGATGAAGTTGTAAGTAGCGGACTTTCGTGGTTTTGTGCGGTTTTATTTGCATATATAACAAACAAAATATTTGTATTTGAAAGTAAAACAAAAACAGTAAAAGAATTTATAAAAGAAATGATGTCATTTTTTGCGTGTAGAGTACTATCAGGAATTTTATGTGATGTTGGAACATTTGCCTTAATGGTAAAAGTTCTTAATATAAATGACGTAATTGCAAAAATTGTTACACAGATAATGGTAGTTATATTAAATTATGTACTTAGTAAATTAGTAATCTTTAAGAAAAAAAGTGAAAAATAGAAAGCTTTTAGGAGGTACAATGAAAAAGATATCTATAGTAATACCAATGTATAATGAACATGAAATAGCTAATATGTGTTATAAAAGAATAAATGAGGTAATAAAACAATTAAATAATTATGAATATGAAATAATATTTATAAATGACGGAAGTAAAGATAACACACAATTAATATTAGAAGAAATTGCAAAAGAAGATAAAAATGTAAAAATACTATCTTTTTCTAGAAACTTTGGTCATCAAGCAGCAGTAACAGCTGGAATAAAATATGTAACAGGAGATGCAATTGTCATAATGGATGCAGATTTGCAAGATCCGCCGGAATTAATACCAGATATGTTAAAATTGTGGGAAGATGGAAATGAAGTAATATATGGAAAAAGAAAGGCTAGAAAAGGAGAGTCATTATTTAAGTTAATGACAGCAAAAATGTTTTACAATACACTAAATGCATTGTCAGATGTAGATATTCCAAAAGATACAGGAGACTTTAGGCTTGTAGATAGAAAAGTAGTAGATACAATAAATAATTTGCCAGAACATAATAAATTTTTAAGGGGCTTATTTAGTTGGGTAGGCTATAAGCAATATGCATATGAATATGAAAGACAAGAAAGAAAAGCTGGAAAAACAAAATATCCATTAAAAAAGATGTTAAAATTAGCATCAGATGGTATTGTGAGTTTTTCAACGAAGCCATTAAAAATAGTGGGGGGATTAGGAATTATAACAATTATAATATCTATTATAATATTAATATATTCATTAATATCATATGCGTGTAACTTAAATCAGTTAACTCCACGGGTGGACTTCAATAATGGTTGCAATAACACTATTTAGTGGAGTACAATTATTGTCAATATGGATAATTTCAGAATATATAGCAAGAATATATGACGAAACCAAAAGAAGACCAGAATATATAATAGATAAAAAAATAAATTTTTAAAATAGTGAATATAATGTAAAGAACATATAATTTATATGTTCTTTTTTATGTAAGGAGGAAAATAATGATAATTGATTTGCATTCAGACACAATTCAAAGAGCAAAAGATGAAAAGCTAAAATTAACAAGTAAAAAACTTTCGGTAAATATAGAAGAAACAATGCAAAATTTACCGTACATACAAGCTTTACGGAACATTTGTAAACCCCAAATACAATAAACAAAATGGAGGATTTAATAGGGCAATTAGTATAATAGATAATTTTTATAACATATATGAAGAAGAAAAAGATAAGATATTTATAATAAAAAGCAAAAAAGATTTAAAGAGTAAAGAATTGAAAACAAAAACAGGAATATTTTTAACAATAGAAAATGGAAGTGCAATATCAGGGAATTTAGATAATATCGATATTTTATATAAAAAGAAAATTAGAATGATGGGAACAGTATGGAATGATGACAATGAATTAGCCTGTGGAGCACATACAACAAATGACAAAGGATTAACAAATTTAGGAAAACAATATATAAAAAAATTAGAAAAAAAACATATATTAATAGATGTGTCACATATGTCTAAAAAAAGTTTTTATGATACACTAGAAAATACAAAAGATCCAATAATTGCAAGCCATTCATGTGCATATACAGTTTGTAATCATAAAAGAAATTTAAGTGACAATCAAATAAAACAAATTGCTAAAAGGCAGGGAATTATAGGAATATGCTTTTGTAAACCATTTTTAACAACAAATTCTAAGGCAACTGTAAAAGATATAATAAAACATATAAACCATATTGTAGAATTAGTTGGAATTGATTATGTGGGTTTTGGAAGTGATTTTGATGGCGTAGAAGAAGAAAATAAACTAGAAGATATAAGAAGTGTAAAGGATATTAATAAAATTATTATTGAATTAGAAAAAGAAGGTTATAGTAAAGAAAATATTGAACAAATTACAAGTAAAAATTTTTTAAGAGTGGCAAATTCAGTTTGGGAATAATGGTCCTCACTTGCCCTTCACGGAATATATATTTAGATTGTAAAATAAAACAAAAAAATGTTTGCAAAAACTATTGACAAAAAAATGTTCTGTTTGTATAATGCATACAGAACATTTTTTTGGAGGTAAAATATGATAACAACTTTACACATAAAAAATATAGGAATAATTGATGATTTAAGTATAGATTTAAATCAAGGGTTAAATGTATTAACAGGTGAAACAGGAGCAGGAAAAACATTAATAATAGACTCTATAGGAATAATATCAGGAGGTAGATTCTCCAAAGAAATGATAAGAAAAGGAGAAAATACATCATATATCGAAATATGTATGTATGAACCAAATAGCAAAGAAGCAATAGATGGAAATATAATAGTATCAAGACAGATATGGGCAAATGGAAGAAATATGTGCAAAATAAATGGAAGAATGGTTACAGTAAATGAACTTAAAGATTTTATGAAAAGATATATAGAAATACATGGACAAAATGATAATCAAACATTATTAGAAAGTAAGACACATCTAATGTATTTGGATTCATTTATAGGAGATAAAATAATAGAGATAAAAAGCAAATATTATGAAAAATACCAAAGATTTAATGAAATAAATATAGAACTAAAGGCAAATTATGGAGATGAAAAAGAAAGAGAGAGAAAATTAGATTTATTAAGATACCAAATAAGCGAAATTGAAGAAGCAAATTTAACAGAAAATGAAGAAGAAATATTAGAAGAAAAAAGAAAAATAATGTTAAATTCAGAAAAAATATCAAATAATTTAAATAAAGCAGATGAAGCAATACAAAATAGTAGTATAGATAGCTTAAGTATTGCAATAAGAGCCTTAGAAAAAATAGAAACTATAGATAAAAATTATGAAAAAGTATCATCAAATTTAAAAGGAATTTATTATGAATTGCAAGAATTGGCAAGAGATATAAGCAACTATAAGGAAGATATATATTTTGATGAACAAGAAAGAAATAAAACAGAAGAAAGATTAGACTTAATAAATTCATTAAAAAGAAAATATGGAAACACAATAAAGGAAATATTAGAATATAAAAAAGAAATACAAGAAGAAATACAACATATAGAAAATTTAGAAGATTATAATAACAAATTAAAAAGTGAATTGGAACAAATACAAAATGAAATGGAAGAAATGTCAGAACAAATAAATAAAATAAGAGTTAAGCAGGCACAAAAATTAAGTGAATCAATAAATTTAGAATTAAAAGATTTAGAAATGAAAAATGCAAAAATAAATGTAAAAGTAGAAAAACAAGAAAACTTTAATAAAGAAGGAAAAGACAAGGTAGAATTTTTAATTTCTACAAATTTAGGAGAAGACGAAAAAGAACTAATAAAAATAGCATCTGGAGGAGAAATGTCAAGAATAATGCTTGCAATAAAAAAGGTATTATCAGATACAGATAAAACACCAGTAATGATATTTGACGAAATAGACACAGGAATTAGTGGTAATGCAGCAAATGCTGTTGCAGAAAAATTGAATTTAATTTCAAAATTTCATCAAGTATTGTGTATATCACATTTGCCAAATATAGCAGCTGCAGCAGATTATAATTATTTTATTAGTAAAAAAGTAACAAATGAAAGAACAAATACAAATGTAAAATTGTTGCAAGAAAAAGAAGTTATAGAGGAAATAGCAAGAATTTCATCAGGAAAAGTAAATGATGTGACAATAAAATATGCAACCCAGTTAAGAAATAAAAAAGTATCATAAAGAATATATTGTTAAAAAATGGAACATACTATAATAAATAATAAGGAGGGAATAGTATGAAAGATTTTTTAGCAATAAAAGATGTAAATGCTTTAGAGGTATTAGATTCCAGAGGAAATCCAACAGTACAAGTAGAAGTTGTAGTTGATGGGGGCTTTTCAGGCATGGCAGTTGTACCATCTGGAGCATCTACAGGGAGCTTTGAAGCTGTAGAATTAAGAGATGGTGAAAAAGATAGATTTTTTGGAAAAGGTGTACAAAAGGCAGTAGAAAATGTCAACAAAAAAATCTCAAAAAAATTAATAGATATGAATGTTTATGATCAAAGAAAAATTGACGAAGAACTTTTAAAATTAGATGATACACCAAATAAATCAAATCTTGGAGCAAATGCAATACTTGGTGTATCACTTGCATGTTGTAAAGCGGCAGCAAATTCTTTAGGAATGGAATTATATAACTACATTGGAGGAATAAATGCAAATGTATTACCTGTTCCTATGATGAATATATTAAATGGAGGAAAACACTCAGATAATAATATAAATATACAAGAATTTATGATAATGCCAATAGGAGATATAACATTTAGTGAACGATTAAAAAGGGGAGCAGAAGTATACCAAACTCTAAAAAAGGTGCTAAAAGAAAAAGGATACATGGTAGCTGTTGGAGATGAAGGAGGCTTTGCACCAACACTACAAAGTGAGGAAGAAGCACTAGATTTAATAATAGAAGCAATAAAAAAAGCAGGTTATGTTCCAAAAAAAGATATTGTTTTAGCATTAGATATTGCAAGCACTGAAATGTATGAAGCGGCTAAAAAAGAGGGAAAAGATGGCTATTATTTTTGGAAAACTAATATTTTAAAAAGTAAAGAAGAAATGATAGAATATATAGAAAATTTATGTGAAAAATATCCAATAGTATCTGTAGAAGACGGTTTGGCAGAAGAAGATTGGGAAAGTTGGAAAATTTTAACCCAAAAGATCGGAAATAAAGTTCAGCTTGTAGGTGATGATTTATTTGTTACAAATCCAAAAAGATTGCAAAGGGGAATAAATAATAATATTGCAAATTGCATATTAATAAAACCAAATCAAATAGGAACATTAACTGAAACATTAGATACCATTTTAATGGCACAAAAAAACGGCTATAAAACAATAATTTCACATAGATCAGGTGAAACAGAAGATACAACAATAGCAGACATAGCAGTTGCAGTAAATGCCGGACAAATAAAAACAGGAGCACCATGTAGAACAGATAGAGTTGCTAAATATAATAGATTATTAAATATAGAAAATGAATTATTTAATTAAACAAAATAAAGCCCCTTAAGAAATTTAAGGGACTTTTAATTTATTAAAATTTTATTTATTTCATTTTTTTAGAAATATGTACAAATTTAATTAAGAAAAATATTGAAGCACCTGATATAATTGTAATAAATAAGGCAAAAGATGTATTACCTGCTTTTGGTAAATCTTGTGGAGCTTCTTTTGGTTCTGTAAGTCTTAATTTTGGTGTAATATTAGAAGTTTCGTTTTGCTCTTTATCATTAAAATCTTTATATTTCATATCAATTTTTTGGTTTGTGTTTAAAATTTTATCAACTATAGAACTATCAAAGTCTTGTTTTAATTTTAATTTATATTGTACAACAGCAGTTTTTCCATATTCTAGTTCAGGTATTGTCCATGTTATTTTATTAGTCTTTTCATCTATTTTGGTAGAGATATTTCCAATATTTGCATTTTTTACATATGCAAAATCAAAGTTTTTAACGATTTCGTCTGGAAAATAATCTTCAATTACAATATCTTTAAAAGTATTGTTTGTTGGCATTAAACTGTTATAAATATCTGTTGTTATTGTTTTTTCTATATCTTCATCAGATATGTAATAAAACATTCCAGAGGTTGGAGTTTGGGCAGTTCCAAAAACTTCTTTAATTATATCAGAATATGTTTTTGTTGTTCCACTTACTATTGTATCTGGTGTGTCAATTCCTGTAAGCATAGTAATTAAAGTAACATCATTTTTTGTTATTTCCTTTAATTTGTTTTTTGTTCTATTAATTGAATAATCTGAATATAATTGTTTATTTTCTGTTGTTGCTGTAGATTCAAAAAGTGAAAGGTTTGGAATACCATCTGTTAAAACGATTATATATTTATTATTTTTTTCATTTGAAAATTGTTTATAAGCTAATTCTAATCCTGCTTCAAGATTTGTTCTAGGTCCATTTTGAGGAATATTAGTTAAACTATTAGTTATTTTAGTAGCATCATTTGTAAGAGAACAAAGTACATTAGCATCTTTAATTGTTCCTTCTTCACTATAATTAGAAGTATTTAAAGAAGCAAATGTCACAACACTTATTTTTAATGCTGAGTTATCTTTCAATAAATTTGTAATTAATGTTTTTGCTGAATTTTGAATTTGACTTCTTCTTGTTGCGCCTTGATTAGTCATGCTATCTGTACTATGTGAATTATCAAGCAATAAAACTAATTCTCCTGTAGGTTTTGCAACCTCATCTTCATTAGTTACTTTTAACTCAATTGTAACTTCTTTGTTATTTAAATCCTTAGAAATAAGTTGTTTTTGAAATTTTGAATTTTGTCCAAATTTTATTTCACAAATAGGTTCTTCAACTACTTCCATTTTTACAGTACTATATGATGCAAATGAAAAATTAGCTATTAAAATTAATACTAAAAATAAGATACTTAAAATTTTTTTCTTCATTTTTTTATCTCCTTATTAAATAAATTATTATTTTACTAAATAATTATAACAAAATAATTATAAAAATACAACAAAGTAGTGGAAAATGTAACATAAATGTGATAAAATTGTTACATAGTTGTAAAAGAAAAACAAAATAATTAGGTGAAAATAAAATGTTAGAAAAAATAAATTCATCACAGGATGTAAAAAAATTAAATTTAAAAGAAAAAGAAATATTAGCACAAGAAATAAGAAAATATATATTAGATATTGTATCAAAAAATGGCGGACATTTGGCATCAAACTTGGGGGTTGTAGAACTAACTATTGCATTAAATGTAGTATTTGACATACCAACAGATAAGGTTGTTTGGGATGTTGGACATCAAACCTATGTACATAAAATAATTAATGGAAGAAAAGAAGAATTAAAAAAAATAAGAACATTAGGGGGAATAGCAGGTTTTCCAAAAACAAATGAGTCTGAAACAGATTGCTTTAATACAGGACATAGTAGTACATCAATATCTGCAGCACTTGGAATGGCAAGGGCAAGAGATATAAAAGGCAATGATAATTCAGTAATTGCAGTTATTGGAGATCGGAGCTCTAACAGGAGGAATGGCTTTAGAAGCATTAAATGATGCAGGGGCTAGTAAAACAAGAATAAAAGTAATATTAAATGATAATGAAATGAGTATATCTCCAAATGTTGGAGGAATAAATAGATTTTTAAGTAAACTTAGAACTAAAAAAACATATACAAAATCAAATAATTATATAAAAAAATTTGTGAATAATATTCCAATTGTCGGAAAAACGACAGTAAAAGTAATTCAAAAAGTAAAAAGGAGTATAAAACAATTAATTATACCAAAAATGTTTTTTGAAGATATAGGTTTTACATATTTGGGACCGGTAGATGGGCATAATATAGAACAGCTAGAAAATATACTTACATTAAGTAAAAAAGTAGAAGGTCCTGTATTAATACATGTTTTAACCAAAAAAGGAAAAGGGTATAAAATAGCAGAAGAAAATCCAGACAAATTTCATGCAACAGCGCCATTTGATATAAATACAGGAAAAAGTAAGGTTAAGAAAAGTGCTGATTATTCAAAAGTTTTTGGAGAAAAATTAGTAAAACTTGCAAAGAAAAATGAAAAAATAGTTGCAATAACAGCGTCAATGAAGGATGGTACAGGACTTACAAAATTTAAAGAAGAGTTTCCAAATAGATTTTTTGATATAGGAATTGCAGAACAACATGCAATAACACTTGCAGCAGGAATGGCAAAAGAAGGTATAATACCAGTTGTTCCAATTTATTCATCATTTTATCAAAGGGCATATGATCAAGTAATACATGATGTGGCAATTCAAAATTTACCAGTAATTATGTGTGTTGATAGAGCAGGACTAGTAGGGCAAGATGGAGAAACACATCAAGGAACATTAGATTTAGCATTTTTTAGATTAGTTCCAAATTTAACGATTATGGCACCAATGGATTTTAAAGAATTGGAAGATATGTTAGAATTTGCGGTAACCCTAAATAAGCCAGTAATAATAAGATATCCAAGAGGTGGAGAAGGAAAAACAAAAATAAATAGCCATGAAAAAATTAAATTTGGAAAAGCACAAATACTGGAAAAAGGAGCAGACTTAACAATTGTTGCAATTGGAAAAATGGTAGAAAGGGCAGTAGAAATTGCACATGAATTAAAGAAATGTAATATAGAAGCAGATGTTATAAATGCTAGGTTTTTGAAACCATTTGATGTAAAAACAGTTAAAGAATCAATATTAAAAACTAAAAATATAGTTACTATTGAAGATGGAACAAAAATAAATGGATTAGGAACTACAGTAAAAGAGTTAATTATAGATGAAAAAATTGAAGGTGTAAAATTTAAACAATATGCATATCCTGACGAATTTATAAAACATGGAAAAGTAGAAGAGCTAGAAAAAATATACGGATTAGATTCTATAACAATAAAAAATGATATATTAAAAAATATATAAGAAAGGAATACTATGGAAAAACAAGAAATTTTAAGTGAGTATAAAAGACAAGAAGATAAAATTTTAATAGCACAAGTATTAGATAAAATAAAATTTTCACAAACAAGGCAAAAAATTGAATATACAGATTTTTTGGATATGTATCAAATTTCATGTGTAGAAAGTTTCTTAAAAAAGAATAATTATAAAAATTATATATTATATATAAGGATATATATTTATATAAATATAAAAGATACGCATGTAGTTTTTTAAAAGATGTAATTATGTAATGTTTAGTCTAAAGTGTTGAAAATACTAGGTTTAGATATTACATTTAGT
>OLOP01001435.1_pt1 | contig 15609 bp, 15 predicted proteins | sample 1672381 | NCBI WGS metagenome assembly OLOP01 (sample SAMEA3136678, study PRJEB25190) | human gut metagenome | biome: human gut; feature: human-associated habitat; material: faeces | place: Austria | collected 2013 | reverse complement strand
CTCAGGGCTTTTTTATTGTACAAAAATATGGAGCGGATTTTGGTCGAAATGATAACAGGACAGGACTTGACAAAAATACTACTATGCAATACAATATAGATAAGCTACTATGTATTACATAATAGGCAAAAGGAGGTATCCAGTGGAAAACAACACACAATTGCTCAAGGGCGTTTTGGAATTCTGTGTTCTGAAATTCATTAGCAGAGAGCCGACCTATGGCTATGAGATCGTGATGCATCTAAAACAGGTCGGGTTTTCTGACTTGAGTGAAAGTACACTCTATCCGCTGCTACTGCGGCTGGAACAGCAGGGAAAGGTCACGGTGGAACGCAGACCCTCCCCCAAGGGACCGAGCCGGAAATACTACGTTGTAACGGAAGAAGGGCGGCAGGCGCTTCTTGAGTTCCGACAAGATTGGAGCCAGCTCTGCCAGCTGGTGGAAAAAATTTTTAAGGAGGAGCCAGATGAATAAGTATTTTACACTGCGAAAAGCGAACCGGATGCGTACCAGACTGCTGACAGAAAAAAGTCAGGAGCAGCTTAAGGAAGTGATCCGCTATCTTCGTCGGGTCAGCTGGGACTTCTGCGGCATTGAACTTGTGCGCAACGATCTGCTTGATATTTCCATCCAAGCCAATGCGGAAAATCAGGAACTGTTCGATTCGATTTCGGATGCAAAAATCTTTGTAGAGGAGGTCAAGCCAAGTTTGAAAACACTGAGAGCTGCGGATTACTTCTGGTTTGTTGCACCGCTGTATTTCTTCTTTGGGTGGGGCGTGGAAGGGCTGCTGCTTTACCCGGTAATTGGTGATTGGGTTTTTGAACTTTCTGTAGGCTATCTGATGCAGCTTGTTGTTGCAGTGACGGCTTTTTGTGCACTGTTCCGCCGGATGATGGAACAGGTAGGCTTTCCGCCGAAAGAACATTGGCTGAAATATGCTACATGGCTGGTGCTTTATATCGTGACCCTGTATGGAACGGGTTGGTTCTTTACCCAGATCGCGGGTAAGATCGTACTGCTGCGGCTTCCGATCCTTAGCTATTCGATTTTTTGCCTGCTTCTGGGTGCAGGACTGTATGCAATACATTTTTGGAGATATGGAAAAGACCCGCGTCTGAGTGCTCGCATATAAAGTAAAAAGCGCCCCCGCTGCACTGTGCATAACGATGCAGCGGGGGCGCATACTTTATTGGGTGGTGTACCGGTCAGGATACGAGCTTCTGCTTAGCCCTTGCCGGCGCAGCCGAACAGCTCGATCTTCTCCTTGCACTTGTCCTCGATGGCCTTTGCACCAGGAGCCAGCAGCTTGCGGGGGTCGAAGCCCTTGCCCTGCAGATCCTTGCCGGCCTCGATGTACTTACGGGTAGCCTCAGCAAAGACCAGCTGGCACTCGGTGTTGATGTTGATCTTGGAGACACCCAGACTGATGGCCTTTGCGATCATCTCGTCGGGGATGCCGGTACCGCCATGCAGGACCAGAGGAATGTTGTTGGTGGCCTTGTGGATGCGGTCCAGAGCCTCGAAGTCCAGGCCCTTCCAGTTTGCGGGGTAGACGCCGTGGATGTTGCCGATGCCGGCAGCCAGGAAGTCGATGCCCAGAGCGGTGATCTTTGCGCACTCCTCGGGATCAGCGATCTCGCCAGCGCCTACAACGCCGTCCTCAACGCCGCCGATGGAGCCGACCTCGGCCTCGATGCTCATGCCCTTGGAGTGTGCCAGAGCGACCAGCTCCTTGGTCTTTTCCACGTTCTCCTCGATGGAGTAGTGGCTGCCATCGAACATGATGGAGGAGAAGCCGGCCTCAACGCAGGCCTTGCAGCCCTCGTAGGTGCCGTGGTCCAGATGCAGAGCAACGGGAACAGTGATGCCCATGGAATCGACCATGGCGCTGACCATAGCGGCAACGGTCTTGAAGCCGGTCATGTACTTACCTGCACCCTCGGAAACACCCAGAATGACGGGGCTCTTCATTTCCTCGCAGGCGGTCAGGACTGCCTTGGTCCACTCCAGATTATTGATGTTGAACTGCGGCACACCGTAGTGGCCATCGCGTGCCTTGAGCAGCATTTCGGTTGCATTTACCAACATTATTCATTACCTCCAAAAATTATCGGGGTTCCGGCTCTGCCACACACCGCATTGTGCATGGTTTAACGAGCCCACATGGTTAGTATACCCCAAACTGCGCCTAAAATCAATCCGAACAGGCGCTTTTTCTTGCATAGAGCTGCTGCGGAACAGGCACGGCACAAAGCGGCTGATGCAGCAGCGGCAGAAATGTTCTGCGCCTGGCGACAAAAATCCATATATGCTGCAACATCTGCCTTGCGCATCGATGACGCGGGTTTTCAACACATTTTAACATTCGTCAAAATGATGTTGGAGAAAATTGCAAAAGCGGACAATTTCCGGTTCAAAAAATTGTCATAATTCCGACTTGAATTTTACAAATTGTAAGACTTTTGCTAAGATATGGGGGAAGCTGCTGTTGAAAACCCGGTGGAAACTGTTTAATTCCACCCGGAAAACGGGCGCTATGACTGGACTTTTACACACTTTCCACCGAGTTTTCAACTTGTGGAAAAACTACAGAGCGTTTACGGAATGTATAGACGTTTTTTGTGGAAAACTTTTGACCTTGGCAAAACGGCGGAATTGCACCCCGCCGACCGGGCAGCGGGCAAAACATTTTTACAGCTGCCCTGTCCGGCGGGGAAGCTGCGTTTTACTGAAAAAATTTTAGGCGTCAGAAAATAAAATCCCTGCAATTTGTGGCGAAGCCGGGCGAGATATGGTATACTTTATCTTGGATTATCATAAACAGAATAAAACGCTCCGGCGCGGCACCGCCCGCCCGGAACGGAAGGAGCATAAAAAGATGGAAGAACGTAACCAGCCGCGCCGTCCGCGCCGCGATGCAGAGCAGCCGCAGCAGAAAAGCGAGAGCCTGATCTACGGCAAAAACCCTGTGACCGAGCTGCTCAAGAGCGGCTCCGGTGTGGATACCGTGCTTATTGCCGAGGGGATGGCTCCGGCAGTGGCGGCATACTATACAGCGCTGGCCAAAGAGGCCGGCGCAACGGTCAAGCGGGTGCACCCCAACAAGCTGCGCCTGATGACCGGCACCGAGAGCCATCAGGGCGTGGCGGCCTTTGCCAGCGAGATCGAGTACGCGACCGTGGAGGATCTGCTGGCCGCAGCCAAGGCCAAGGGTGAGCCGCCCTTTCTGGTGCTGAGCGATGGCATTGAGGACCCCCACAACCTGGGTGCCGTGATGCGCAGCGCTCTGCTGTGCGGTGCCCACGGCATCGTCATCCCCAAGCGGGGCGGCGCATCGGTCACCCCCACGGTCATCAAGTCCAGCGCAGGTGCCGCTGAGCGGCTGCCGGTGGCCCGCGTGGCCAACATCGGCGAGACGATCCGCCGCCTCAAGGAGCAGGGCGTGTTCGTGTACTGTGCCGACATGGACGGCGTGCCCCTGCGCAAGAACAACCTCACCGGCCCCATCGCGCTGGTGCTGGGCAGCGAGGGCAGCGGCGTGTCGCAGCTGGTCAAGAAGTTGTGCGACGGTGTGGTGCGGCTGGACATGGCCGCACAGGGCACCGGTGTGGACAGCTACAACGTCTCGGTGGCGGCCGGCATTATCCTGTACGAGATCCAGTCGCAGCGCGCAGCACAGAATGCGTGACAGGCGTGATCCGTAACCCCAATCTGAAGAACGGGAGGAACAAGGATGCCTAAGGAAAAAAATCAACACAAGAGTGCCGCCGCAAGCGATGAGAAATTCCGCGATTTCTTCACCACCACCGTGGCGGATATCCCGGCCGAGATGGTGCGCCGGGAGGAAGAAGCGGCGGAAGAGCACAAGGGGCTGTTCGGGCGGCTGTTCGGCCATGCAAAACCGAAGCAGGCTCCGCAGGCCGGGACGGACCTGGAACTGCCCACCGGTGAGGTGCTGCTGGGCGCAGATGCTCTGGCAAAGCACGACGGGGAGGAACCGCTGGATCTGGACCTGACCCTGCGCACCGCAGACCCGGGCACGGATTTCCCCCAGCCCAAAGCCGAAGTGCCTGCTGCCCCGGAAAAACCTGCCGTGCCGGACAAACCGGCCCCGCAGCCTGCCCCGGAGAACAAGCCGGAGCCGCCCAAGGCTCCTGCCGCCCCGGCTCCGCAGCCGGAAAAGCCCCGGAAGAAGGCTGCACAGAACCCCAAGAACGCCCCGGACGTGCTGCTGCCGCAGGAACAGCAGGAGCAGCAGGAGATGCAGCAGCTCAAGGACATGCTGAACGGCATGGCTGCAAAACCGAAGCCGGTGGAGGAAACGCTGGAGCCCATCCGCAGCGTGGATGTGCCGCTGGATGACCCGGAAGAGCCGGAGACCCCGGAAAAGGCTCCGGAGCCGCCCCGGCCCACCATGGTGTTTGCAGCCGACAAGCCGCTGCCGGAAAAGAAATCGGTGTTCCGGATGTTCGGCGACGCCGATGACGAGAAAAAGCCGGAAGTCCCGGAAGAACCGGCAGCCCCGGAGAAAACATCTCCCGCCGCGCCGGTGAAAGCCCCCGAGGCAGAGCCGGAAACCAAACCGGACGAAGATACCATGAGCCTGCCGCTGGAACCGCTGGACGCTCCGGAAACGGAACCGACCGAAACGCCGGTGGCTGCGCCCGCCGCAGACGCTGCCGAAGCGGAACATGCCGGAGAGACGGAGCTGAAAACCGAGGCGGAGGACGCCCTGCCGGCGGAGGACGAAGCCCCCGAGAGCGTGGGCGAGAAGCTGCGCCGCATGAGTGCAGAGCTTACCCTGCGCTGTGTACTGGCCGGGATCCTGGCCGTGGTGCTGCTGCATGTGGGCTTGGTGGCCGACCGGCTGCTGCCGCCGCTGGCCGCACTGGACCCGGATGCCGCCCCGGCGGCCTTCTACGCAGCCAATCTGCTGCTGTATGCCGCCAGCCTGGTGGTGAGCTTCCCGGTCCTGCGCGACGGCCTGAACGGCCTGCGGGGCCGCCCCTCGGCAGAGACGATGCCCGCACTGGCCGCTGTGGCGGCGCTGCTGCAGGCCGTCACGGCCCTGCTCACGGCCAACTCCTACCGCACCACCGAGGGCCTGTCCATCCTCACCGGCGTTGCAGCCCTGGGGCTGTTCCTGGCGCTGCTGGGCAGCCGGGTGATGCTGTCTGCCGTGCGCGGCGGCTATGAACTGCTGGGCGAAGCCACCGACCTGCAGGGAGCGTATCGCACCCGGGACAAGGACCTGATCCGGGCACTGGCACGGGATCTGGAACAGAAGGACCCCTGGGTGCTGCTGAGCCGCCCCCGGACGGCGGACGAAGGCTTTGTGGCACAGAGCCTGGACGAGCGCGCCGGGGAACGCCGTGCACAGAAGAACGGGTACATCCTGCTGGGCGTGGCCCTGCTCAGCGCCCTGCTGTGTCTGGTGGTAGGCCGTGACGTGAAGCTGGCCGCTGCCGCCCTGACGGCGGTGCTGTGCATGGGCGCACCCCTGTCCTCCACCCTCATCGCCGGCATGGCCGCGCTGCGCCTGCAGCGTGCCGCCGGTGCCGTGGGGGCCGTGGTGCCCGGCTGGGCGGCCATTCAGGAACTGGGCGGCATCGACACCCTTCAGGTGGATGCCGAGGACCTGTTTGCCGCCGACAGCGTGGTGCTGGAGGATATCCGCATCTTCAAGGGCGGCCGCATCGACCGCGCCATCCTGTACGCGGCCAGCGTGCTCAACCAGAGCGGCGGTACTCTGCAGGGGCTGTTCCGTCAGATCATTGAGGACCGCACTGACATCCTGTTCCCTGTCAAGGATCTGGAGATCCACCGCGGGCTGGGCTTTGCCGCCTGGTGCGACAACAACCACATCCAGATCGGCACCCGCCGTTTCCTGGAGCAGGAGGGCGTGGCCCTGCCGGACGAGGACTACGAGAACCAGCACTCCAAAAACGGGGAGCTGCAGATCCTGTATCTGGCGGTGTCCGGCAACGTGCATGCCATGTTCGTGATCCGCTATGTGGGCGGCCGCAACATCGCCCGCAGCCTTGCCGCCCTGCAGCAGGAGAACATCCGTCTGCTGGTCACCAGTCTGGACCCCAGCCTGACCGCAAAGCACATCACCGAGGCCTACCGCCTGCCGGAGGGCATGGTCACCCTGCTGGATCAGGAGCAGTGCGCCGCCCTCGAGGCCGCCCCGGCCGAGGATGCGCCCTGCTGCATGTACCATCAGAAAGGCTTTGCCAGCCTGACCGGCGGCCTGCGCGCAGCCGACAAGGCCCAGAACGCCGAGACCACGGCCACCACGGTGCAGATGGTGTCGGTGCTGTTCTCGGTGGCCATTGCGGTGCTGCTCACCAGCGCCCGCAGCATCTGGCAGCTGCCGGTGACCTATGTGCTGATGTATCAGGCGGCATGGAGCGCCCTGAGCATCGCCGTGTGCGCCCTGAAACATCATAACTGAAAATAATTCTCAAAATAAATAGGAATGATTCTTGATTTTCTTCACCGTTTGTGGTATACTCTGTTCAGAGACAAGGACCTGAAGCCCCGCAGTGGGGCTGCCGATACAGACACCGAAGAACAAAAGGAGAAGAGAGTATGGAACTCAAGGGTACCAAGACCGAGAAAAACCTGTGGGAAGCCTTTGCAGGCGAGAGCCAGGCACGCAACAAGTACACCTACTTTGCCAGCATGGCCAAGAAGGAAGGCTATGAGCAGCTGGCTGCCATCTTTGAGGAGACCGCCGGCAACGAGAAGGAGCATGCCAAGATCTGGTTCAAGCTGCTGTGCGGCGGTGCCATCCCCGACACGCTCACCTGCCTGGACATGGCCGCCGGCGGCGAGCACGACGAGTGGACCGAGATGTACCCCCGCATGGCCAAGGAGGCCAAGGAAGAGGGCTTCAACCAGATCGCAGCCCTGTTCACCATGGTGGCACAGATCGAGAAGGAGCACGAGGAGCGCTACCGCGCCCTGGCCGAGAACCTGAAGAACCAGAAGGTGTTCGCCCGCGAAGAGCAGCAGCTGTGGCAGTGCCGGAACTGCGGCTACACCTTCATCGGCAAGTCGGCTCCGCTCAAGTGCCCGGTGTGCGCACACCCCCAGAGCTACTTTGAGCTGAAGAAGATCAATTACTGATGTGACCCACCCCAGAGGGACGACGGCAGTCGTCCCTCTTTTGCTGTTCAGAGCAGCGGCCGTTCCGGCAGAAAGATCATTGTCCCGCGGGAAGAATAGATCAGCCGCTGCACGGCGCAGCCGTACAACAGAAACAGCACCGCCAGCACCAGCACGGCCAGCAGCAGCCCGCGCAGCCAGTGCCGGTGCCGTGGGCGGAAGGAACGGTGTGCTCCGGGCCGGTATCGCATGGTCTGCGCCTCCTTTTTTGCATTTGCCCATCCTATGCAGGGCCGCAGACGATTGTGCAGGCGGGGCCGCTGTGGTATCATAACAAGAGAACCATCTGAGCTGAAGGAGTTTTTATGCTGACCATCACCTTACTGGGCACTGCCGCCACCATGCCGCTGCCGGACCGCGCCCTCAGTACGGCCTTTGCAGCCTGCGGTGGCCACGGCCTGCTGTTCGACTGCGGCGAGGGCACCCAGGCGGCGGCCCGCCGTGCCGGGGTCAACCTGATGCGTGCGGACACCGTCTGTCTGACCCATTATCACGGCGACCACATCTTCGGCCTGCCGGGTCTGCTGCAGACGCTGGGGGCCCAGGGCCGCACCCGGCCGCTGCTGCTGGTGGGGCCGAAAGGGCTTGCCGGCATCTGGAGCGCCGTGCGTGCCCTCACCGGGCCGCTGCCCTATGCCGTGCGCCTGCAGGAAGCAGACGGGCCGCTGGCACTGGATGCGCTGTCGGAGGGCTGGCCGGCGGGTGCTGTGCTGCGCCCCTTTGCCACCCGGCACCGGGTGCCCAGCGTGGGTTATCGGTTGGAGCTGCCCCGGGCAGGCCGGTTCGACCCGGCCCGGGCCCGGGCGCTGGGGGTGCCGGTGCAGCAATGGAAACTTCTGCAGCAGGGGCAGAGCGTTCTCGTGAAAGGCCGCACCGTGGCCCCGGCGGAGGTGCTGGGCGCGCCGCGCCGGGGGCTGAGCATGGTATTCTCCGGCGACACGGCCCCCTGCGCCGCGCTGGAGCAGGCCGCACAGGGCGCTGACCTGCTGATTTGCGATGCCACCTATGCGCTTCCGGAACAGGAAGCCCAGGCAGCTCAGTGGGGGCACAGCACCTTTGGGCAGAGCGCCGCGTTGGCGGCCCGCGCCGGGGCGCATCGCCTCTGGCTGACCCACTATTCCCCCATGATCACCGACCCGGAAGCAGATCTGCCCCAGGCGCAGAGCATCTTCCCGGCGGCAGTGTGCGGCGCAGACGGGATGCAGATCACCCTGCAGTACGAGGAGGCGTGACCCATGCAAAACATCCGATCGGACGCCGGTGCGGCGGCTCTGCTGGCCCGGCTGCACGGGGCCGGATATGCGGCCTACGCGGTGGGCGGCTGCGTGCGGGACAGTCTGCTGGGGCGCACCCCGCAGGACTGGGACCTTTGCACCAGTGCCCGGCCGGAGCAGGTGCTGGCATTGTTCGGGGAGGGGCAGTGCATCCCCACCGGGCTGCAGCACGGCACCGTGACCATCAAGTACGGCGGCCAGCTGTACGAGACCACTACCTTCCGCACCGAGGGGGCCTATACCGACGGCCGCCACCCGGACGAGGTACACTTTGTGCCGGATGTGCGGCAGGACCTGGCCCGGCGGGACTTTACCATCAATGCCATGGCCTACAACGATGCCGAGGGGCTCATCGACCCCTTTGGAGGGCAGCAGGACCTGCAGCAGGGCATCCTGCGGGCCGTGGGCGACCCCGCCACCCGCTTTGAAGAGGATGCCCTGCGCATCCTGCGGCTGTACCGGTTCGCGGCGCGGTTCGGCTTTTCCATCGACCCGCCCACCGGGCAGGCGGCCCGGGCACTGTGTGCCCATCTGGACTGCGTGTCGGTGGAGCGGATCGAAGAAGAGCTGTCTAAATTGCTGGCAGCACCCGCCCCGGCGGCATATCTTGACGAAAAAATACTGAAAGTTATTATTCCGGAGCTTTCCGCCCCGGCATTGCAGGCCGCAAAGCCGGTGGTGGATGCCTGCCCGGCGGGCACAGAGAACCTGCCCGTGCGGTGGGCCGCATTGCTGATGAGCCTTGGCGAGGACGGCACCCGCAAGGCCCTGAAGCGCCTGCGCTGCTCCAACGCCTGCATCGAGCAGACGGCGGTGCTGGTGAGGGAAACTTCCACCGCTCCCGGACAAGCTCCCGCTGCCCACGATACGGCCATCCGCATCCGGAAACTGCTGGGCCGGTACGACCTGCACACCGTGCAGCGGCTGGCGGCGCTGGGCGCTGCTATGGAGCCGGAACGGGCGGCTGATTTTGCCGCGCAGGCAGAATTGGCCGCACAGCTGGACGCCGACGGCGTGTGCTGCCGGGTCAGCCAGCTGGCCGTGAACGGCCGCGACCTGATGGCGGCGGGCATCCCGGCAGGGCCTGCACTGCGCCGGGTGCTGGAAGCGCTGCTGGACGGCGTCATCCGCGCAGAATATCCCAACGAAAAACCGGCGCTGCTGGCTGCGGCGCAGAAAATTATAGCGTCTTGACAAGCGGTTTATGCTGCGGTAGTATTATACTACTGCTTTAGTATGTTGAACCCATAAAAGGAGAACCTATGACCATTCAGAACCCTGCAAACCGTCCCCGCGCCCTCATTGCCATGAGCGGCGGCGTGGACAGCTCGGTGGCGGCCTGTCTGATGCAGCAGGCAGGCTACGACTGCACCGGCATCACCATGCGGCTCACCACCCACAACGAAACGCTGGGACAGTCCGGCTACCAGACCTCCGTGCTGGATGCCATCCGTTTCGCCCTCACAAACCGTTCTGAGCGGGACTGCATCGTCCACCAGGGCGCCGATGAGGGTGAGATCATCATCGAGACCACCACCGGCCTCTCCATCGACCGCAAGGCCCTGCCCGCCAAGTCTGCCGGCACGGTCAAAGTGCGTGACGGTTCCCTCCTTCAGACACGGCCGGCCGAGTTCCTCTCTCAGATCTTCACGCCCCTGCAGCTGAATCCTGTGGAGTTCACACAACTCTCCCGGCAGGAAAAGAACCGTGTGATCCTCTCCCTCATCGAGTTTGACTGGGATGTGAACTGGATCCGGGAGCAGTTCGGCGAGATCCCGCAGGGGGTTGACTACTCCAAGCATATTCTGGAGGTCCTGAACGACATCCAGGCAGAAAACGGCGTCTACTTCCAATCCCGGCAGAATATCAACCGAGACATCCGCAACAAGCAGGCCTTCATCAGCGACATCGCCAAGGATATTCCCTCCGGATACGACTATGACCGCTGGAACCAGTATCCCATCGGGGATCGTTACAGGGAGCTGGAACGGCTGCGCGAGAAGAACAGCGTGATCGAGCGGGCTAAGGCGTTCCGCGCCAATTTCACATCCAAGCTCCGGGGACTGGAAGGTTCCAGGGACGTAGAGATCGGTGCCATTGACCGGGATATTGCGGCCGAACGCGCCGCTCTGACGGGCAGTATCGAACGGATGAAGGCCGAGCTTCAGGCTACCGAGGAGAAACTGGCTCAGCTGAGCCGCCGCCGGCAGGATCGAGTGGATATTGCCACCGCCAATTTTGAGGCAGCTAAGGCCAAGCTGGAAAAGGACGTCGGCGTGGCTGAACAGTATGCTGATCAGGAGCCTGTGGACACTACTGCGCTGGCGGCAGAGGTTACCAATGCCGAGGAGATGCGGAAGCATCTGAACGAGTACCAGCGTATGGTGGCCATGCAGGCCGAGGTGCAGGATCTGACCGACCAGTCTGCTGAGCTGACCCGCAAGATTGAACTTGCTCGTGAGCTGCCAGCAACCATCCTGGCAGAGGCCCATATCCCCGTGGAGGGTCTGACCGTGGAGAATGGAATCCCGTTGATCAACGGCCTGCCCATTTCCAATCTGTCTGACGGCGAGCTTCTGGAGCTGTGCGTGGATATCTCTGTCTGCAAGCCCGGCCAGCTGGAGATTATCCTCATCGATGGCGCTGAGCGGCTGGACAAGGAGAGCCGTGAACGGTTGTACGCCAAGTGCAAGGCTAAGGGCCTTCAGCTGATTGCCACCCGCGTGACCGATTCCGAGGAGCTGGAGGTGACGGAGCTGTGACTGCTGCGGAACGTTTACAGGCTGAAAAGGAGCGCCTTCTCGCAACCACCGGTTTCTATGTCCCACCTTACAGAATGGCGAACCTGATGAAGGCTGCGGCCAAAATCATGGATATCGTCATTAAGGCGGACACCAACATCTGCTATGAAGAGTGCCGGTTCATTATGGCAATTGTGAATGCTGCTATTCCAAATGCAGCCGACCAGACGGAGGAAAGTAAACATGATGACGAAAGATAAATTGCGCCAGCTGACCGGCGATGAACGTCTCGGCCAGATGCGCGAATCCGAGTACCTGGGTGCCGAGGACATCGATGACGGCACAGAGCCGGTGCTCACCATTGCCGGCCTGTGGTACGGCTCTGTGACCCTGCAGCGCGGCAAAGAAAACAAGGACGTTCTTTCCTTCAAGGAAGAGCGTGTCCCCGGCATCCTGCAGGTACGCCCGCTGATCGTGAACTCCACCAACCGCAAGACGCTGCGTAAGCTGTTCGGCGACGCCAAGGCTTCTACGCTGGTGGGCAAGCAGATCCAGCTGTATGTAGATCACAATGTCCGGGATCCGCAGGACGGCGGCATGACCGATGGCATCCGTATCCGGCCCTACAAACCTCGTGTCCAGAAGCAGGAGCCTGTGCCGCCCTGTACGGACTGCGGCAATCCCATCGAGGCGGCTATGGGGAAAAACGCTCATTGGCTGGCTGCTTATACGGTCAAGAACTACGGTGTGCCCTTGTGCGCAGCCTGTGCCCAGAAGCGCAAGGAAGCCGCGGCCGCTGCAGAAATGCAGCAGGAGGCCGAAAACGCTGCGGAAGTGCAGCAGGACAGCTCGCCCGAGAGTTTCACGGTGGACCCTGACACCGGGGAGGTGCTGTAATGGCCCTTCCTGCTGTCGCTCCGGAGAATTATTACTCTCCTGATGGCCTATATGGGCTCCACGCAGTTTAAGGCCTTCGAGAGGTGCGAAGCGGCGGCGCTGGCAGAACTGAAGGGGGAATATCGTCCCCCTTCCTCCGCGGCTCTGCTGGTCGGCGGCTATATTGACGCATGGTTCTCCGGTGAGCTGCCGCTCTACCAGGCGCAGCATCCGGAGATCTTCAAGCGGGATGGAACGCTGAAGGCCGAGTACGTCAAGGCCACCGAGGTCGTTGCCCGTCTGCAGGCAGATGATCTCTATTCCCTGCTCATGTCCGGCAAAAAGCAGGTCATCCGTACCGGTACGATTGCCGGCGTTCCCTTTAAGATCAAGATTGACAGTCTGTTGGATGCGGATACCTGTGCAAAGATCGTCGCAGAATTTCCGAATGCGGCCGCTGCGCTGGGCCTGTGTGACGGCGCCATTGTCGACCAGAAGGCTATGGCCAGCATGGAATCCGTGTGGTCGGCCGAAGATCATTGCAAGGTTCCCTTCGTAGAATATTACGGCTATGACATCCAGGGAGCCATCTACCAGCACATTGAGGGCCACATGCTACCCTTTGTTCTGGCCGTCGGCACCAAGGAGACGGAGCCCGATCTCGCTGCCATGTACATTGATGACACGGATCTGGCCGCTGCTCTGGCGGTTGTAGAAGACAATGCCCCCAGATACCAGGCCATCAAGGAGGGGAAGATTCAGCCCACCCGCTGTGAGCATTGCGCTTACTGCCGTGCCACGAAGCGGCTTACATCGATTCTCAACTACAAGGAGTTTTTCTAATGCTCAATAAGATCTTCCTGATGGGCCGTCTGACTCGGGATCCGGAAATGCGACATACGCAGAACGGTACCGCTGTGGCCTCGTTCTCGATCGCAGTTGACCGGGATTTCAAGGATAAGCAGTCCGGCGAGAAAGTCACCGATTTTGTGGATATCGTGGCTTGGCGCAGCACAGCGGAATTCGTGGATAAGTATTTCAGCAAGGGCCGGATGGCCGTGGTGGAAGGCCGCCTGCAGATCCGAGACTGGACAGATAAGGACGGCAACAAGCGACGCAGCGCAGAGGTCGTAGCTGACAGCATTTACTTTGGGGATTCCAAGCGCGACGGAGACTCCGGCGGCACATACCACTCATCCGGTAGATCTTCGGGGGTAAATGTCAGCGCAAGCGACTTCACCGACCTGGGTGATGACGATGGCGAGTTACCGTTCTGATGACACAGCGAACCAGATCAAGGCTCGTCTGACGATGGACGAAGTTGCGCGGCACTATGGCTTCGAGCCAAACCGCGCAGGATTTATGCGCTGCCCGTTCCATCAGGGAGATCATACCGCATCGCTGAAGGTCTACGCAGGAGACCGCGGCTGGCATTGCTTCGGCTGCAATTCCGGCGGCTCGGTGATCGACTTCGTGATGCGGCTCTACGATATCAATTTCCGGCAGGCCGTTCTGCGCCTGGATCTGGACTTCGGCCTGGGATTGAGCCAGGCTCCCCAGCGCTCCAGGGCAGAACAGTCGGCCATCCTGGAGGCCCGCAGGCGTGAGGCCGAGAGGAGAGCTGTCTTTGAGCGGGAATATCACGAGAAGACGGTGGAGCACCGTTACTGGTGGGAAGTCCTGAAATATTTTGCGCCGACCAAAGAGGATGCCGCCGCCGGCTTCATTCATCCTCTCTACGCCGAAGCGCTGCGCCGTCAGCCGTATCTGGAATACTGGCTGGAAGAAAACTTGGGCAAGGGGGTGATCACGTGAAAGAGCCTACGGTCTGGGAATATGAAAGAGAAGATTTCATGACAACTAAGCCCTACGAGGAGCTTTATCAATTCCATGTGCAGCCATTCGTACATGCCACGCAGATGGAGTCCCTTGCGGCCTACGCTGCCTCAAAAGGCTTCCGGGGCTTCAAGTCCATGTACAAAAAATACGTGGAGAGCCTGAAGGCTCAGAGCGGCACCCTCTACATCGAAAACGTTACCCAGTTTACCAATCAGCCGCTGGAGCTTAACGCCGGCGAATGGGAAGCCGATGACCTCGGGATTCACAAAAAGAACGGTTTCAATGATGAGATAGCCTGCCCACACCCCATTATGCCGGTGGAGCGACTGGTGAATATTGATACAGGAGAAGAGAAACTGCAGCTGGCATATCGGAAGGGCGCTGTCTGGAGACATCTCATCGTCAGCAAGACCGTCCTGGCCAGCTCCAACAAGGTGACGGATCTGGCAGGCTCCGGCATCGCAGTAAACAGCCAGAACGCCAGGGCATTTATCCAGTATATCTCCGACATGGAAAACCTGAACTACGATCTGATCCCGGAGAAGAAGAGTATCGGGCGCTTCGGCTACATACCAGACGCAGGTTTTTCTCCTTTCGTGGACGGTCTGATCTTCGATGGTGACGCCAATTTTAAGGCGATGTTCCAGACGGTCCGGAGCCGAGGCTCTGAAGCTAAGTGGCTGGAGACAGCAGCTGAGGTACGGAGCATGTCCATCACAGCCCGGATCATTCTGGCTGCCTCTTTTGCCTCTGTGCTGCTGGAGCCTCTGAACTGCCTGCCATTCTTTGTCCATCTCTGGGGTGTCGATTCTGGTACCGGCAAGACGGTCGCTCTGATGGTGGCTGCCAGCGTGTGGGGAGATCCGGCTGTCGGCGCTTACGTCAAGACCTTTGACGGTACTGTGGTCGGCATGGAAAAAACAGCCGCGTTCTTGAATAATCTCCCATTCTGCCTTGATGAGCTTCAGCTGGCCAAGGACAACAAGGGCCGGACTATGTTCGACGTCTACAAGCTGGCGCAAGGCGTCGGCCGCACCCGCGGCAACCGTGCCGGCGGCGTGGATCTGACGCCCACGTGGAGAAACTGCATCCTGACTACGGGAGAATCACCTCTGACCGGAACGGCCAGCGGCGCCGGCGCTGTAAACCGCGTCATCGACATCGAATGCAAATCATCCCAAGCTGTCATCAAGGATGGTATGCGCATCTCCAATTCCGTCAAACGCAATTTCGGCTTTGCCGGCCGGAAATTCGTAGATCAGCTTTACCAGCCGGGCGTGGCGGACCAGGTATCAGAGCGGTACCGTGAGCTGTTCCGGATCCTCAGCGACCGTGACACCACCGAGAAACAGGCTATGGCTGCCGCCTCAATCATTCTGGCGGACGAGCTGGCCTGTCAATGGATCTTCTCCGGTACCCAGCAGCCATTGACAATCGAGCAGATATCAGAGTTCCTGGCATCCAAAGCGGCGGTGTCCGCCGGTGACCGGGGCTATAAATATCTATGCGACTGGGTCACGCAGAACTCGAACAAGCTGTGTGGCCGGTCTGAGAATCCCAATATAGACGTGCTAGGCGCATTGGAGGCAGGACGGGCATATATCATCCGCTCCGTCTTTGAGCGCATCCTGCAGGACGCCGGATACTCGACAGCGGCCATGATCTCATACCTGAAGCAGGAATCCCTGATCGAGACCCGCGG
>OLOP01001418.1_pt1 | contig 15707 bp, 15 predicted proteins | sample 1672381 | NCBI WGS metagenome assembly OLOP01 (sample SAMEA3136678, study PRJEB25190) | human gut metagenome | biome: human gut; feature: human-associated habitat; material: faeces | place: Austria | collected 2013 | reverse complement strand
TATGCCTTATTGAGGGCAATGGCTTCGTCTGTAGTTTGTCTAATGAATTAAATAGTAATTCTGTATACATTTTGACGCTATATTTCTTTTGTGCTATACTGATTATTAATAAAAAGGGAAGTCGGCTCTATTAGAGCCTATGGGGGCAATATTATGAAAAAGACGATTAACAGAATTATGAACTCGTATATTCAGTTCTTTAAAATAAAGAATTTAAACGTTCAGATTGTACTGACAGACGATATGTATACCTGTCAGAAAAAATATGGATTTAATAAAGAAGACTCTCAGACTCTTGATGAGGCAACTGCCCGCAAAAACTGGAAGCATGTAGCTGCCTGTATGAAATATCCAAAGCATATGAACGAGCCGTTTACACTGATTTTTAAGGAACCATATTTAAGACGTTCCCCACTTTGTGAAGTATATCGTCTTGTCTTCCATGAACTGACACACATTTGTGATTATAGAGACTATGCCCGACTTAATCACCTGACTTCCTACAGACAGTTATTTGATGACCCGGAAACAGTATTGTTCCAGCACTGGTCTGAGTATCACGCAGAACGCCGGGGCTATGCCGCATGGCTGAAACACCGCTACGGTATTCGCGTTAAATACGACATTAACAATAGTAAAGTTGATATCTTACATAAAGAAACAGTAAGTAATATTCAGTATTACGGCGAGCATTACACCAACACCGCCGAATACGGCTCTACCCGCCAGATTTATTTTACAATGCATCTTCTGGCTCGTATGAGTATCTGGATGCAGATTCTTCCTTATCAGATGAGTGATATTTTATCGAAAGACCCATTTGATTATAAGGGAATTGAGTGGATTAAGAAGCTGATGTATCTTTTCCATAAGTATCCGAATATTGATCAGATGAATGATCATTTTATGGAGATTGCTAAGATTGTTGCGGAGAATTTTTCACTTTCCAGAGAGGAAATCTGGGAAAAAGTTTCTTGATAAATTCTGATTTGCCGCAGGCAAAGGAGACGCCCCCAAAGAGAGAAGGAATATAACGATGGAATTTTTAGATATAAGAGATAAAAATGGGAATCCCACAGGTGAAGTAAAAGAACGTTCCTTAGTTCATGCCGATGGAGATATTCATGGAACTTCTCATGTATGGATTGTGCGGAAAAATGAAAAAGGCAGTTATGATTTGCTGTTACAGAAACGTAGTGAAAATAAAGATGCATTTCCAGGATGCTATGATATTTCTTCTGCAGGACATTTACCAGCAGGTCAGGATTATCTTTCTTCTGCATTAAGGGAACTGGAAGAAGAACTTGGAATTAAGGCAAAGCCGGAGCAGCTTCATTTTATGGGACTCCATGAGGGATGTTGCGAGGAAACATTTTATGGCAAGCCTTTTAAAAATCACGAAATCAGTCATGTTTATTTGTATCAGGAACCTGTTAATATAGAGGATTTAACCTTACAGAAAGAAGAAGTTCAAGAAGTATGCTGGCTTGATTTTAAGGAATGCTGCAAAAAAGTAAAAGATGGAGATAAAAAGTATTGTCTGTTTCCAGAGGAACTTTTGATGATAAAAAAATATTTACAATTCTATTTAAAATAAAAAAAACGCATCGACGTCATCAATATGACTCGATACGCACCATATAAAATCTGCAAAGCAGTTAAAGGGGAAAATTAAGATTTATATTTAAGGTCTCACCGCAATGGCTCAACTCTTCTTTTCAACGTTTCTTATTATATAATATTTTTCTTTTTTTTCAATTCACAATCTTCACAAAAAAATTTAGTTTTACTTCTTTTTTGTTAGGCGATTTCACATCCTATTGAAGTTTATTATCAAAATTGCCCTCAATTCCTGCTTTTCATCTATTTTTATTGTATTTCTTTTTCTTAACCTCATGTCAAAAAAATTTCTATTTATGCCCGAAAAATAGCCGAAGTCACCGCATTATCCTCTATTCAAACTGATTTTCTTTTGTTATAATAAAATAACAGAATTTAAGTTGGGAGGGAAGCAGTATGCAACATATGACGTTAAACAAGATTTCTATTGAACACATTACACTCGAACATATCGGTTTTGTTCATCACGGATTCGGCGTTGACTTACCTGATTATCTTCTGTAAGAGTCGTTTAGTTTTATTAAAGGAAACGGAACCGAAAGAAGGCATTATGTAAAACTGCTTCGTATCACTGCACGATAAATGCTCAACCGCATCTATTGCTTGCTAGAGCGTGTTATTACATAATGCCTTCTTTCGATTCCTGTCCTTAACAAATTACTATTTAATATTCTTCAATGCCACCATTCCGCCTCTCTTATACATACCCGTATTCCAAAGTCTTTTAAAATCAACAGACAGAGCTTCTCCATATGTATGATAATTTAAGTAAACTCTTTCTTCTAAGTTGACGCCTTCTTTAATTTTATTTTTATTTATTTCATTTGCCTGAATGGAAGCTGTGTGGATACAAGAATTTTTTATTTGACGCTGCTGGACTTCTTCTTTTTCTGTTTTATATCCTGTTATACAAAACCAATGCCAATTCAGATCCTTAAATTCCTTATCCCGATGACGAAGCATGAGATAAATTACCGGAAGATTTCTCTCGATTGCATTTTTCACAAATTTCTCAGCTTCTTCATATGGTTTATCCCCATCTAGAGTCTCAAATTCAGCCCGATATCCACAATCCTTTAAATATTGTCCACACCCATCTGTAAACATAGAAAGTTTTGTGACTCCTCCGACTCTTGGATGAATATAGGGCTTCATTTTCATGGAGAAGTCCACATATTCTTTTCTAGTGAGATTTAATGCATCGCCGGGATAACATTTTTTCAGACCATAATTTCTCGCCAGGCAAATAGATAAATCGCAGGCAGCTAATGCACCACAGCCGCCAAGATACATCCAGAAGTCTGTGCACCATTCCTGATTGCCGCCGGGGGTTCCTTCTATCTGAAAATAATCAATATTTTTTTCTTGTTTCATAAAGTATTCCTCATTTATTACTTTTCCAACTTCTATATTTTCTTGTTATTTCTCATATATTCTTTATTATAGTAATTACGCTTAATACTATATTGATTAAATCACATAATCAATTCCGTTATTGCCACGCTCGCCACCGCTCCTGCTATCGTCGCAAACATCGCTCCCGGTAAAGTCCAACGTGTTTTTTTTATATTTACACTCATGTAGTAAATCGTAATTGTATAGATTACCGTCTCTGTACAACTCATCATGATTGAGACAATCATTCCAAGCCTTGAATCCGGACCATATTCTTTAAAAATATCAAGGACAAAGCTGACCGCTGCCGATGAAGAAAATATTCTTACAATAAATACGGGAATAACTTCTACTGGAATGTGCAAAAGCTTTCCTGCGGGAGCAAGCAGTTCTGAGAAAGAATCTAATGCTCCTGATGCACGAAAGATTCCTATCGAAACGAGTAATGCTATCATTGTCGGCGCGATTTCAATAACAATCTGAAAACCCTCTTTTACTCCCTTTAGAAAGCTTTCATATACATCATTGCGATTAAAGAAGCCATATACAACAATATAGAACATGGTAAATGGCACGATAAAATCCGAAAAATAAAGAAGAAACTTCACTGTATCCATCTCCGTTTCTTCTTATTTTTTCTATTATATTTCTTTCCATTGTATCTTGTTATTTCCATTATTTTAATGAATACAATTCCTGCTATGGTAGAAATCATTGTCGCACAGATTGCTGGAAGTACAACCGCGGCTGGATTCACGGAACCGTACTGGCTTCGATAGGCAATCATGTTAATTGGAACAAGCTGCAGCGATGAAATATTCAAAACAAGAAAAGCACACATCATATCAGAAGCTCTGCCCCCGCCTTCCTCCAGCTTCTGCAGCTCTCGCATCGCCTTAAGCCCAGCTGGGGTCGCCGCCCAGCCTAGCCCAAGAATATTAGCTGCCATATTAGCCGCTATGTATTCATTAGCTTTATGGCGGGGTGGTATGTCTGGAAATAGCCAGTGGATAAAGGGATACATTGTCTTTGCAATCTTTTTCATAAGACCACTCTTTACCGCTATTTCCATCATGCCGTTCCAGACACCGATAACTCCAAGCATAAAAATACATAAATTCACCGCCTCTGTTGAAGATGAAATAAAACTTTCTGTTATCTGCCCCATTGTGCCATGAAATGCCGCAAAGAAGATTCCTCCGGCAATCATAATCACCCACAATATATTCAGCATAAACCACTCAAACTCTCTCAACCTTTTTCTTCATTATATTGTTCCTGGCTTGTACGGTATGCTTCCATATCAAAGTAACCAAACTGATTCTTAACGGTATGTTTAATCTGATACATCGCAAAATCCGCATACTGCATAAATATCTTGCTGTCTGTCGTATCCTGTATGAATGTCCATTATCTATCTTTTATACACTCTAGGAACTCTCTTTCCTACATCACAAACAAATTCATAGTTAAAGCTTCCGGCAAGGTTCGCCATATCTTCAACACTGATATAATTATCCCCGTCTTTTCCAATCAAGGTAACGATATCTTCAAGCTTCACATCTGGAATATCTGTAATGTCTACCATCATCTGATCCATGCACACTCTCCCGACAATCGGTGCTTTCTGTCCGTGAATCAATACCCAGCCTTTGTTAGAAAGACTTCTTGCATATCCATCCGCATATCCAACAGATACTGTAGCAAGACGGCATGGATGTTCAACAATATAAGTCGCTCCATAACTTACACCTCGTTCCATCTCTGGCTCCATAATATTTACTACATGAGAATACCAGCTCATGGCCGGTGTCAGATCTAAATTAGAGAAATCCACTTCATCAGAAGGATACATTCCATAAAGAATAATACCCGCCCTTGCCATATCATAACGATGGTCTTCATATTCCATGATAGCGGCACTATTACAGATATGTTTTACTGGAATTTCAATTCCCGCTTCATCAAGTAACTGAACAAAATGATCATATCTCTCCATCTGACTTTCTGTGTATGCCTTATCTGTCATATCTGCACAGGATAAATGGGTAAATAACCCCTCAATCTTTATATTGGGCAGCTCTGCAATCTGCTTTACAATCGCAAGCCCTTTCTCATCTGGAGATAAACCGATTCTTGTCATTCCGGTATCTAATGCGATGTGAATTCTCGCCGTCTTTTCTGCCTTTACGGCAGCTTCAGACATTGCCTTAGCCGTATCATAGCAATAAATCGTCTGATCTACACCATACTCCAAATTCTTATAATAAAGAGAGGGGGAATTATAGCCAAGAAGCAAAATTGGCTGTTTTAATCCAGCCTTTCTCAGTTCTACTCCCTCATCAATTGTAGCAACACCAAAATAATCTGCAATATCATTTAAATAATGTGCTACTTCCACTGCACCATGTCCATAACCGTCAGCCTTTATGACAGCCATAGTCATCGCATTATCTCCTGTTTTCTTTTTGATATTTATATAATTCTCCCTAATTGCTTTTAAATCAATTTCACAATAGGTACGCAAGTATTCTTCCATTATGTTTGTCCTCTTTCCCTTACTTCTACAGTAATCCTGTAAAATCATACTTTACTCAGGTTACTGTACATATCTATATTATGTCACATTTGGTATACTTATAAATGGGCGCAAAACACCCCTTATAAAAAAGTCTGTAAACAAATAAATTCTACCACATTTTTTCCTATTGTGAAGTTTTTTATACAGAAAAAATTCGGGAAATATAGCATCTCCCGAATTCTTTCAATTATTTCACTTTTACTATTTTACTTTTACTATAATTACTTTCTTTTTTCCATCACTGGTCTTTACAGTAATTTTACATTTACCTTTTTTCAAGGCCTTAATAACACCTTTTTTTGTTACTTTGGCAATCCTCTTATTGGAAGAGCGATACATAATCTTAGCAGTAGAAGATGCTGGAATCTTCTTGGCTTGTATTTTATATTTCTTTCCCTTCTTTAAAGTAACTTTTGTCTTCTTCACTTTTAAAGACTTTGTTTTTATTGTTTTCTTAACTGTAGAACCTGAAGCTGGCTTCGTCTCTGGCTTCTTTTCGGATGTTCCCGGCTTCGTATTTGGCTTATCTTCAGAGCTGCCTGGTTTCGTATTATCCTCTTCATCAGAACCATTTACTTCTATCACATACTTGCTCACATCTGGAACTTTTGTAATACTTGACCAGTACAACTCAGAAATTGTTCCATAGTTATCCTTGATTTCCTTACCGTTTAGCAATGTCCGATTGGATGTCTTAGCAAGCGTTACCCCATCTGCAATTGCTTTTCCCGCAGTAGCACCTGTTTTTGGTATACTGCTGCATCCACCTTGTGCATAAACATTTTTTACAGAAACAGTACCATTACCGCTGATAGCATCTGCGCCATCATCATATGTACCGTTACCGCCAAATGCAATTAATGTTCCCTCACCGGAAATACTTCCATTATCTAAAATAATTCCGCTGCCGCCTACGGATGTTGTTGCAATATATCCTCCACCAAATGCCACTACTACGGAATCCTTTTTAATATCTAAAGAACCATTCTCAATACGGATCGCTGGCTGACCGGAAAGGCTTTTTCCTGTTGTTTCATCCTGTCCGGTTGCTGCTTCATCTCCCTTTACAAATACCTGCCCATCTACGGTAACCTTTCCTTTTACAACAATAACAGGATTCGTATTCTGTCTGATGATATGTCCATTTGATATAAAATTGGTGTTAGAATAAATAGATGAATTTTCTAAAATTGCTCCATCATTTAAAATCAACTGTCCATTAATTGAAGAACCTGTGAGAAACTGACTGCCATAATCATCATAGTTTGATGAGAACTTACCGCCATTTTTCACTTCAATATTTCCATGAATAGAAGAATCACGAAGAACAAGCTTTCCGCCATTCTCTACAACAATATTTACGCTGCTGAAAACTTTCATATTTACAAGAGTAAGATTACAGCCATCTGGAACAATCAATGTCTGTACTGGACTACCATCTACAGCATAACCAAGTTCTCCATAAGTTCCACTTGTATGAGAACCGTACCATGCTTTAATATCCTTTGGTACCGTAACGGTTTCGTTCTCTCCACCAAAAGAAGCGATTGCCCATGGCTCCATATCATACATATACTTTCCATCCGCTGTCTGCTTACAATTCTCAAGTTTAAGCTGCTTTGCAAGTACTTCTGTACGAGTATAAACTTTAAAATTCAGCTCATTACTTGTCGCAGTACGACCGCTCTCATCCGTTACTGTTACACTAATTGGATAAGAGCCGGCTTTTAACGGTTCCCCTGATAAAGAAAGAGAACTGTCGTGGACAGAATAAACACCTTCCATTCCGCAGGCTTCTGTATCAATATTTATCTTTGTTCTGTTCTTATTTACTGTGATTACTTCACTTAACGGCTTCCAGTCGCTGTTCTTCGGCTCCTGTCCATCAGGAAGAACTGCTGCTTCAACAATCACATCACTATTTTTATTTGTCGTAACAGAAGTAGAAGCTCCACTGATTGCATCATATTTCTTCTGTCCTTCTAAAGCACTTTCAAAGCTTCCTCGTATTCTTACATGAAGCGTATTAATTCCATCAGAAGGTCCTGAAGGAGTCTCTGCATCTGAATCTGTCTTTTTAACAGTAAATGTATCTGCTGTTGCCTTTATCACACGTAAGTACAGCGTTTCATATCCTTCACTCTCAATCGTGAGAATATTTCCACTCTTTAACATGCCGTCAGAAGAACCATCAAAATAAAGTTTATTTTCATCTGTATTTCTGTAGTATGCTTCTCGTCTCATTAAAGATAAACGAGAACTTGCTTCTTCCCACTTTGTTTTATTTACAGAAACACTTTTTATTCCTTTGACATAGTCAGGTGCATCCGCAAAAGAAAGACTCTGAAAATCATAAACTACATTTTCTTTCATTGCTTCTACATTGCCGACACTGGCAGAATTTGCAGAGTTTGCCGCAAATGAAGGAATAAAGGATAATGCAAGTAAACACACTCCCAAAACTACACTAGCTAATAAATTTCTAACCTTCCTATTCATATCCGGTTTCTCCTATTTTACAGTTACTTTAACAACTGCTTTCTTTCCACTTGCTGTCTTAACAGTAATCTTGCATTTACCTTTTTTAACGGCCTTTACAACACCGTTCTTTGTTACTTTGGCAACCTTCTTGTTAGAAGACTTAAAGGTAACTTTTTCTGTCGCATTGGCTGGTTTTAATTTTACTTTAAGTTTAACTTTTTTGCCTTTCTTTAACACAATACGCTTTTTGTTAACAACAACTTTTTTTGCTTTTACAGTTTTCCTATCTGGTTTTTCTGCTGGTTTTGTATCATCTTTTTTACCTTCTGTTGTTTTGTCTGCTGGCTTAGGATCTTCTTGCTTTAAATCTCCATATTCTGCTCCACATACTTCACAGACTGCTCTCTTTGTTGTTGTAGCTTCGCCACCTTTATGTGCTTCTTTTTCAGTCGTAGCATCACAACCTTCATTCTGACATTTCTTCCAGTGATAAGTTCCGTCAGACTCATATTCATCTCCATAGTTATGAGATGCGCACTCTCCGTATTCTGCTCCACATACTTCACAGACTGCTTTCTTCGTACAAGTAGCTGTTCCGCCTGTGTGTTTTGTGTGGATGGCAACTGTTTTACCATCTTTATTTACTTCCAATACTAAGTCTTTATATCCATCTGCAGAAATAACAACTTTATTAACTGCTGATTCATCTTTTTCAAATTTGCCCTCTCCAATTAATAGGTATCTTACATCCGTACTATCTGAGGAATCAAGCGTTGCCTTAGCATAATATTTCGCATTGTTCCATATACTATAAGAAGAAGTTGCTTTTTCATACTCTATTCCATTTACTTCAACCTTATCAATTGCTGAAAGCCATTCTTCAGCATCATCGCCATAATTCAATTGACAATCATATCCAGCAACTGTCTTATATGTTGAAGGAGCTTTTGGTGCTTCCTTTAATTCTACCGTTGCTGTCTCCTCAGCCTGTACCGCTACCTGTGGTGCAACTGTTCCCACTACTGTCATTGACAGGCACATTGCACATGCCATAATGAATGAACTAATTTTTCTCATTTGTTTCTCTCCCTTTCTCTCTCTCAAATAAACTTAATAAAAAAACAGGTTTCCATTTAAAACTAATTTATGTTACTCAATTCTAACATCGGTTAGTTTATTTAAAAGATTACCTGTTTTTATACTCCCTGTCAATTCTACAGTTGATAACATTTCTCAACTATAGAATTCTTAAGAATTCATTTATTTAATTTTTAGAAAAAAGGATTACTTTTTTAACAGTTCCTGATAAATATCCCTTTTACTTACTCCGCGGTCTTTTGCTACCTGTTTCATCGCACTCTTTTTATCCATCCCTTTTTCAAGATAATGTTCCATATGTTCCTGCACAGTAAGCTGATTCCACTCCTGTTGTTTTTCTTCTTTCAGTTCTTGTAAACTCTTTCCCTCAAAAATTAAAACATACTCCCCTCTTGGCTCGTTCTCCTCATAATAAGCAATCATTTCATCGAGAGTTGACTTGCGCTTCTGCTCATATCGCTTCGTCAGTTCTTTACATACCGTCATATTTCGGTTACCAAGATATTCCCTGCACTCTTTCAAAGTCTTCTTTAAATGATGCGGCGCTTCGTAAATAATAATCGTTCTTGTCTCATTACGAAGATTCTCCAAAATCTGCGCTCTTTCCTTCTTGTCATACGGTAAAAATGCTTCAAATGCAAATCTTCTTGTTGGCTGACCTGACATGGTAAGCGCTGTAATGCAGGCACAGGCACCAGGAAGAGAAGTCACTGTAATTCCTGCTTCATAACACTGTCTTACAAGTTCTTCTCCCGGATCTGAGATTCCCGGTGTTCCTGCATCCGTAATTACCGCAATATTTAATCCCTCTTTTAACTTATTTACAAGATAAACTGCTTTATCAACTTTGTTATATTCATGATAGCTGGTCATCTTCGTCTTTATCTCAAAATGATTGAGAAGCTTGATACTGTTTCTCGTATCTTCTGCCGCTATCAAATCCACTTCTTTTAAAATTCGTACTGCCCGATAGGTCATATCTTCGAGATTTCCAATCGGTGTCGCACATAAATATAATGTTCCTGCCATTTTAATTCTTCATTTCTCCATATATCTGATAAATCTCATCGGTATAAGAACCATCCTTATTGTATACAATTAATGGGGGTTCTACCGTAATCCTCTGCTTACCACCTTTTGCAGCATCAATCAAAACCATATTTGGCTCTTTATCTACATAAGGATGTACGAGACGCATTCTTTTCGGCTCTAATTTATGCTGTTTTAATGTATAAATAATCTCCGCTAAGCGAAAGGGTCTGTGCACCATATAAAAATGGCCGCCTGTTTTCAACAGCCATTTTGCTGCCTTTACTACATCTTCAAGGGAACAGGTAATCTCATGTCTTGCAATTGCCTTTGCATAATCTGGATTCGTCAGACCATGTTCTCCTGTCATATACGGAGGGTTACAGGTCACCCAGTCAAAACTCTCCCTCTCATAGTCTGTCTTTATATTACGAACATCCCCCTGTACAATATGCACTTTTTCTTCCTGACCATTCATCTTCACAGAACGCTCTGCCATCTTGGCAAACTCTTCCTGATACTCTAACCCCTCTACATAAGCAAGCGGATATTTACCCTCCATCAGTATTGGAATAATTCCTGTACCGCTACACAAATCAATCCCTTTACTTTTCTTTTTAACTCTGGCATAATCAGAAAGCAGTACCGCATCAATCCCGAAGCAAAAACCATCTGTTTTCTGGATAATACGGTAATCCTTTATCTGGAGATCATCAATACGCTCATTTTCTTTAATTTGTACATTCTCCATATAAGTATCCTATTTTAAATCTTCATTTTCAACTACAATTAAGTGAAGAACCCAGCAATTATACTACCAAAGAACTCTTCTTAATTTTTCAAACTTCTTATATCAACAAAACCAAAATTTGAGTATTATAAAAAATTATGAGGAATAAAACAATAAAAATAACAGTAATTTTTATTATTTAAATTCTCTTCCCTTATTTCTCTTCGTTTCATTAAAGCTTAGACTTTCTTTCCTTCTTCTCCATCGCCTCTAATTTTTTAAGCTCATCATCCATTTTTACTTTTTCTCTGCGCTTCCGAGGACGGAAAATCAAATCATCCACTTTATAATCTACGAGTTCTTTTTCTCCCTTTTCGTCAGTAACTACGAGCTTCACTCTCTGTCTTAACACGCTGACTTCGTGAACAACACCTTTTACTCCCGTATTCGTCTTTACTTCATCACCAACATTCGGAAGCTTACTGTTCAGATACTCATAAGTATCCTGCTCATTTTTCAGGCAGCACATCAATCTTCCACAAACTCCTGAAATCTTTGTAGGATTCAGAGAAAGATTCTGCTCCTTCGCCATTTTAATTGATACTGGCACAAACTCAGATAAAAATGTATTACAGCAAAGGCTTCTTCCACAAATGCCGATACCACCTTTAATTTTTGTCTCATCTCTTACACCAATCTGTCTTAATTCAATTCTTGTCTTAAAAACTGAGGCTAAATCTTTTACTAGCTCACGGAAATCAATTCGTCCGTCCGCCGTAAAGTAAAATAATACTTTATTATTATCAAATGTATACTCACAATCAATGAGCTTCATTGCAAGCTTATGTTTTTTTATCTTCTCAATACAGATTTTATAAGCTTCTTTGCTCTTTTCTTTATTATTTTCCTGAATCTTATCGTCTTCTGGTGTTGCGATTCGGATAACTGGCTTTAAAGTTGCAATAATCTTCTCATCATGAATCTCACGATTTCCTAAAACAACTCTGCCGTATTCTACTCCACGCGCAGTCTCCACGATAACATTCTGTCCAACTTCTACCTCAAACTGCTCTGAGGCAAAATAATATATTTTACCATTATCTCTAAAACGAACTCCTATTACTCTGGCCATTTCTACCTCCTGTTCTTCTTAAAACTCTCTTCTCGCTTCTACAATAAGCAACTCTAAAGTTGCGTCAAAATTCACATTAGACTTTATGCGGACTCTGGCACGATGAATTTTGCCTATAACATAATCAATTGCCTCTAAATCTAATTTATCTACCTGCTTTTTCAGATACGCATACTCATTTTTAAAAATAATTTTCTTTTTGGCAGCTTCAGCATTCACTGAATTATCTGCTTTCAGTAACATAATATCCCGAAACCACATCAGAAAAATATCGAAAAAGTCCTCAATTCTGTTTTTATACTTTTTATATTCCTTTACTTTATCTGCAATCTCGTAACTTTCTATCTCATGGATATACCGCAAAATGGACAGAGTCAACTCCTTTAAATCCTGAAATTCTTCTGAAGAAACGATTGCTTCTGCCTTTCCTATATTTCCAAGAGAAAATCCTGCTGCAAATTCTGCTTCTTCCTTAGAAACGCTACATTTTTCCACCAAGTATTTCTCAACAGCTGTTCCGGGTACCGGTCTTGTGGCAAGAAGAATACATCTTGAAAGAATTGTGTCTAAAAATGCTCCTCTGTTCGTAGTAAGTAAGAAAATAACTGCATATTCCGGCGGTTCCTCAATCGTCTTTAAGATGGCATTCTGCGCTGCAGCATTCATCTTTTCCGCCTCATCTACGATATAGATTTTATAAGGCCCCTTATATGGCATAATTTCTACCGTATTAACAATCTGCTCCCTTATCTCACCAACACTAATCACATTGGGCTTTTCATGAGAAACCCAAATTACATCCGGATGATCATGGTATTCCATCTGTATACAAGATTCACACTTTCCACAGGATTCCACCAGACCCGTAGTTTCCCGGCCTTCACACTGCAATATTTTAGAGAAGGCCTCGGCAAGCATTTTTTTCCCACTTCCCTTATCCCCCTCCATAATATAGGCATGAGAAATCTTTTTATGATGCACAGCAGTAATAAAATGCTCTTTTATTCTTTCATTTCCTAAAATCTCATTTAATTCAGCCATGATTTTCCCTCAAAATCTTTCTGTTAATCATCTTAATTCTTCTGCTAATTTTCTATTGGTACCTATTCTTTTATTGTTTTTTCTCAATGAATTCATGTCTATCGATTCTTCTTCTTCAATAATTCATCCACATGATTCCGAATCTTTTTCTGAATCGTATCAATGGATCTTCCACCATCAATCTTCATAACTTCCGGCCTGCCTGAAAGGACTTTTCGATATCCTTCCGATACCATATGATGAAAATCTATACCTTCCTGCTCCATACGATCAAGATTCTTCTGCTCTTTCTTTCTACGAAGTCCTTCTGCCTCTGATAAATCAATAAAAAAGATTCCATCGGGACGATAAATGCCGATTCCCGGCGCATTTACAGCCGAAACTGTAGAAATACCAAGTTTTCTTGCAATTCCCTGATAAACGATAGAAGAATCTACAAAACGATCGCTTATAACGATTTTGCCCTCTTCTAATGCTGGTCCGATTACTTCATGTACTAACTGCGCTCTTGATGCCGCATAGAGAAGCATTTCTGTTACTGGAGACATTTCTTTGTGTTCTGGATTCAGAATAAGCTGTCTTACTTCCTCTCCGATCACTGTTCCCCCCGGTTCTCTTGTTATGAGACATTCATAGCCTGCTTCCTCTAAGTATTCTTTTAATAAATTTATTTGTGTGGTCTTTCCTGAACCATCCGGTCCCTCCATCACAATAAATAATCCCTTCATCTAATAAAATCTCCCTTCAGAAGTACATGCACTTTTATTATCTGAATGTTATCTGACTTCTTCATCGTATTTTAGTCATAGTACTTTCAAACACGCTCTGGTACAATATTTTTATCATACTGCTTTTGCTATACTATCTATAAATCTTTTAGAACGATAATCTTATTACAGGACAATCCAAGTACATTATATCCATTATATAAATATTGACTGATATTTTCCACTGTTTCTTTGAGTATTTTTTCTCCAGGAACTAATATTGGTACTCCCGGCGGATAAATCATGACATATTTTCCTGAAACTCTGCCAGTAGAATCAGCCAACTCAACTGTCTCCATGGCTTTTCCCCGGCACTGCCAGGATTCTATGATTTTGGGAGGATATATTGTCTGCTCATTTTCTTTTTCTTGTATAACCTTATAGTGGTTATGAATTTTAGTTTCTATTTTGGGTTTGTTTTTATCACAAATTTCTATTTCAACTTTATCTTGGTTTTGGATGGCAATTTTTGTCTCATTTACAGCCTTATTTAAACTACGATTTTCCTTTTCTTTCTCTTCACACATTTTATCAATCTCAGAAATTGCCTTCCAAAGCTCATCAAAATCTTCCTTTTTATCACAGATAGAAGTCATGGCAATCCCATAAGTCAGGTTCTCCATCTCCAGTTCAATGTGATATTTTTCATATAATAACTGAAACAGCTCCTTTCCATTTATTCCGCAGCCCTTTACTGAAAAGACCAATTTCCCGTTATCATATGCAAAACAATTTAACTTTTTCTGATTGAGCAGGCTTATTTTTTGGAGTTGTTCACATTTTCGGCGAAAATTTTTAAGGTTATCCACATATTCGGCGAGTTGTCCCTGATTTTCTTTCATATACATGATTCCGTACTCAGCAGAAGCCATCAAAAGATACGATGGACTTGAGGTTTCATAAATATCGATGATTTCCTCCACCTGCTCTTTTGTCACGATGTCTGAGCAAAGATGAAGAACTGCTGTCTGCGTAAAGGAAGGCAATGTTTTATGCGTACTTTGAATCACCAAGTCAGCACCTTCCTGAACGGCACTGTCTGGAAAATACTTATGAAATATGAGATGCGCCCCGTGTGCCTCATCTACAATCAAAGGAATGGCATACGGTCGAGTTACTTCTTTAATCCCTGCTATGTCGCTCACAACGCCTTCATAAGTAGGTGAAGTCAGTACAACTGCCTTTATATCTGGATTCGCTCTTAATTCCCTTGCTACGGCTTCTGGCTTCATATCCTCGCATATATCATACTCGGCAGAAACATCTGCATAGCAATAGACGGCCTCCAACTGTAATAGCCTGATACAGTTATAGACCGCCTTATGACAGTTTCGCCCTATTAAAATCTTATCTCCCTGTCTACAGACCGAAGAAATGGATACCAGAATCCCAAGGGTACTCCCTCCAACAAGATACCATGATTCCTTACTTTTAAATATATCTCTTACAAGATTCATGGATTCACGAATAATGCCCTCTGGTTCATGAAGATTATCGTAATCTGTTATCTCTGTAATATCCATTTTTTCTACACCAAAAAAAGCCCCAAAATCAGCTCTTTTATGACCTGGCATATGAAAAGGAATTCTTTTTTCTGACTCTAATTCTCTTAATTTATTATAGATTGGTGTATTCATAACTTATTTTTTATCTCTTTATCCTTTTAACTCTTCTTAGTATTTATGCTTTTTAAATTTATTACTACTTACCAGCCGACTATTAATAAGCTTATTAGACAAAAAAAATAGCTCAGTAAATAAAACATTTACTGAGCCTTCATGAGACATCGGGGATTCGAACCCCGGACAACTTGATTAAAAGTCAAGTGCTCTA
>OLOP01001416.1_pt1 | contig 15741 bp, 11 predicted proteins | sample 1672381 | NCBI WGS metagenome assembly OLOP01 (sample SAMEA3136678, study PRJEB25190) | human gut metagenome | biome: human gut; feature: human-associated habitat; material: faeces | place: Austria | collected 2013 | reverse complement strand
TTCTGGCTGGTGTTTTTGGCGTCGATCTCTGCCTCATAAACCGTAAAGTTGCCATTGCAGCCTGAAGGGTATTCGCCGCTAAGCGTGACTTTCGCTTTTCCCTTAATGGCGATGTTGCCCTTTGCCCACAGAGGAGAGTCAACGGTAGAGGTGGCCTGGAGGGTACCGCCATCGATAGTCATATTGCCTGTGGCGAAGAGTCCTGGGTATAAGCTTTTGGCGGTAACAGCTGAATTTGAAATGTTGATATTGCCTGCAGAGCTGTCGGTGGAGTTAATGTACGCAGCGTTGCAATTTTGCTCGATTGCCGAGATGTTTACGGTGCAGCCGTTCTTGATAACCAGGTCTGCGGCATCGATGCCTGCATACAGTCCGTTAGAAGTGAGTTGCGTGTTGTCGAGGGAGACTGTGCCATCGCATGCAATGCCGAGTCCGCCAGGGGAATGGATGGAGACGGCTGTGTTCTGCATGGTGACGTCGCCGGCTACGCTTATGCCATCCATCGTGTCTCCCGCGACCGAGATGGCAAGGCTTCCCGATCCATGGAAAATGACGTTCCCCGTGGCCATGATGCCTATATTGTCGTTGAAGGTGATTTGGTTACTTCCCTGGAGTGTGATGGTTAAATCGCCTGTTAGCTCCGAATCAATGCCGCCATAATCTACCGCGTTTGTGATGGAGGCATTGTTGAGCGTGAGGTTCTGTGCGTCGGGGTCGTATGTTGCCGTGCCTTCGCCGCATTGGATGGTGAGTTTTTCGCTGGTGAAGTGCTCGCCATTAACGGATAGGTCATAATTGGTGGCGGCGAATGACGCAGTAGGCGCTATTGCTAGGGCGAATACTAACGCAAAGATGCCGGATATCAGTTTCTGTGCTTTGCTCATAACATTTCCTTCTGTTTAGGGTTTGCGCAGGAACAAATTTGTTTTTGCGACATTGTCTGGAACTGCATATGACGACTTGTTGTGATAGTTGCAGTATTTGCTCTCTTGTTAGTTTAGCGACCAGGTAAATATTTGTCATTCTATTTGACTGTCTGATTATTCATGCCACCTTATGTCTCATCTTTTAGGCCTATTCGTGGACAAATGGCTCAATATCGTGGCAAACCGAACGTGGACCACCTTGCCAATCTGGCCTCATAATTGGTTTCGGCTTTACCTTTTTCTAACATGCCCAACGAGCCAATTTTGGCCGTGTCTTATATTCTTAGAGTACGAAAGCGAAATGGCTATTCTCGATACGAGCGCTCAAGGCAAAGCTCGCATTGGAGTAATGCCGCCGATTTCGGCAGAAGAAAGCCCTGAAGCACATATTGAATCGGCCGAACAATGTGTCGTCGAATTGAGGAACGCGAAATGAAGATCCTTGCCATCAACGGCAGTCCTAAAGGCAAACGAAGCAATACTTGGCGCCTAACCTGCGCTTTTCTTGAAGGTATTACCATCCAGGAAGAAAATGGCGGTGCGCAGACGGCGGAAATCGAAACTCTCAATATTGGCTCGCTGAACATCAAACCCTGCTTGGGCTGCTTTTCGTGTTGGAGCAAGACGCCAGGGGAGTGCTGCATCCACGACGATATGCAGGGAGTTATCGATAAAATTCTGTGGGCTGACGTTGTTGTTTGGAGTTTCCCCCTGTATTACTTTGGATTGCCCGGTCAGCTGAAAACCCTCATCGACCGTCAGCTTCCTATGTCCCTCCCGTTCATGTGCACGGAAACGGAAAGCGGAGGGCATCCTTCTCGCTACGATATGAGCGGCAAGCGAACCGTGGTTATTTCCACGTGCGGCTTCTACACGGCCCAAGGGAACTACGACTGCGTTACCAGTCTGTACGATCGACTGTGCGGAAAAGGCGGCTACACTGCGATTTTCTGCGGACAAGGTGAGCTTTTCAGGGTGAAAGAGCTTTCAGAACGCACTGACGAATATCTTTCTTGGGTGAAGAAAGCGGGGCAGGAATTTGCTTCTGATGGCATTACCGGAGAAACTCGCGGCAAGCTTGACCAGAACCTATTCCCTCGTGATGTTTTTGAGGCGATGGCAGATGCTAGCTGGGGCGTTGGCGAATCAGGTGAAAAGGAAGATCCTAGCCTGGTGTTCACCCGTCAAATGGCAGCCCTTTATCGCAAGGAATCATGGCAGGAGCACGATGTTGTGCTTGACATGAACTATACCGATATCGGCAAGGTCTATCGCATCACTCTCGGGCAGAAGGGAAGCCGGGTTGAAGTAGAGCCTGAAGATGGCTTTGCTGATGGCTTCACCACACGTATCAACACGCCCTTTGATGTTTGGCGCTCAATTGCAAGCGGCGAGATTGCTGGAGATGAAGCGCTCATGAAGCATCTGTATTCCGTGGAGGGCGATTTCGACCTGATGATGCACTGGGATGATTTTTTTGGCGCGGCATCAAGTGCGGGCGCAAATAATTCGGGTGCGCTTGAGGGTGCGAACAGTGGTGATGAGGGCAACAGCAAAAGCGCCAGCGAGCCGAAGACCAATATGCTGCTGCTCTTGATTCCTTGGATCGTGTTCTGGGTTGTTGCGTCTATTGATGGGTTCTGGGGCAGCTTGGTCAGCGTGGCGGTATGCGTGTTGCTGCCGGTTTTGATGCATCGGACAAAGGCTACGTTGTATGACCAGGTTTCCGGTTTAGGGGTAGGCGCGTGTTCTGTTGCGCTGCTAGCGGGGGCATCGCCGATTCTTGTTATTCCGGTGTCGTACTTGTTGTTCGGGCTAATGTGGACGGTTTCGTGCTTCCTGAAAGTGCCACTGACTGCACATTATTCCAAGAACGGTTACAACGGGGAAGCGGCATTGCGCAATCCGATCTTCATGAGAACGAACCGCATCCTTACGGCGGCGTGGGGAGTACTTTACCTGGTTACGCCCATTTGGACTTACTTCATCATGCAAACGGACGCAGCAAGCTATGTTGGCGCAATCAATTCCGTTCTTCCCGCGTTGATGGGGGTGTTCACCGCATGGTTCCAGAAGTGGTATCCAGGGCACATTGCGCGTGGATAGACGCTCGCGTCAAGGAGCTTGGGAAAGAAGGCTTCGATCAATGGTACGTTGTTCGCGCGTAGGTGGTCTGCTCATTGGGGCTGTCAAAGCGGGGGCGATAGCATGGCTGAATTGAAAATGGGAGAGTTTGGTGTTTCAAAGTATGGTGAAGCTATCTATATTGCCGGTAGCGTACTGCACCCCCCAATTTGGCTTGGACCGTGTTAACAGCAGGGTACCTTCAATACAGTGAAGGTACCCTTTTCTTTTATGAGGCGAATTGACAAGCGAATCTGGTCGCGCTTAGCGAAATTATGTGTGTCGCTTTATAAAATTGGCGCTACGACTCGGTTCCTGCTGTCTGAGCATTTTGATATTGGTGCAGCTTATGCGCAGTACGGAAGCCTGTAAATCTTTTATTCAGCAAAGCATTTTCGGCAGCAATTACGACGATGGGGATTAAAATGTAAAGGATTTTGAGAGCATAGAAAACAGAAAAGGAGTTGCGCAAGAAATGAAAATGAGCAATAAAAACAAATTCATTTCGGGCCTGCTGGGTGTTGCGATGTGCCCCATGATGTTGCCAACCGCAGCATTCGCGGCTGATGATGGCGCAGCATCGGAGGATTCTTCATCCCCGACTGAGTTGATTCAGTCTTCTGAGTCGGAAGGCACCGATACGGGTGCAAACTCAGGCGATACGCTTGCCACGCAGTCCGAATCGACAGGTGAAGCGGCCAATGCGACGACCAGCGAAGTAGCTAATGAAGTAGCAGCCCCTGTAGCCGAAACTGGCGGGGAAAGTGCTACGGCGGCGGTTGCGGAAGTCGGTGGTAAGAACTATTCCAGCCTGCAGGAGGCCATCAATACAGCCCAGGACGGCGAAACCGTCACGCTGCGGACGGATGCGACCGAGGACGTAACCATTGCCGGCAAGAACATCACACTTGACCTTGGCGGCAATACGCTGACGAACACGAATGCCGGCAAGGCGACGATCTCCGTGCAGGGTGGCACCGTTACCGTGAAGAACGGTAATGTTGCGGGCGGCACCAGCTACTACAACATCGAGGTCACGAAAGGCAGCAATGCCAACATGACGCTGACGGGTGTGACCGCTACGGCGGGCAATACGGGTTCCTCCATGATCGACAACTGGGGCACGCTGACCATCGAAAGCGGTTCGTACTCGGGTGGTTTGAATGTTGTCAAGAGCGATGAAGGCTCGACGCTCGCCATCAACGGTGGCAAGTTTGAGCTGAGCTATGCATCGTCACAAGGCTACACTGGCGTTGTTTTCAACTATGGTAATGCGACGATTACTGGTGGAGAGTTTGTATGCAATGCCCCTTATAAGAAATGGGCTCATCCGCAGGTTGTTGTAACTGGCGCGGTAGATGGCTATTCGTCCTCCACGAAGATTATGGGCGGCTCATTTACCAATACGTTCAAGGATACGGTCCAGAACATATTCCATGGTGTTGGCAAAGCTACCAGCGATAACTTCGAGGTCTCCGGCGGTGCGTTTAATAAGAGCATTTCCGAAGGCTACTGCGCCGATGGCTTCATTCCCACCAAGAACGCGGATGGCACCTATGGCGTCAAGGAGGGCAGCTATATTGCCCAGGTTGGTAGCAAGAAGTACGAGACGCTGAACGATGCGATCCGTCTGGCTGCAAAGGGCAAGACCATCCAGCTGCTGACTGACGCCACAGAAAATATTACCATTGCTTCGACGAAGCAAATCACGCTCGACCTGAACGGCCACACCCTTAACGGTGGCACGGGCACTGCGAAGGCGGCCATCCTGAACAAGGGCAACGTGACCATCACTGACACGAGTGCCGGCAAGACCGGCACCATCAAGCGCGATGACCAGGGTGCACAGGGTGAGATCAGCTATTACGTCATTGACAACAATGGCACGATGGTCATCGATCAGGCGAATGTCATTAACAATTCTGGGTCCAAGGGCTCTTCTCTGATCCGCAATGGCGGTGTGGATACTGTATCGTCGCTCACCATCAACGGCGGCACGTTCGAGCAGCAGAACTTCATTGCGGTCAAGAACGACGGCAATGGTGAGCTCACCATCAACGGCGGCACGCTGACCAGCAAGCAGGCTGTTGTTCAGAACTGGAACAAGGCTCAGATTCTGGGCGGCAACCTGACGGGCGGTTATCTCTGGACGGATTCTTATACCGAAGCGGGTACCGTTGGCGAGACCGTCATTGGCGGCGACGCCCAATTCACCGGCACGATTTACATGGACGTCACGAGCCCCAATCCTTCGACCTTGAAGATCGAGGGCGGTAAGCTGGATGTCACCAAATGGCGCGTGACCGACGCAGCGGCTGCGGCAGATGCTACTATCGCGGTTTCTGGCGGCACGTTCACCAATGAGGTTCCTGCAGATTACTGCGCTGCAGGCTATGCACCTGCCGCTAATGCTGACGGCACGTACGGTGTCAAGCAGGCGGTTACTGTTACTTTCGATTCCAACGAGGGTACAGCAGTTGACTCTCAACTTGTTCCCGTTGGTGACAAAGTGGCAAAGCCAGCAGATCCTACTAAGGAAGGCTATACCTTCTCCGGATGGTTCACTGACGAGGGCTGCACCAATGCCTATGACTTCGATGCTGATGTAGACGGCACGCAGCCTGAGTTCACTCTGTATGCCGGCTGGAAGGCGGCCCCCGCTACCGTTGAGCCTGGTACTGGCGACAACGGAAACAACGGTAACAACGGAGGCAACGGCGATAGCTCCTCTGCCAATGCGAATGTAAACGTCAACACCGTTAACAACAACGGCGACAACGCGTCAAGCGAAGCGAAGATGGCTACCGTGAAGACGGGCGACAACCTCGCTCTTGTCGGTGGTGCAATTGCTGTGATTGCCGTTGCGGCTGCTGGTGTTGCTGCATTTGTGCTGCGTCGCAGGAAGATGAACTAGTGCATTACGCTTGTTTATCTCCGTTTGCTGCACGGTAATACAGAATAGGGCTGTTTGATGAAAGGGGCCGAGCTTGGAGGTAGTCCAGGCTCGGCCCCTTCGCTTTGAAGTGCAATTAGGGTAGCCTCCAATTGCGGGTTATTTCCTAGCTAAAGCATGATCTTGGAGTTGAAACAAAGCCGACTTCTGCCAGCAGGCAGCACCGCAGGGTAATGCGTGGCGCATGACGTTAAACGAGACCGTTTTCATTGTTGCTGTAGCGATTTTGCTCTTAAAGCTGCTTCTGCTAATCTTCGTGACGCCTGTAATGACCCGTGAACTCGCTCATAATGATGTGGGCAATAGGGTTAATTCAGTGAACCTATAAATGAGTACTCGAATTAATCATATGCATGAATAGAGCTATAATCTGAAAATTAAGAATGGCTATACCGCCGATTCCATTTGGGGACCTGTGAATACAACCTTACTTCGTCGAGCGATAAGCATTTTGCTTCCGCAACGCTCATAGTCTCGTTTATTCCCGCTCAAGGCTTTGCTGAGCCTTCTGATATGACGGGTTCTAATCTCGATTTCGCCTCTTCCGACAGTGCGCAATTGACGGGGGCAATTCTTCTGATGCTTCTATAAATGCATCTGAGGACTCGGTTCACGAGGATTCTTCCACATATGGTGAAGCTGGAACGCCCATGCTCGCCAATGTCGATGTTGGCGTTTCTTCTTCTGACGATTCTGACGTTGAGGGGGCTGATGCGCCTGTGCCCGCAGCAAATGCCGCAGCACCCCTCGTTGATATCATTGAGGGAAATGCTTCCGGAAACCCCCATTCGCAGATGTATACCACGTTGCTCGACAAGGACGGAAAGGTTGTAAGCACGAACGATCCCGACCGCGCGATTGACCAGCGTTATAAGTCTGTTGAGCAAGGTGGGGAAGGTGCTGGCCTCTCAAAGGGCGACAACGTGACGGTTCATTTTCGGATGGCTGCCGTGATGCCGAACAACGCTGATGGCGAAGGCACGGGCGTTCAGGAGGACACAACCTACTATATGGAGCTTCCCTGGTAACTTGTTGCTGCCAAGCAGCATCGGCTTCGGTATAGATGCGTCTATCGCCTTCGGTGGGCCCTGATGGTGGTAGGGGGCCTTTTTCGTCGTAATATTCACGGTTCTTACGCTGACGCCACAGAGCGCGGCGAGTTCGCCTGTCGAGTAAGTTTTCTCGGCTTCGTTGTTGATTTCCGGCATGGAATCCGCCTCCTTTCGTCACATACGCTATGACGTTACGTTGCGTGACGATCAAGCGCTTTTGCGTTTTATTTCCGCATTACGCAAGGTGTTATTTCTGCAGGGAAGGTTTTTATGGGGGATGTCGCCTGTTTTGCGACAAAGGACCACCTTCATGGAGGCGAAAGGGTGCAGTTCGCGGTAGGCAGATTATTTTCGTGATTGGTTTGGCGCTAAGCCATGAACAGCGCTACCCAAATCGGCATTGTTAGGATACAGCCGACCGTGGTGATTACATTAATAGCGCTGGCGTACGGTGCGTCCTTCTCGTAAATTTGCGCCATTTGCACCGTTGCTGAGGCGGATGGAGTGATGGTGGCAAGAAGCGTAATGAGCAGGATCGACTGGCCGTTTGTCACCAACGTGTCTACGCCGCTGAACTTGAGCACAAGTGTGACTATGGCAGGGATCAGCACTAGTCTGATGAAGGCGACGAGCCAAACGCGCTTGTTGGCTACGATTTGACGCAAGTCCATGCCTCCGATGATCATGCCCGTTACCAGCATGGCAGCAGGGCCGATCATCTGTCCTACGTCGTAGGTGAAGGTGCCGAAAGGCTCAACAAGCTTGATGCCGAGCACCATGAGCACGATGCCAGCGGCGACAGCAAGCAAGTTGATATTGAACAGAACGGCGCGGACATCAATGTGATGATTCTCGCTGATAAGGGACTTGCCATGTGTCCAAATCAGGATCGTTTGCACGCTCATGTAGGCAAGCGAGTAGACCACCCACTCGTCGCCCAAGATGAAGCCGACAAGCGGGATGATCAGATTACCGCAATTCGAGTAGATGCTTGCCGCCCGCTCAATAGGGGAGAGGTGAAGCGGTTTTGCCAGGATTTTCGTCAGGATGATTTGCCCAACCTGGAGCACGATAGCGCAGACAACTGCGAATAGAAAACCTTGCAGTACATCTGGAGTTAAATCAACCTGCGTTGCAGAAATGAAAGCGCACGGGCAGATGGCGTATACAGACAGGACGGAGAGCGTTTTGCTGTCTCCCGTTTTCAGGAGATGAAGGCGCACTAACGCGAATCCGACAGCCATGATTAGGAATAGCGAAGCGATTTTTTCTATAAGCAGGAGAGTGATCATGGCTCTGGATTATACGCCTGCGGCGCAAGGGGAATATGGAGAGGCTAATGGGGCAGCAGCTCCTTAGCGAATTCTCTCTCCAAAAATTGGATTGCAAACCATTGCTCCTAAGGCGTTGATTATGGGAAAATTATTTTAAGCCATCACTCGGCTCGCGTGAGTGCTTCCGTGCACGAACCTGAGCGAATCGTGTGGGCGCAAAGTAGATCCACAGAAAACCGACCTACGAACAAGGAGCGCCTTATGTACAGACAGCATGTTTCGCCGTAAACCCAGAATAAACGCACCAGCTCGCTCATCTGCGGCGCGAAGCGTCGTACGGGTGCCAGAATCGCTACTTTTGGATTGAGCGTCCTTGTGGCGGGGCAGCTTATGCTGCCCGGTGTGGCTTTGGCAGCCGAAATGACCGAGACCGTTGCGGGGCAAGACGCCGCTGCAACTGCAGTTGCAGATCCGGCTGCGCCTGTCATTGCCAAGCAAGCGGCAGAAGCCCCAGCTGCTACCGCCGATGTAGCTGCGTCCTCCGTAATGGATGTTGAGCCGGCAGCACCCGCTGCAGCTGCGACTGAATCTGCACCTGCAGCGGCCCAGGATACAGCTGAAACCGAAGCAGCCGTCGCGCCTGCAGACGATTCGACCGCTGCGCTAGCACCTAAATCTGTCGCTACCGCACCAGCACCTGCGGCGGCACCTGCATCCCGTGGCGCAACCAACCCGGGAGGAGACAAAGTCATAATTAATACCACCGTTGCCAATCATTTTTATGACCTGGAGCTGCCCCCTGCTTTCACGTTAATTCAGGGCGAGACATTCGTATACGATTTCCCTGATGCGCCTGAGGATTTCATCCTCCGGCGTAACGAAAGCGTCCACTTCTTCAGGATTGATCCCGATACTGAGTCCCTTGTTAAAACCGAGAACCCCAAAGAGGCAAACGTTTCGATCAGCCTGGCTGTCATCGACAATCACGAAAGAGCGACCTTAGTCTTTACGGGCGGCGGCGCCGATCCTCTGATTTCCTACAGCCTGGATCTGTTGCATTTGATCTGCATTGGCGCACTCGCCGACTTCGATTTCAGCAACTACAACAACGGGGAGGGGACCATTCTCGAGATACGACACGAGTACTTCATCCGCTGTGTCTTTGGCAGCAACGTATATTTGATTGCAACCGACACGACCGATCCTGAGCCCGACCCGGGCGCCAAGCCGGACCAGGATGTAAAGCCCGACCTGGAAATTAAGACCGAGTTCGCTCCTCAGTCTGAAGCGAAAAATCCGGTAGCGGACTCTGTTTCCGCAAAGACAGTTGCGGTTGTTGAGCCTGCCAAGACCGCCTTGCCCGCAACGGGCGATAGCGACGCAATGGCGGTTGCCCTGGGCGCCGCTGGCACAGCAGCCGCAGCGGCCGCGGCTGGCGTTGCCGCGGTAAGGCGTCGCAACCGCTAGCTAGCACCGAAAGCGCACGTTCTCACAAACAAGCAAAACTCCAACGAGAAACGACCTAGTCATTCGACTGGGCCGTTTCTCCTTTCGAGGATTTGCGCTAGCGGTAGGGCTGTCCCAACAAGGCCCGAACGCACGTGTGCTGATCGTTCGAACCGATTGTCCGGTATCTATCCGTCTGCTCGCCTTTCCGTTACATGCCGCAGCTGCGTTCGCTCATCGGCTGTGTATATGTGTCAACTGCAAGGCCATCGGGAGAGTGACGCGATGATCTCATGCGGCAGTGGAAAGCCTTCATTTGCGGGCCTTTGTGGTATGTTGGCACGAAGCAAGCTAAGGCTGAGGTGAGGGTAAAGAAGCGGAGGGATGGCATATGGCGAAGATCGGCACCGGCGCTGCCAAGGGCAAGAGGACAGCGTACATCAATGCAAACGTTCTCGATGGAACCGAGGGCATGGAGATGCTTGAAAACCACGCGGTCGTGGTCGAGGGACGGCGCATCGTTGATGTCGCACCCCTAGCCGATGCCGATTTGTCTGGATGCGAGACCTTTGACCTCAAGGGCGCCTATCTCCTTCCGGGCCTCATAAACATGCATGTGCATCTGGCAGGTAACGGCAAACCCCAGAAGAAGCAGCGTGATAACGAGGCGCTGGTAAGGAAAAATATGTCGAACGGTCTTACGCGAGCTGTCGCCTACCGCCTTGTCTCCGAATACGCGCGCCTCGAGCTGCACAGCGGCGTCACCACCATACGAACAGTGGGCGGCCTGGGTGACTTCGACACGCGCGTGCGTGATAACGCCGCGGCGGGAAAGTTGGAGGCTCCGCGCATTCTTGCCGCCAATATGGGCATATCGGTGCCGGGAGGCCACATGGCCGGTTCGGTTGCCATCGCGGCAAATAGCATTCCAGAGGCGCTTGCGCAGGTTGAGACTGCCAGGTTGCAGGGTGTCGATCTTGTCAAGCTCATGATTACCGGCGGCGTCCTTGATGCCAAAGAAAAGGGTACGCCTGGCGAGCTCAAGATGGAGCCGGATATGGTGCGCGCGGTTTGCGACAAGGCGCACGGGCTGGGCTTTATCGTTGCTGCGCATGTCGAGTCAACCGAAGGCGTGCGTGTGGCGCTCGAGTGTGGCGTAGACTCGATCGAGCACGGCGCTGCTCCGACGGACGAAGTGATGCGCCTGTTCAAGGAGGGAAATTCCTTCCTGTGCACTACGCTTTCTCCTGCGCTTCCGTATGCGCTGTTCGATCGCTCCGTCTCTTGTGCAAGCGAGGTCGAGCAGTTTAACGGCAATATGGTCTTCGAGGGCATTATCGCCAATGCCAAGGCAGCCTTGGAGCAGGGGGTTCCTGTGGTGCTTGGCAATGACGTTGGGTGTCCCTGGATCACTCAGTACGATTTTTGGCGCGAGCTGTGCTACTTCGAGAAGTATGTTGGCGTGTCGCGCTCGTTTGCTCTTCATACCGCAACATTGCGCAATGCCCAGCTTGCCGGCATCGACGACATCACGGGCTCAATCGAGGTGGGGAAGGAGGCTGACATGATTGTCACAACTGGCAATCCGCTGGAGGACCTGCGCGCGTTGCGCACGGTAAAGCACGTCATTCATCGAGGGCGGCTCATCGTCAACCCCCGCGTGAAGCGCAAGGCTGAGGTTGATCGCGAGCTCGACAAGTTCCTCTAGGGGTAGCAGTAGGTACGTGGCTCTGCTGGCAGCAAATGCAAGTGAATCAACGCGTGCGGCTTGCGCATCGTTCGCAAAACTGCAGCCACCAAAATCTATATGTCACATCGGTGGTGGTTTTTCAAGAACCGACCGAACGCAGCATCCTCTGTGTCAGGTTTTATCGCAGCGAATAAAATGGAGCTATCAACATCAATCCTAATTAGTCGATGGAGGCAGGTATGCAACTGACAACAGAACGGCTGATACTCCGCCCATGGGCCGAAACGGACGCAGAGGACCTGTACAGATACGCGAAGGACGACAGGGTGGGGCCGATTGCCGGCTGGCCACCGCACTCGAGCGTTGACAACAGCGCGGAAATCATACGTACCGTGTTTTCCGCGCCGGAGACGTACGCCGTCTGCCTAAAGGAAGACAACAGGGCCATCGGAAGCATAGGGTTGATGATCGGCGCGCGGTCCGACAAGGAAATCCCGGGCACCGAGGCGGAAATCGGCTACTGGATCGGCGTCCCGTTCTGGGGCAAGGGGCTGATACCGGAGGCGGCTCGAGAGCTCATTCGCCATGGTTTCGAGGACTTGGAACTGGACAAGATCTGGTGCGGCTGGTTCGACGGGAACGAGAAATCGAAACGCGTTCAGGAAAAATGCGGCTTCACCTGGCACCGCACCCGCAAGGACGTCTACTGCGAGCTGATGGGCGACATCCGCACGGAGCAGATCTCTTGCCTGACGAGAGGTGATTGGCTGAGTCAGTCTAAAGCTTGATAAGCAACATGGGTTCTGCGAGCAGCTCGCAAACCCCAGGTCGCAAGTCTTCGTCAGCGGTGAGCAAAGTGAGTGGTCTCAGGTGGCTTGCCTATGGGCTGGCGCGCAGGCTGGGGCTTCGCCATTGGCGCGATCGTTTCGTGTACTTGCCTTTTTCGCGCAGCCCATTATATAAAATGATTGGTTTTCCATATGGAAGGCTTCCAAGTGCCGGGGACGTTTTCCCCAGCTTTTTTCTTATCCAGGAGAGCAATACGAGAACTCAGCATCTTCGCCGACGAGTAGGGAAGCGACGGCCTCTTTGATCGCTACTGCCTGCTCACCATCGTCATGTACGACCAATTCGACAGCATCGCGGACTCAACCGAGGTTATATGAGAGCGCCCTCTGCGCGAAATGACTCCCGGACATACCTTTCCACGCGTCGCTGCCCATGAACGATCGGTACCTCTATCGATCTAGGTCGATAGAGACGAGGTGTTCTTCATCGAGCCTTCGGCCCTCAGATCTTCGGCGATGCACTGCATGAGACAGGACTTGCCGCAGCGGCGGATGCCGCTGATGACCTTGATCATCCCGTCGTCATGGAAGAAGCCGCGAAGTTTCTTCAGGTAGTTTTCTCTGGGGAACAAACGCAGACTGGCTCCAATCTTCATTGGAGCCAGTCTTTCAAATTACGGGTTTATTGGGATATTCATTATCGTTTAAACGATTTATACCCCCATAACTAAAATAATTCTATTCCCACTCAATAGTCGAAAACTATCTCCAGTTTGTTCCAGTTTGCCGCAGTTTGTTTTGGTTTGTCTTATTTACACCTGGTCTCAAAAATCGCCGCGAATCCATGGGGTCAAATTTGGGTCACGGTTTTTCGGGTCATCCGAGGCGTTTTCGTGGGTCACGGTGGGTCACGGCAAACTGCGAGCAACAACTAATGGCCACATGGACATTATATTTCAGGGGAGGGCGGGGTAGAAGAAACTCTGCAAAACCCTCCCCTAGCAAGCTAGGGCAGAGACACGAGAAGTTCCTTCGCTCCTTCTCGAGAAAGCTCATGTTGTTCGGTTTGCTTGTGGTAGTTGCAAAGGAAGCCATAGCAACACGTGTCCTCATCGCACGTGCAGGTCGAAACAAATCCGCTTTCGGTAAGCATTTCGGGCATCGTGGGCACGAGCGGCTCGATCTCGTCGAGCGGGGGCTCTCGCCCTCGCCGCCCACGCTCATATAAAGCCTGGACATCGGCTGCCCCCGCATTTCCGATGCCGCCCCGTGCAGCCGCGTTATAATGCTACAAACGCATTTGTATTGCATTTCGAGCGATGGGAGCGCGGATGTCTAACAGCTACAAGGAGCTCATCAAGAGCAATCCCGACGAGACCGAGATCAGGAGCTTCCTGGTGAACGGCGACCAGGTATCCGTGACCCTGCGCATCCCCGACACCCTGCGCGATGCGGCGAAGGAGGAGGCGGCCCTACGCGACGCGGAGAAGATCAAGATCGGCTGCGCCAAGAAGCACTTCGAAGCCCTGGACCTCGGAAACGACTTCCACTACAACGTGCGCACGACCTACCAATACGAGGCGGTGAAAGCTTAGGATGTCGAAGCTGCCCGGAAAGATGACGCGAAAGCAGCACTGGGTGCCGCGGTTCTACCTGCGCCATTTCGCGGATTCCTCCGGGCAGCTCCATGCCTACAGCAGACAGAAGGGCTCCTTTTTCCGCACGAATTGCGAGAACCTTTGCAGCATGCGCGATCTTTATGAAGTCGAGCATGCCGATGCGACAGGCGATGCGACAGACAGATTCTATGCGCCGAACCTCATCGAGGTTAAGCTATCTGAGTTCGAGAGCCGTATTGCGCCGCTTTACGATCGCTTTCTGGAACGCCAGAAAGAAGACCAGTGCGAAGGTGATGGGTATTCTGATGGGAAAGCCGCCGTTTGCAAGCTGGCAGCAAATATCATCGTCCGGCATCTTATCAGCATGCGCGTCGACAAGAAATGGTCACGCGAGACTGCCGAAGAGCTGCTCGGAAACGTTCATCTGACACCCTATGAGCTCGGCTTGCTCGATTGGTCGGATTGGCGCGGGGATTCCCAAGCGGTGGTCGAGCTTGCCGCCGCCGCAACCATGCTCTTCTCCAACGATGATATTGTGCCAGTTAACCGTATTCGAAAGGCTTTTTTGAGAAGAGCTTCTCCATCCTTAGGGCACCCGTCGGCTCAGGGTTCGTTACGACGTCGATGCCCATGTTCATCATCGGGCCCGAGGACGACTCGTATGATTTTCATCTCGCGTATATGCCGTTGAGCAGTGAGTATGCTACGGTCTTTTCGGATGACCCTCTATTTCCGCCGTTTGCGAGACTCGGTTTTTCGGGCACCGAGTTCATGAACCGACTTCTTCTGCTTAACTGCGAGCATTGGGATGTCGCCATATCGAGGGGAAGCGGCCCGCTCGAGCACGCGGTACGCGATTGGAGTCAAACGGCCAACGCCAAATCTATCGAAGGGGATTGATTTGATTATCCGCAACCTAAGAATCGACAATTTTCGGGGAATTAAAAAACTCAACTGGTCGATCCCGGCCGATAAGAAGCTTATATGCATTATAGGTGCGGGCGATTCAGGAAAGACGACTGTGCTAGACGCACTCGATTGGCTTCTTGGAGACAGATGGAACCTTCCCATTTCGTTCAGCGATTACAATGACGAATCTAAGCCGATCGTTATCACCGCGCTCCTGACTGACCTTCCAGACGATCTAATGACCATTGACTCTTGTGGGCTCTACTTGCAGGGTGTCTCTGAAGACGGGAAGGTTGTTCCCGAACCGTTTGACGGGTGTGAGCATTGTCTCGTTGTTGAGCTTTCAATCAATATTGATTTCGAGCCAACGTGGTCGATTATTCGTTCCGATGGAACTCTTGCGGCTTTTAGATCTTCCGCAAGAAGAAAACTTGGCGTATCCAAACTTGACGAACGAGTTGACGCCCACCTTCGCTGGTCGCGTAATTCGGCGCTAGGTAAGGTGTCACGGGGCACTGATGGAGCAGAAGCGGCTATGAAGAACGCCACCCAGGCCGCTCGAGAAGCATTGGGCAGCATTTCTATGCCAGATGATTTTGCCCGTGTACTGGACAACATCAGGGCCGGTGCGCAAGCTTTTGGCGCTGCGAGTTATTCCAATATGGTTCCAGGGCTCGATACGTCAAGAGGCGACGGCTATGGTTCGCTCGCCCTATATTCGGGAAGCGTCCCCGTCCATCGTTATGGACTAGGTACTCGCCGGCTCACGAGTCTTGCAATACAGAAGCTTGGCGCCGTCGATAGCTCAACGCTTTTAGTCGACGAGGTGGAGAGCGGACTAGAACCGCACCGCGTTATCGGTCTAATCGAAACCCTGAAAGCAGACGCGGCTATTTCACAGGTTTTCCTTACCACGCACTCGAGCAATGCGGTAGAAAGCTGCGCTGCTTCAGAAATCGC
>OLOP01001410.1_pt1 | contig 15786 bp, 13 predicted proteins | sample 1672381 | NCBI WGS metagenome assembly OLOP01 (sample SAMEA3136678, study PRJEB25190) | human gut metagenome | biome: human gut; feature: human-associated habitat; material: faeces | place: Austria | collected 2013 | reverse complement strand
TCACAGAACATTCGGCTCCCTCCCTTCTGCCCAGCCTATGCGGGCAGACAGAAAAAGGTTTACCGGCTGGCTTCTGCTTCGGTGGAAGCGGAAGCCCCCTCTGCGGGCTCAATATCGTTTTCAACCGAAGCGGAGACCGATTCACTGTTGGTCTGCTCTTTGGATTCCGTTTTGCTCTCAGAGGCAGCACTGCTGGAGGACGAAGTGCTCTCTGCCTTGCTCTCTGAGCTACTGTGAGAAGAAGAGGTGCTCTCGCTCTTGGATTCACTCTTACTCTCACTTTCCGCCGTGCTGTGGGAAGAACTGCTGCTCGAGCTCTCAGACTTGCCGCTCTCCGAAGAGGACGCGGATGTACTGCCGGAAGAAGTAGAAGAGCTGCCGGAATTTGAGCTGGAGGCGGGCTCCGGGCTGACCTTAATGGTCAGCGCATTGCTGACCACGGCGCAGTCGTTGTACACGACCACCGCATAGATCTTATAGCTGCCGCTGGTGATGGCCGAAGCGGACACGGTGACCGTTGTCTGGCCTGCGGCCTCCTTCACTTCCTGACCGTTGGCGAACCAATGCAGGTTTTCACTCTTGGCATATTTGCCCTCCAGCGCAGCCTTAAAGACATAGGAGCCGGCGGAAGCCTTGCCTTCCGAGATGTGAACGGAAGCAGCTGCAAACACGGCTGTAACGTCCAGATTCTGCTTGAAGCCGGTATCGGTACGGGTCTTGCTGGTCACGCCGTCGCTCCACTTGACGAAGACATGCCCTTCGGCGGGCACAGCCGTCACACTGACGGTCTGGCTTGCATCGGTGATGCTATAGCTCAACGAAGTCTTGCCGGATTCGCTCCCGGAAGCCAGCGTGCCGCCGCCGTTCTTATCGACCTGATAGCGGGCTTCATAGTGGACCGCCTCGACCGAGCTGCTGGTGCTCTCGCTGGCGGCTTCCGAGCTGGGGGCCTGAACCGCAGAGCTGGGGTTCGAGACATATTCCAGCGTGCGGATCGGAATGTTGTTGGTATCCGGGCGGTTGTCGGTGGTCTCGCAGGCGTGGGTGCGCAGATAATTCAGCGCAGCCTTGAGCCCGGCGCTCTTCAGATGGATGTCACCACTGGTGTAATAATCTGCTTTGCCATAGCCGTCGTCCCCCTTGAGGGTCTCGGCGGTGTTCAGGAACTTGAGGCCCAGCTGCTCACACATGCTGAGCAGAGCCATATTCATATCGTCGATCTTGGCCTGATCCATGTGGGGATAGGTCGAGTGATCCGCCGGGATGGGCGGGATGGTGTTGACGATGATATCGGTGTACGGGTAGCTTTCCCGGATAGCCTGTACCAGCGCGGTGTAGTTGCTGATGAAGTCAGCCGCTTCCATGCCGGTATCGTTGGTGCCCAGCATGATGACCACGCGGCGGGGCTTCATCATGGCGACAGCCTGTGCGATGGTGTAGGAATTGCTGTCCTTCTTAAAGGTGACGATCCCTTCGTGCAGCGCCACCTGCGTGCCGATGCCCTCCTTGGCGCAAAACTGCTGCAGAGAGATCAAGCCGTTGTTGTAGAGGCGGACGGTGTTGGAATCACCGAGAAAAAGAGTTTCGTCCTGATAGGACTGGCCCGCGTCGGCCGTCTCGGTCAGCAGGGCGGAGGAGGTGTTGTCGATCTGGTAATGGCCGGCCAGATCATTGCTCTCCGCCGAAGCGTCTGTCGTCACGGAGTCCGCATCGGGGACAGCCGGGGTCTCCCCTTTGCCCCGCTTGAGCAGGGTCAGGGTGATGCCGATGGTCACCAGAGCCGCCAGCGCACATACGACGCAGACCAGAACCGCCTGCCGCTGCAAAGGAGTCATGGATTGCTTGTCCGATTGTGTCCTAGGATTCATATGATTCACCTTATCGTTGATTCGTTGTCAAGTCAGACGTTCAGAAGTGCGTCCGCAAGGGCGGCGCAGCTTTCGGCGTAGAAAACCGGGTGGAAGGGTTCCAGCTCTTCCCGGCTGCCGTAGCCGTACAGCGCTGCGGCCGCATCCAGATGGCAGTCCGCCGCGCCGCGCATATCGTCATTGCGGTCACCGACCATCAGCACCCGCTTGCCCTTGGCACAGGGCTGCTCCAGCACATAGCGGACGACCTCCGTCTTGGTATCGCGGCTCTCATCCATGGACGCGCCGCCGATGAAATCAAAATAGGGAGCCAGCCCCTGCTCTTCGAGGATGGGGGTCACGACCTTGGTGGGCTTGGAGGTGGCGGTACAGAGCACATAGCCCGCTTCCTTCAGGCGGCGGAGCATTTCAGCGGCTCCGGGGTAGGCATTGCCTTCATGGCTGCCCTTGGCCGCGTAGCTCGCACGGTAAAGCTCGGTGGCCTTCTCGATCTTCTCCGGGTCAGAAAAGTGTTCGCCGAAGCTTTTGCGGAGCGGCGGGCCGAGGTAGCGGCGAAGATCGACGCCGGTGATGTCCACATTCATTTTATGGAAGACCTCTTCCAATGTATTCAGGATGCCGGGGGCGGAATCGATCAAGGTCCCGTCCACGTCGAATAAGATCACGTCATAGTGCTGCAAGGCTTTTCCCTCTCTTTCACACATATACATGGGATAGTATAGCACAGTTTTCCGTTTTCATCAATTCCGACAAATCATTTTTCCCTCTTTTGTCGAGATTGTTCATGAAATCGCCACAAATAAAAAAAGCCTGCCCGGCAAACGATGCGGACAGGCAGGGGCAACCGCCGTTATTGCGCGGTGGAGGTGCCGGAGCAGTTCTCGGCAGAGGGGTAATAGAGGTTGTTGGAAACAAACTCCAGCTTCTCCTTGAGCACAAGCTCCAGATTGGCGACGGCATGGACCATGTTGGTGGCGGAGTCGTTGATCTCCAGCAGCTTGCACAGATCCACTTCCTCCATCGCCATGGCCGTTTTCATCTTCTGGCTCTCGGCGCAGAGGATGTGGCTCAGGGCAGATTCCTGCAGCGCGATGCTCTCCAGCAGATCAATGACCGCCTGATCGAGGGTGACGCGGGGCAGTGCGGGGCATTCCAGAGGGGTGCAGTTGGTATCAGCCATAAATGGGATCATCCTTTCTATATAAGGTGTAGCCCATTGTATGCCCGTTTTCCCGCCGTTGTCACTTCTCCGGCTCGGTGTCCTTCTGGGCCGAAAGCTTCTCGATGACATCGCGGTAACCGCCGGCGCCGTACTGGATGCAGCGGTTGATGCGGCTGATGGTGGCTGTACTGATCTCCACCTTCTTCACGATCTGGTCGTAGGTGCTGCCGCCCAGCAGAAGCTTCGCTGCTTCCAGCCGCTGCGCCATGTCGGAGATCTCTTTCACGGTGCACAGATCCTCGAAAAAGTTGTAACACTCCTCCCGCGTTTCAAGGCTCAGGAACGCATCGAACAATGCGTCCGTCATCGGGTTCTTTCTGGGGTTTCTCTCAGCCATAGCGGCCTCCTTTGCGGCAAGTACCGGGTCATAAAGGTGATCGATGATTTCGTATTATTACTTTAGCACTTGAAAGTGTGAAAGTCAAGCATTTTTATAAAGTGAGCCTTTTTCATTTGACATCGTGTGAAAGTTTCTTCGTTTCACACATGAACAAAAATCACCTAAAAGTTGTTACGGATTTTTTTATTGAATTGGCACATCCACTGAACTTGTTCCAAATATATTGACAAATTATGAAATCGGCGATAAAGTATACACAATTTTCGGGCAAAGATGCCACGGCGTGACCTCTTTGTCTCACGAAAAGAAAGGAAAGAGGTAAAAAGAAATGAACACGCTGGTCATCGTTTTGATCGCAGCTGTGTGTCTGTTGGGAGCCTACACCTTCTACGGACGCTGGCTGGCAAACAAGTGGGGCATCGACCCCAAGGCTAAGACCCCCGCAGTCGTCCACGAGGATGGTCGCGATTATGTCCCGACGAACGGCTGGACCGTTTTCGCCCATCAGTTCAGCTCCATCGCAGGTGCCGGCCCTGTCACTGGTGCCATTCAGGCTGCCGCCTTCGGCTGGCTGCCCGTTCTGCTGTGGGTCCTGATCGGCGGCATCTTCTTTGGTGCTGTGACCGACTTCGGCGCTCTGTATGCTTCCGTCAAGAACGACGGCAAGTCCATGGGCATGCTGATTGAGAAGTACATCGGCAAGACTGGCCGCAAGCTGTTCCTACTGTTCTGCTGGCTGTTCTGCGGCATCGTCATCGCAGCATTTGCTGACATGGTCGCCGGCACCTTCAATGCCTTTGGCACCGATGGTGCTCTGGTGGAGGCCGCACAGACCAACGGCGCTGCCGGCATGGTCTCCATCATGTTCATGGTGTTCGCTGTCGTCTTCGGCCTGATCCAGAAGAAGTTCAGCTTCTCCGGCTGGAAGGAGAGCGTCATCAGCATCGTCTTCATCGTTCTGTCCTTCGTGATCGGTGCAAACTTCCCCATCATCTTGGGCAAGGCTGCATGGAGCTACATCACCTTCATCTACATCTTCTTTGCAGCCGTCCTGCCCATGTGGCTGCTGAAGCAGCCCCGTGACCACATGACCACCTTCATGTTCGTGGCCATGATCGCAGGTGCCGTGGTCGGTCTGCTGGTCGCACATCCCACCATGAATCTGCCCGTCTTCACTGGTTTCACCAATGAGAAACTGGGCACCATGTTCCCCATCCTGTTCGTCACCGTTGCCTGTGGTGCGGTTTCCGGTTTCCATAGCCTTGTTTCTTCCGGTACTTCTTCCAAGACCGTTGAGAACGAAAAGGATATGCTGAAGGTTGGCTACGGCGCCATGATCCTCGAAAGTCTGCTGGCTGTTCTGGCCCTGTGCGTTGCAGGTGCTGCTGCCGCTGCGGACGGCACCCCTGCTGCAGGCACCCCGTTCCAGATCTTCAGCCGCGGCGTTGCCGGTTTCTTTGAAATGTTCGGCATTCCCGCCTACGCTGCCACCGTTTTCATGACCATGTGCGTTTCTGCTCTGGCTCTGACCAGTCTGGATGCCGTCGCACGTATCGGCCGCATGAGCTTTCAGGAACTGTTCAGCGTCGATGACATGGAGCATGCGGAGGGTTGGCGCAAGCTGTTCTGCAACGTCTATTTCTCCACCTTCATCACGCTGGTGTTCGGCTTCATCCTGACCAAGATCGGCTACGCCAACATCTGGCCGCTGTTCGGTTCCGCCAACCAGCTGCTGAGCGCTCTGGTTCTGGCCACCCTGTGCGTCTTCCTGAAGGTCACCGGCCGCAACAACAAGATGCTCTTCCCCCCGCTGGTCATCATGCTGTGCGTCACCTTCACCGCTCTGGTCCAGCGTCTGATCGCCATGATCAAGGCCATCAGCGCAGCCGCTTCGGTTGGCATCCCTGCTGGTGAGACCACTTGGGGCGCTGTGTTCATCGCCAACGGTCTGCAGCTGATCCTCGCAGTCCTGCTGATCGTTCTGGGTCTGAACATTGTGTTCCACTCCTTCTCTGCTTACAAAAAGGCTGAGCACAACAGCGAAGCAAAGGTCTAAAAACAACTGCGGTTTTCACGATTCGTTCGTAAAAACAGAAAGAGATCCCCGCTGACGTCATCGAACCCGTCAGCGGGGATCTCTGTTTTTCTGCGCTTCAGAGATGCGCACCTTCCCAGACCTGCAGCACGGCCAGCTGCGTCTCGGTGTGGAACCAGTGTTCCCCGTCGGCCAGAAGGGTCAGCTGAGCCCCGGTCGCGCGCTTGAAGCGGTCAAGCACGGCATAGGAAGTCAGCTCGTCAGCTTCACCATAGAGCACCTGCGTGGGGGTGCGCCAGCGGAGCGGATGCTCCCGCACCCAGCAGAGATACGGCCACGAAAGCGTCTCCCCGAAAGTTGTGGGGATCTCCCCTGCCGCCTTCAGCTGTTCTTCGGTCACGTTGGCCTGCTGCATCATCCTGCCGATGAGGTCTTCCATATCCACGATGGGCGAAACGAAGAGCGCACGGCACAGTGCCTTCTCCTGTAACGCCAGCATGGAAAACCACGCACCGATGCTCGTGGCCCGCAGCGAGACCTGCCGCCAGTGCACTCTTGCATACTGATCCATAAATTGCAGCTCCGGAACGACTACCCATGGCAGGAGCCGTTCCGGGCCGTTCTTCCGCTCGCCATGTTCGGGCAGATCGATGGCCAGCACCTGATAACCTGCCGGGCAGGCCTGCTCTGCAAATGCAAGGGCTTCTTCTTTGCATCCCATTTTGCCATGGACATAGAGATATACCTTGTGGGAAGGCTCGCCGATGAGGAGCGCGGGGATGCCCTTCAGGGTAATGCGTTCTGTTTTCATAGCATCTTCACCATCATGATCTCGTCGCGGTAGGTTCCATCCTTGAGCTTGAAGGCATGGGGCGTGGTGCCGCAGCGTTCAAAGCCAAACTTTTCATAAAGGTGGATGGCGCGGGTGTTATCGCTGTACACCCCCAGCTCCAGCTGTTCGAAGCCGTTGGTACGGGTCCGGTCAATGGCCAGCTGCATCAGATAACTGCCCAGACCGCAGCCCCAATACTCTTTCCGGACAGAGATGCCCATTACAGCACGATGGCGATACTTGATGTGCGGCCGCACCTGTGCAACGCCAAACTCCCCCACCAGCTTTTCTCCGGCAAAAGCGCCCACCTCAAAGTTCACAGGGCTTTCCCCGTAGCCTGCGAGCCCGTTCCGCATGGCTTCCAGACTCGCCCCTTCTTCCGGGTATCGGGCCATAAAATGTGTTTCGCTGTAGATTGCATTGCGGAATGCACTCAATGCCTCCGCATCATCGGCGCATAAGCTGCGCACCGTCAGCACTTCCCCGTTGGGCAGTGTGAACGTTCTGGGTTCGATCTTCATGTTTCTCTCTCCTCTTCTTTCAGATATGTGCTCGCTCCCATTCCTGCAGAACAGCCAATTGCAGCTCGGTATGGAACCAGTGCTCTCCTTCTTCCATGATGGTCAAATGCGCACCTGTCCGTTGTTTGAACTGCTCAAGCACTGCCCTGGAAGTCAGGTTATCCCTTGCGCCATAGAGCACTTGCGTGGGCACTTTCCAGCGGTAGGAATGCTCCCTCACCCAGCAGAGATACTGCCACGACAACGTCTCATCGAAATCCGTGGAAATCTCCCCTGCTTCTTTCAACTGGGCCTCACTCACATTTGCCCACTGCATCATATTGGTGATAAGATCTTCCATATCTACTACTGGTGAGAGCAAAAGAGCACTCCGTAAAGGCTTTGCCTGTAAGGCCAACATGGAAAACCAGGCTCCAATACTTGTAGCCCGCAGCGAAACATTCTTCCAACGCTCTGCAGCATAGGAATAGACCGCTTCCAACTCTGGAACCGCCACCCACGGCAGCAGCTTCTCGGAGCTGCCCTTGCGCTCTCCATGTTCGGGCAAATCAACAGCAAGAACCTGATACCCTGCTGGGCAGGCAAGCTCTGCAAATGGCAGGGCTTCTTCTTTACATCCCATTTTGCCATGGACATAGAGATATACTTTTCGGCTTTCTTTCCCGTACAGCAAAGCAGGGATACCGCTGATCTCAAGTTTCTGTGTTTTCATCGTAACATCTCCTGTCAGATGCCGCCTTCCTTCTTTCCGGTACAGCGGCTGGTTGAGATTCTTCACTTCCAGCTTTCTCTTCATTGTAATTGTTCCTATGATAACACACTTCCCGTTCAAACACAAACAAAAAGAGCTGTGACACCCTGTTACGGGAATCACAGCTCTCATTTCATTCAGAGAAACTGAATTACTTCACCATGCTTGCAACTTCAGCAGCGAAGTCGTCAGCACGCTTCTCCAGGCCTTCGCCCTTCTGGAAGCGGGCAAACTTGACGATCTTGATGTCGCCGCCCAGGTCCTTTGCGACCTTTGCGGTGTACTGAGCAACCGTCAGGTCGCCGTCCTTGACGAACTCCTGATCGACCAGGCAGTTCTCCTTGAAGAACTTCTTGATCTTGCCCTCGATCATCTTCTGCTTGACTGCATCCGGCTTGTTAGCGTTCTTCGGATCGCCAGCCATCTGAGCGAGCATGATCTCCTTCTCCTTGGCCACGACCTCGGCGGGGACAGATGCCTCGTCAACATAGCCGGGGTTAGCAGCTGCGACCTGCATTGCGATGTCCTTGCCGTAAGCAGCGAACTCGTCCTTGACCTCGATGCCGTTGGTGGTCTCGAAGTTGACCAGGATGCCGTGGGTGCCGCCGCCGTGGACGTATGCAGAGCAGACGCCCTCGTAACGGACGAAACGGCGAACCTTGATGTTCTCCTTGATGACGAGGATCAGGTTCTTCAGAGCCTCATCCACGGTCTCGCCAGACTCGGTCTTGCAAGCCATCAGAGCCTCAACGTCAGCAGGGTTCTGCTTCATGATGACCTGAGTTGCCTCCTTGACGAAAGCAACGAACTTGTCGTTCTTGGCAACGAAGTCGGTCTCAGCGTTGACTTCGATGACGACGCCGACCTTGCACTGCGGGCAGTACTCCGCGTAGACCATGCCCTCAGCAGCAGTACGGCTTGCCTTCTTTGCAGCGGTAGCCAGACCACGCTCACGCAGGATCTCGACTGCCTTCTCGAAGTTGCCGTCGGCCTCGGTCAGTGCCTTCTTGCACTCCATCATGCCGCAGTCGGTCTGCTTGCGCAGCTCCATAACGTCCTTTGCAGTAATAGCCATTTTTATTCTCCCTTACACGTTATTAAACGGGTTTGTTCGGAATACGGAATAATCAGGCGTTTGCTTCCTCAGCGGGAGCTTCCTGATTGCCCTGCTTGCCTTCCAGAACAGCGTCAGCCATAGCGCCGGCGATCAGCTTGACAGCGCGGATTGCGTCGTCGTTGCCGGGGATCACGTAATCGATCTCGTCGGGGTTGCAGTTGGTATCAACGATAGCCACGATGGGGATGTTCAGCTTGCGGGCCTCAGCAACAGCGATGCGCTCCTTGTGAGGATCGACGATGAACATAGCCTTCGGCAGGGTCTTCATGTTCTTGACGCCGCCCAGGTACTTGTCCAGCTTCTCCATCTCCAGCTCCAGCTTAGCCACTTCCTTCTTGGGCAGCAGCTCGAAGGTGCCGTTCTCCTTCATCTTAGCCAGCTGATCCATACGGTCGATACGCTTACGGATGGTGCGGAAGTTGGTCATCATGCCGCCCAGCCAACGAGCGTTGACGTAGTGCATGCCGCAGCGGGTAGCCTCGTCACGGATGGACTCCTGAGCCTGCTTCTTGGTGCCGACGAACAGGATCTCGCCGCCCTGTGCAGCGGTGTCGCGGACGAAGTTGTAAGCCTCATCGAGCTTCTTCACGGTCTTCTGCAGGTCAATGATGTAGATACCATTGCGCTCGGTGAAGATGTACTTAGCCATCTTGGGGTTCCAGCGGCGGGTCTGGTGACCGAAGTGCACACCTGCCTCGAGAAGCTGCTTCATAGAAACGACTGCCATAGTAAAATACCTCCAGATATTTGTTTTGCCTCCGCACACCGTGATCCGGCACCGTATCGGACGGCTCCGGACTGCCCTCCACCCAAAAGGGCACAAAAGGGCATAGTGATGCGTGTGTAATGCCTTGTTATCATAGCACAAAAAGTGCACGGTTGCAAGAGTTTTTCTCTGTTTTGTCCAAAAAAGTTTCCGGATTTTTGCTTATTTGCCTTTGGCGGGCTCTGCCACGCTTTCCAGCCCCATGCGGGTGAGGGCATAGCCCTTGCCGAACATCAGGTCATATTGCAGCATCCAGTGCTCCTGGGTCCAGCGCTGCTGGAACTCGGTGGGTTCCAGCGTGGTGGTGCCGTCCAGGTTCATGGTCACGCCGCGGGTACAGGCGCGGCTGGCCACCCGGAGCTGCCGGTTCAGGAACTGGAAGTACAGCGGCTGCTGCAGGCCGTAGAGGTTCATCATCACCGGCGAGATGTCGTAGGCGGCAATGGTGCCCAGGTCCACCTGTGCGTCACTGTAGTTGGACCACATGAGCAGCGTGGTCTGGTGCAGGCGGGGGTCCGCGCTGGAATCGCTGGCATAGCCGGTGGTGGTGTACACGTCGTAGTTGGAGTCGATGGGGTTGTAGTGGTCGCCCCAGAACACCAGAATGACCGGCTCATCCACCTGCGAGAAGTACGCCGTCAGCTTGCCCAGCATGGCGTCGGCGTCCCGGATGCCGGTGGCAAAGTCCTCCAGCGCGCCCACCGTGCTGGCCTTCATGCCCGCCGGGTGTTCCAGCACCTTCACGCGCTGGTCGTCGGGGTAGTTGTCCTTATTATAATTGGTATGATTCTGCATGGTGACTGCGTGCAGGAACACCGGCTCGTCGGAGGATGCCTTCATCTTCTCATACTGGCCGATGATCTGGTCTGCCATGGAATCATCCGTGACCAGGCCGTTCGTCCAATAGTGTTTGCGCACCTTGGTCACACCATGCATGTCTTCCAGACTGATAAAATCATCCAGTCCCAGGTTGGGGTAAGCCGTGTCGCGGCTCCAGTACTTGGCCCAGAAGCAGTGCACGGCGGCCGTCTGGTAGCCCTGCGTCTTGAGGTAGCTGGGCAGGGCGAACATGGGCTTGGTGACGTGCTGCTGATTGGGCTTGGTGACATATTGGGAGGCGTTACGGGTATGGTAAGTGCCGTTACTTCTGTAGTGGGCATATTTGCCAAATTGCATGATTCCAAGTATGAGAAGAAAATTCAAAATCTGCAAAAGGAAATAGATGCGCTGGAACAATCCTACAGCCGTTTGGAACGAGCCTACAATAATACTTATTGGGTGTTCAATGATAGCCAACGTGAAGCCTACGAAAAGAATATCCAACTGATTAACGACCAAATACGGGCTTTGGAACAAGAAGCCAACGTGGCAAAGAAGAATTGGGATTTTGCCCGTTACGCTCAACTCAACAAGGAGATTAAGGAACTCAACAAACAGTTGAAGAATGCGGAAGAAAACGGAGATATGTTTTCTATCTATGAGGCTCAGAAAAAGAACCTCAAACAGCAACAAGAGGATTTAAGAAAGCAAATTCAAGCTGAAAAGGATAAGAAGAAAACCGATAACGGAAAAATCCAACAGTGGAACGAGCAAATAGAATCCATTACCCAACAGATAGAGGATTTGGATAGGTCAATGATGGAAACGCTTGCCGGAACGGATGTAAAAACCGCCATTGATGAATTTGCCGATGCGTTGGTAGATGCTTATTGCAAAGGTGAGGATGCAGCGGAAGCATTGGGCGAAAAGACAAAAGAAGTCCTTAAAAAAGCGGTTGTGGAAGCGTTGAAACGTGAGTTTTTGGCAAAGGGAATCAATGATGCCGTTCTCTATTTGGGAGAATCCATGAAAGACGGGAAACTGACCGATGTAGAGAAGCGAGAATTTGAAAGGATGGTGAACGCTGCCGGGGATTTGTTCAATTCCGCATTGGAGGGTATTGGTGATTGGATTAAGGATGTGGAGGAAGAAACCGTACAGCAAGACCCCCTTACGGGTGCGGTTACTTCCATGAATGAGGAAACGGGCGGTGTGATAGCCGGGCGGTTGAATGCCTTTGTCATAAACCAAAGCGACCAAACCTCTATTATGAGGCAGGCACTTGTTTACCAAGCCGAAATAGCCGCCAACACGAAGTTGAGTGCATCAGAGCTGACGGAGATTAAAACTACTTTGAAGCGCATTGAAAATAAAGATAGTTCACTTTTATCACAAGGAATAGCATAGTTATGGAACTGGTACAACAACTTAAAGAGGATGGCAAGGCAAAGGGGCTTTGCCGGATGTGGCAAATGAAGCTAAGAACGGGGCTTGACTATGAGCAACTGATACAGCTTTACATTAAGGGCATAGATTTCTGTATATCGGAGAATTACCCCACGCTTGACTTTATACGGGAACACTTCAAAGGCAAATGCGAGGTTTACGGGGTGTTTGTGGATGATGAGGTTACGGATAAGGTGAATTTACCCGATGTGGTGCTGAATGGTGACTGCAAAGCTATGTTGGAGTATGACGGCTATTCTGTTTCACGGGTATATGCACGGCATGATTCCCATAGTGCCGTAAACGTGTCGGACAATGCGATTGTTACCATAGACGCTTTCGATAACTCGTATCTGTATGTGGCGGTAGCCGGAACGGATGCAAAGGTGCTTGTGAATCTGTATGGCAATGCCAAAGCGGATATAGAGGGAGTGGGGATAGAAGTTAGACAAATGAATAAAAATACTTACTGATATGGATAAGAACATGATTTTACACCTGCCTTTCGATGACCCGGACGGTAGTATAGCTTACGACTTTTCACAGTACCGCAACGATGCCACCTTATCGGATGGTGCGGATTTTTCTAAGAAATCTAAAGTGGGTAAATCACTTGCTTTGAATGGTACGGGCGAATGCGAAACAGCTCGTTCCATACCCTTTAGCGGTAATTTTACACTTTGTTTTTGGGTGCTGCCTGTTTCTCAAAAGTTAGGCTGGGTGCTGAATATGCCCGGTATAGACAATTATAAAGAGCAATGGCTTGATGTAATGCCCGATGGCTGGATTTTCTTTGCTTTCGTTAAGTCCGGCAATATGTTTACCGTCTATGAGAACACGACCCGGATATTCAGTGAAATATTACCAAAGACACCAACGGGGCTTTCCATCAACGACCAATCACTTTTTGGGACGAAAGCCTTGCTGGACGAAGTGAAACTGTTTGACGTGGCGAAAGAACCCCGTGAAATATTCGAGTTGCAGAAAGATACGGATGTGGAATATTTCATAGACGGAAAGAACTTCAAGGAGTTTGGGGTATTCGTTTCCAAAAGTGCCGGATTGGTTGGACGGTTGGAGCGCAAAGAAGCCTTGCAAGTGAACTGGGACAATTACCACGGTATTGTAAGGGATAAGAAGCGACCACGCTACAAGGAACGAAACATTACACTGGATTGCTTTATTGAGGCTTCGGGACGTGCCGCCTATGTGGAATGGGTAAACCTTTTCTTTTCCCAATTCGATGCGGAGGGGAACCACCGTTTGCGTGTGGACTATGACGGAAAGGCAAAGCCTTTGGTATATGAAGTGGAATTGCTGGATGAGGCAGACCCGGAAAAGAGCTGGGGACAATATAGCAACGATTTGATGGTGGGTACATTCCGTTTAAAGCTGGTGGAAGATGAACCTGTGAAAAAGGTGCTTAGATATATAGGTGGAACTGCAAACGGCAAGGCTACGATTACCGTCACTTCGTCCAAGCTGCTTAATATCTATTGGGGTGACGGCACGCACACTTACGATGTGTCCGGCAGCGAACAAACGATAGAACACACTTACGTTACACCCGGTGAATACGAGATAATCGTTTCGGGCGTGATTGAAGACATTGAAAAATTTGAAACCAATGCTATTGTGATATGGGAACTCTTGAAATAATCAGGCGCAACGGTGAAAAGGTACGCTTGTTTTCCAAAGAGCCGTTTTGTACGCTGAAATCAGCCGCTCAAAACAGTTCCTTAATGGGGGATGATAACGTACAGCTTTCCATTGTTTCCTCTGAGTTGCTTAATTTAGGCAAGGGAGATAAAATCATAGTGGAGGGTGAAGAATACACCATCCGTACTAAGGTGAACCGTGAAATGCTTTCGGACAACCATTATGTGCATGATGCCACTTTCTACGGAGTGATGTACGAGCTGATGAAAAGCCTGTACCGAAACACCGATGCAAACGGGAAATCCAGCAAAAGCACGTTTGACCTCACTTATAATATCCGGGACTTTGTAAAGGTGCTTATCTACAACGTGAGCCGTGACTATCCGGGCTTATGGGCTTTCGATGAAGCTAATTGCCCGGACACAGAACCACGTACCATTTCCTTTGCCCGTAACAATTGCCTACAGGTTTTGCAAATGCTTTGCAGTGACCGTGAATTTGATTTGGAGTTTCTCATTACCCAAAAGGACGGGGTGCGTACCATCCACATAGGAAAGTTCGGTGCAAAAGTTGTGCCCCCGGGTGGCAACGCTTTCTTTGAGTGGGGCAAAGGCAACGGCTTGTACAAGCTCAAAGAGCAAAAGGTAGATGATAAGACCATTATCACAAGACTTTGGGTGGAGGGTGGCACGACCAACATTCGGAGTGATTACAGGGACTATTCAGAACGCCTACAGCTTCCGTTTCCAGTGCGTTTGAACAAAAAGGAACACAAACTATGGGACGGTACAATAGTACCGCCTCAGAGCGAATATATAGGCATATCCGATGATAACAAGCGTTATTTGGAGGATGGCGATTTGAGGGATGCACTGGGTAGTGATGAGGATGCTGTGACGTATGATAATATTTTCCCGAAACGGACGGGTACGGTTACTGCTTTGGTGGCTGATGATATAAACAGCTTCATTGATGATACAATGGACTTTGACCTGAACGAGAAAGACGATAAAGGTACAAAGTATCTGATTAACGAGGTATCGGCAAAGATTAATTTCATTTCGGGTAAATTAGCCGGACAACAATTTGAATTGGCGAAAAAGGGAGGATACGACCATGCAACAAAAAGGTTTACGCTCATTCCATTTACGGACAACAGGGGGCTAACTATTCCTACCACTGAAAGCGAGGCTTACCGAATAACGGAGGGTGACACGTATAAGATTACGGATATTCACCTGCCTAAATCTTATGAAGATGATGCAGAGGAAGATTTATGGTATGCCGGATATAACGAGTTCAAGCCACGCACACAGGCACGGGCGCAATATCAGCTTACCTTTGAACGTTCCTATTTTTTGAACGCTTTGCCAAGCGATAGCGAAACAACCGTCTTTCATGTGGGTAACTATGTACCCGTGAAAGATGAGCGTTTCGGTATTGAAAAGAATATCCGCATCCAAAAGGTGACAAAGAACCTGCTTGTGGAGCATGACTATACACTGACCCTTTCGGACATTACAGCCATTTCCCCAATCACTCAAACGGTTGTGGATGTTGGACGGCACGAAACAATCATAGAAAACAATCGGCTTCGGGACTTGACTAAGGCACGGAGGGGATGGCGTACAACAGAGGAACTGCGTACAATGGTGTATGATACGGACGGTTATTTTGACCCCGAAAACATCAAGCCCAATTCCATTGACACCAATATGCTTACGGTGGGGTCTAAGAGCCAACAATTTGTTTTGATAGATGTGATACTGCAAGCCAACGTAAACGGAATATCCAATCGTTTTGATGCTTCTGCCGGGGTATTGGCTCACTTGACTATTGATGATGAGATAATCAAGCATTGGAACATGGCGGCTGGCTCATTCACTCTATCAAGCCCAAAGGGGTACTATGTGTTTGCCAAGTGTTCCAAGAAAAGCACGGATGGCATTTGGTATGTGACACAGGAACAACTAAAGGTTGAACCAACCGAAGACCCGAATAACTATTATTTCCAAGTGGGTATATTGGGGTCAGTGCATTCGGATGATGATTTCAGGGACTTTACCACCACCTACGGATTTACCCGTATTAATGGGAACACTATCACTACGGGTAAGATTATAACAAGCGATAAGGAGTGCTATTTGGATTTGGACGGCAACAAGTTCCGTATCGGTGATTCTTCAAGTTCTATTGATTGGAACGTAACGGCAAAACGCCAATTAACGTTGCACAACGTCCGTTTGCTTTCTGATAGTGGGGACACCTCACATATCGGGGTGTTCCGTGGCACATATAACCCGAAGTACGTGTACTATGCCGGGGATGAGGTGGCTTACACGGTGAATGGTGAAACGTGTACCTACCGATACACTAACCCCACACCAAGCATGGGCAACCTGCACAACAG
>OLOP01001409.1_pt1 | contig 15794 bp, 17 predicted proteins | sample 1672381 | NCBI WGS metagenome assembly OLOP01 (sample SAMEA3136678, study PRJEB25190) | human gut metagenome | biome: human gut; feature: human-associated habitat; material: faeces | place: Austria | collected 2013 | reverse complement strand
AAGCAATCTGGACTTCCATCAACTATGAGGAATTTCTACAAAAAATGCAGTTAGCTGGATATGAAGTCCGGCAGGGAAAGCATCTTTCTTTCCGTGCACCGGAACAAAAAAATTTCACTTATATGAAATCTCTGGGAAGTTATTATACGGAAGAAAACGTCCGCATCCACTTAGCTAAAAATCGTAGCAAAGTGAAAACTCCAAAACATCTGTCCAGAGAAGCTCGCCTGTATATCAATATCTCCACGTATGTAACGACTGGCAATCGAGAAGGATTTGAACATTGGGCAAAACTCAATAATCTAAAAGAGGCAGCCCGCACCTTCAACTATCTTTCAGAAAATAACCTACTGAATTATGAGGATTTCAGGCAGCATGTTTCTGATGTTGATGCTTCTGTTAAAGCGGCTGATCAGAGAATAGCACACATCACCAGTGAGCTAAGCACGCAGAAAGTCATTCAGAAACACTGTGATTCTTACCGGCTCTGCCGTAAAGTGATAGAAGATTGCAAATCTGCAAAAAATCCAAAAGAATACCGTTCCAAGCATCTGGCAGAATACCAACTCCACGATTCACTAAAAAAAGAGCTTCAGGATCTCGGTGTTACCAAAATCCCTAGCTCTGAAAAAATCCAGAAGCGGATTGAAAATCTTGAATCTGAACAAGCTGCTACCGTCCGGGAAAAACAGAAATTACAGAAAAAGCAGAAAACACTGGATATCATTCAGCAAAATTTCTCTGTGCTGCTCGATGCTCCTGAAATCAATTCAGACTTACTTCCGGCAAAACGGGAACCTGTTTCTGTCACAAGAGATAAATAAGATTGCACTGACAACTCAATTATTCTCTTCCAAATCTTCCCAAGGTTTCAGACCCATTTCCTCCCAGGTGACACCATACGGTGCACCTCCGGAGGTATAACCGGCAATAACGAAAAATCTGTCATCTTGCAAGATTTCTTCTTTAGCCAGATTATCTCTTGTTTCTTGTTTCCGTCTTGCTCGCCTCTGCTGCTTCTTTTGTTTCGCAACAGCTGCTTTTTCTTCCGGCGTTTTCTTATGTTTTTTTGCCATAAGTGTTTCTATTATAATTCCATTCTGAATGTCTCTCAGGATACGTTCTTCATAACTCTTTTCACGCTTTTCAACAATTTTATAAAATTCTTCATATTCCGTTTTAGGAGCAAGCGATTGAACTGCCGTAAACAAACTTTTGCATATATCATTCATTTCAGTAGCATCCGGCATTCGCTGATTCTCAAGATAAAACTTCAAGTGCATTTTGTATGTTTTATCTGCTATTGCACTCTTCTGTTTTTGTTTTAAGTCTTTATAGCTTCTGTCGTTCCTCTGCATCTACAATTCCTCATCTGCCTTCTTTCTCCCGTGCCATCAAAAGCATTTTTTCAAAAGACTGAGCGAATCTTTCATCATCTTCCTCCGTCCGCTTCTTCGGTCCCTTGACATGACATTTACGGGAACTTCTTCTGGCTTTTTTACTCAGGTGACGTTCCATTAGCATCTGATCAATATTATCATCCGTGTACCATTTACCTGATTGATGAATAGCATAAGCACCTTTTCCCAATGCCATTGCAGCCACACCATAGTCCTGTGATACGACAATATCTCCTTTATGGCAGATACTAATCAGTTTATAATCTACTGCATCTGCTCCTGCACCGACAACAACAACTTTACTATAAGTCGATGACAGAACATGGTTTGTATCACACAACAACATTGCCGGAACACTATTATCTTTTGCAATCTTTTCAATGATCGCAACCACTGGGCAGGCATCTGCATCAACAAATATTTGCATCTTTCTATTTCTCCTCTGAACCATTATAAGAATAAGCTCTGCTGTTCGTATTCTGCCTCTCGTTTTAGCTGAACCGGTACCTGATGCAGAATTTGCTCCATTTTCCTGTCATCGAACCAATCTTTCAGCTGTCCTTTTTCCAATATCAGCGGCATACGATCATGTACTTTTATCATAGATTCATTGGCTGCTGTAGTCATAATCACAAATCGTCGTTCATTCTCAAACCAATCACAGAAGCCAGCCATATACAATACTGGTGCATCATATCTGGAAAATGTATTTTTCTCTTTTAACCGATTCCATTCATAGAACCCACTTGCCGGTATCAAAATGCGGTGATAGAGGATTCCATTTCGAAAAGAAGTTTTATCCATAACAGATTCTGCTCTTGCATTTATAACCAGATTCTTTCCTTGTGACAATGGATATCCCCACTTGCAAACATCCAGTTTCAATCCATGTTCTGATTTTTCAATGATCGGTGCTACATTGGTTGGAAAGATATCTCCTGCAAAATGTTCCTGCCGGATCCGTTGGTCTATATCATGCACTACTTTTTCGATTTCATCTGCCATATCAGAATCAATATAATATCTACCACACATAATACTTCCTTCACTTATAGATTCTATTTCATCAAATATACATCATTTATTTCTAGGCACTTTAAACTCAGTTAATTTATAATTTTGAATCCACCCCATACATTCTTCACCATCTTCATTCTCCCAAATTATCTGTCGCCACTTTTTATATTTATCTATAATTCTAACAACTTTCCCTTCCTCAAGCTTTTCAATTACAATCGAATGGCAGTCATGCTTCAGTCGTACAATAGATTCTCTATTAACGATTCTATATTTAGTCGTATTTAGCTCCTTCGCATCATATCCCATTCCAACGATGTAATAATTATTGACTTGTTGTGTATAATTGTAATTATTTATCGTTGTTGCTGAAGAATTCGTAACTCCCAAAACAACTGATATAATCGTAATAATAAAGTTCAGCCATTCTCGTATTTCTTTAACATCTATCGTTCGTTTTTCTTCTATTGGCAAATTCTGCTTCTCTTTATTTATCGAAAGATTCGTTGCTCTTTCATATTCCGATGCAATAGTTTCTGACACCGTATCAATATCCCATTCTTCGGATTCTGAGAAAACTTGATCGGTAACTCTTCCCAATAAATTTATATGAGGCTTCTGGCATAATGGTGGAAGCCTAACACCATAAATTAACAACACCATATTGAAAAAACACTTGTGTCCTTTAATGTATTAACTGCGAAGAAAAACACAAAAGGAGTATTCACAAGTGGCTTCAGTTAATACATTATGCAAAAGTGTCCTTAATGTCAAGAACACAGTTATAAAAAATTGTAATCTTTACTCTGATAAGAATGGAGTTAAACATATTCGTATCCAAGCAAGACCTAATAAATGGCACGAGAACGACTGCCCATTCTGCCATAAATCATGCCCTGTTTATGATAAACATTCCAGTAGTATAATGCCGAGATATTACGAAGATAACTCGTAGAAAATGCAAAGTCCAGTCGCAAGTTTAGACACGATATTGCTCTTAACAGTCGTATAAAATCAACATTTGCAGGGATTTATCAAATTCCGACATACCGTCTTAGAAAATGAATAATCCCTCGCAATTCATTATGAACTACGAGGGACTGCTTACTGACTGTTAAAGCGGTAGCCGATCTCACGAACACTATCTATGGAAAAGTGAGAGTTTGTATCACAAAGTTTTTTACGAAGATTCCGAATGTGAAAGCCTACGGTATCCTTTTCATTGCCTGCTGATATTTCGCCCCACACCTTATCATAAATCTGCTCGTATGTAAGAACACGACCTTTATTGGCTGCGAGCAAGCAGAGTATATCGTACTCTTTGACGGTCAGTTCAATTTCCTGACCGTTATTGATAACTCTGCGCCGGCTCAAATTGATTTCTAAGCCGGAAAGGGATAATGTCGGCTCATATGAAATCTCTAATTTTTCAAAATCAGGGTGCTGTTTTACAAAAGCCAGCATATCGTCAAAGGCTGTTGAGTCTTGTGCTTTGAACTCCATTATTACGATTCGTCCGATATTATCACCCCCCTTGGTTAGTTTTTTTGTCTTGGACAACATAAGATTTATTGCGTGAGATAATACGATTCATCAATCGTTTTCAGAATAAAATTCACATCGTCATAACGAGAGGAATCGGACTGAGAGCCTAAACTGCATATCAAAAACTCTTTTCCGTGCTGCTGATAAAGCACAATCAAGTTATAGTCGTCAGACAGAGAGCCAGTCTTAATTCCGCATACATTTTCGTTGTAATATTCGGATGTCGGATCAAGGAAGGCGTTTGTATTCTGCCATATTTGTGTACTGCCATCAGGCAGTGTTGCCGTATAAGTGTTTTGAGATACAATTTCTCTAAACCACGAGTATTCCAACAACCGATATACTACTTCTTTCAAATCTAAAGTGGTGGTAAGTGCCTCCATATCAAAACCACTCGGATCATATAAAACTGTGTCTAAGTACCCCTGCTGTTGCAAATGCAGGTTTAAGTTCTCCATGAAAATCCTCACACGCTCTTGACAGCTTTCTGCTTGCGGCGAAAGTAATCCTCCACAATAATCAGCAACCACATAAGCTGCGTCATTCCCTGACGGTACTAACATTGCCGCAAATAGATTGTGTAAAAAGTATTCTTTTTCCTTGATTTGAGCAACAGACGAGCCAGGTTTCGTGAGTGAAATAGCACCATAGTCTGCAACAACGATACTATCAAGGTCTGCTAAAGTTGACGCATACTCAATAACAAACAGCTTGGCTAAACTTGCAGGAATTTGTGGCTCGTTCTCGTTTTTTGAAACAAATATTTCATCATCAGAACAATCCACCAAAATCAGCGATTTTGCATTATAAGAGTCAGGAAAATCTTCTTTGTAGAGAAAACCATTTATTTTATTCTTTACCTCTCTGAAATTTTCCGGCTGCATTGCCCACGGCACAAACATTATACCTATGCCGATACAAACTACAAGCAAAAACAAAAATACTCCAAATCGTTTTTTCTTACGGCGTTTTCTCTGCATATATGTGCTCACCTCCCAACACCAAAACTCCTATGTGCCATTTTTAATCGGCATAATTTGCCTGAATACACTCTGTAAATCCAGACGGATCTCCCAACTTAGCTTTATCAATATTATCACGAAGATATTTGCGTGTGGCGTCATCACAGCGATCTGTTCCCATATAAGGCATATCAAAGGCTTTTTCGAGTTCAGCTAAGGCTTTTGCCGCCCTTTCCGAATCCGTATTGTAAGTATCAAGCCATTCCTGCATCCAAGAATATTCCCAAAGGTTAGATGCTCTTGTATCGCCATATCCTATCTGAAAAGACGCTCCCGTATCTTCGCCTTCCAAAGCATCAGGCGGCGTAAAGCCCTCCGGCCAATTCAAACTCTCAATGGTCGTTAGGTATTCTTCTTCAATGGTAGCAAAGTCCGTGAAACCTCTTGTGTTTGTGTCGGAGTCCGAAGAAGTGGAGCAGCCTGCCAGCATAATCACCAGCAAAGAAATCATAACACACAATAACAGTCTGTACGGTCTTTCGGATTTTGAGATTGTTCGTTTCATTTTGTTTCCTCCTTGAATTGAGTTTTATTATCTAAGAGCCAATGCAGGCTCTAATTTTGCTGCTTTCAATGCTGGTAATAATCCGCCCAATAATGCTGTAAGCACAGACACAGCAACTGCAACAACAGCAACGCTGATTGGATAACTCGGTGTTCCCACCGGGGAATCCACAGGGAGCAACGCTCCAATACAATGCACCAAAATCAGCGAAATCAAAATAGCTGCAAAGCAAACGAATATTGATAAAATCAACTGTGAGCCTAAAACCAATGCCACAATATTTGTTCGTGAAGCACCTATCGCTCTGCGGATCAGCAACTCATGTGTGCGCTGTTCCAATGAAGATAGTCCGATATTGATCTGCCCTAATACGGAAACAAACAGCAACAAAAGCGAAGTAACCAAAAGCCCTAATTGCAGTATGGACAATACCGAATCATAGGTATCTCCAATATCACTCCGCCCAGCACTTTCCCAGTAACCGCCAATGGTATCAGTCAAAATGTCGCCAAGGGCAGAATGTATCTGTTCGATTGTCAGTCCTGTTGTGGGATGCCAATACACATTTGCATTTTGTACTTGCCACATTGCTGGTGCGAAATTGAGGATCGCCGCAGAATCCGCATAGATAGTCGGAAAATCCCTGCCATCGTTTACTACTCCGACAATATTGAATGGGGTTAACGAAAGTGTGCTTTTTACATTTCCTGCAGCATAGGGCGAATCATTAAAATAGTTTTTAGCTTCTTTGTTTATGACCACTTCAAGCGATCCGCCCTCACTCGAAGGCTCTAACCATCTACCGGATGTCATTGGAAGATTATAGACTTGACTATATGCCTCCGTGGTGCAAACTAAATCAAAAGCCATCAGGTTTTGGTAAACATCATTCGGCGGTATTGGCGTTAAATCTTTCATTGGTGCAAATCGAATATCTTCTCCCATAGAAAAAGTAACAGCGGCTACATCATCAATGGCTTCAAATCTCTGGAATAATTGTTCCATTTTATTTCTATCGTGAAAATCGGATTCCGTTATCACGAATGAGTAAGTAGGTGACCAGCCATATACCTGTGCGTTTACGGAAATCAAATACTCCCGTCCAAGCGTACCAACTAATACCGATCCAAGCATTGCGATAATGCCTACAAGCATTGAAACACTTGTCAGAATACTTCTAAGTGGAGACAGACGAAGGTCTTTAAGTATCATTTTTAGCACAAGTTATCCTCCCTCCATCCATTTCAAAAATCGTATCACAGGTATCTGCAATATCAGGATCGTGCGTAACCAACAGCAGCATAATTCCATTTTCTTTTACGACGCTGTGCAACAGTTCCATAATCTGCGTTCCCGTCTTTTTATCCAACGCTCCCGTAGGCTCATCACATAAAATGGCTTCCGGAGATACTGCAAGCGCCCTTGCGATTGCAACTCTTTGTTGTTCACCGCCGGACAAATTGATTGGGTAATCATTTTCCTTGCTTTCTAAGCCGACACTTTTTAGCAAGCCTGTAATTATCTCGTGACGCTGTTTGGCGGTAAACGACTTTTTGGCATAGAGTAGGGGTAATTCGATATTTTCCCATACCCGCAAGTGCTTAATCAGAGAGTAGTTCTGAAATACAAATCCGATATTATTGGCTCGCAGTATAGACAGATCACGGTCTTTCAAAGCAGAAATAGATATACCATCATAAAGGTACTCGCCCTCATATTCCCGATTTAACAAGCCAATAATGGATATAAGGCTTGTTTTGCCTGAGCCGGACTTTCCGACAATGGCATAACTGCGCCCTCGTTGCAATTCCATATTAGCGTTGGTTACTGTTGTCAGCATATCGCCATTATTCAATTTGACGCTTGCTTTCAAATCCTTTATTTTGATTAAAGTCTTTTCGGAAATTCCTTTCATTTTATCAAATCCCCCTCGGATCAAGGTTTGGCGGAGTAGCAGAAACTACATCGCCCTCCTCTAAGCCGGACAGTATTTCTATATTGGCTCCGTCTGTCACACCCAATGTCACTTTTGTTTCCACTCTTTCTCCATTCGGAGTAATTACAGTAACCAATCCCGTCCCTTGTCTACCCGCTATTACCGACAGCGGCAATATAAGGACATCATTTCTCGTTGTCGCCGTTATGACTACCGTTGCACTTTGCCCCGATTTCACATCGACTGTTTGACTGATCAAGCATTGCAGAATGCCCTCTTGCGGCACGATTCCCGTAAACGCATTTTCATCTGCGGCAGGCGACACCACGGCAATCATATCGGTTGGTCCTACACCATCATATACTTGAAATTTTGCTTTCAACTCTGCATACTCCGGTAAGGTACTCAAAAAATTATCTGCCTCTACATTGAGGGCAAATCCTGTATAATGCACTATCGCTACGGGATAATTACTCGGTACGCTTTCATTGGATGGGGCAATAGAGGTAATTGTACCATCCACCGGAGATTTCAATTCTTTGCCGTTCACAGTTCCAATAATTTGCCCGGCAGTGATTTTTTCTTCTAATTCTACCGCTGTATTAAATATGCCATTTTCGGGTGAGAAAATAATAAACGGTACTGCCGGAACAATAGTCGTTTGCGTTGAAACGGTTGGAGTAATTGTCCCTCGTACAACTGATACCGTTTTTTCTGCGGATGTTGCGCTATCTGTAAGATTGTTTTCGTCTGTCTGCCCAATTGCAGAGCAGGCAGATAGCGTAAATACAAGAAACAAAATAGAACATAGCAGCATTTGTTTTCTTAGCAACTTCATCATTCCTCCTTATGCTGTATCACAAAAAATACGAGCCTCTATCTTGATACTTTTATTGTACCAAAACAGAAGCCCGTATTTTCTTGATTGCTCGTAAGGTATTCCTCTTTTTTTCTATGCAAATTCTTACAATTTTCCTACGCCAACGGCAAAGTAATTGAAAACTTGTTTTGATCCTCTTGGCTCTCTGCAACGATTGTACCATTGTGTAGTTCAACAATCTGCTTTGCAATCGCCAAACCTAATCCAGCTCCTCCACTGCTTGTACTTCTCGCTGCGTCAAGCCGATAAAACTGCTCGAAAATCCTGTTTAACTTTTCTTCCGGCAGAGTATCGCCGTGGTTACAAAAAATAATGCTGACCGTATCTTCCTGACATTGTGCGCTGATCGTGATATCCGTATTTTCAAAACTGTAGATAACCGCATTTCTCAAAAGGTTATCAAAAACACGCTGAATTTTGTCTGCGTCACATCGAAGCATTATATCATCATCAACACAAAGATTACATTGCAAATTCTTTGATTTGAGCATAGGCTTAAATTCATATACAAGTTGCTCCAGCAGGCGAGTTAAATTGATTTTCGTGTATTGTAATGTAATATCGTATATATTGAATCGTGTTATCTCGAAAAACTCGTTAATCAGATCCTCTAACCGTTCTGCCTTACCAAGAGTGATTGAAAGGTACTTTTCTCGAAGTTCCTTTGAGATTTGCGACTCATCACGCAGTAAAGTAAGATACCCGATTACAGAAGAAAGCGGTGTTTTCAAATCGTGTGCAAGATACATAATCAGGTCATTTTTTCGCTGCTCATTTTCTTTTGCAAGCCTTGCATTACTTTCAGCCTCTTGTTTTAACTGATTGATGTTAGCGGCGATTTCACTCAACTCCGGGGACATTTCAATGTAACTGACATTCTGATCGAACATTTTTCCTGTCGCAGCCTGTACCTCGTACACATAGGCGACTACTTTTTTCAAAAGTAGGTATGTCATGTATATAATACAGCCACCCCACACGATTACAGCCACTATATAAAGATATACTGTTCTGTAATACAAGTAATAATACAAAACATACTTGCGGAGAATTTCCTCTGCCATAATTCCTAAAAGAAAAGTACCGCCAAAAATAAGCACAGAGCAAATCGCACATTGAATTACATACCCTTTGAACAAGGTAGAGAGCAGATAGTTTTTTTCTTTTTTATTCAATTTCATACCCTACCCCCCAAACAGTTTTAATGAACTTCGGATTTTTTGAAGGTTCATTCAATTTTTCCCGAAGCCGCCCAATGTGCGCCATTACCGTATTGTTACTGTTGCGAAGATACTTTTCTTTCCACACGGCTTCAAATAATTCCTCCGAGGCGACAACTTTACCCTGATGTTCGCACAGATACCACAGAATAGAAAACTCCAACGGAGTCAAGGCTATTTCTTTGCCATACAAGTAGCACTTGTGGCTGACTCTGTTTATCAGTAGACCTCTGATGTCATACTCGTCTTTTTCTTCGGATTGGCTCAAATTAGGACTGTTATAGCTCTGATAACGCCTTAATTGCGTCTTTACTCTTGCCACAACCTCTAAAGGATTAAACGGTTTCGTTATATAATCATCCGCACCAATCGTAAGCCCCATAATCTTGTCGCTATCCTCAATTTTGGCGGTAAGCATAATAATAGGGAAGTAAAACTTTTCCCGAATTTTTTGGCAAAGTCGAAAACCATCAATATCCGGCAGCATAATATCAAGTATCGCTAAATCAATCTGCGACTGTTTGATACATTTCATCGCCTCTAACCCATTATAACATTTATATACTGAATAACCATCGTTACTCAAATACACTTCAAGCAGATCAACGATTTCTTTTTCGTCATCCACAATTAAAATCTTCTTGTTCATTGATCCTACACCTCATTTTCGGGTACGGCTTCCATTATGTCGCCAAAATCACACTCTAAGTATTCGCATATATTCAACAGCACGGGAAGGGTAACATTTTCATTTTTTCCGAGTTTCGCAAATGTACTTTTGCTTGCCCCGACCGCTTCTCGTAATTGACTCTTTTTCATTCCCTTGTCAATCAGAAGTTTCCAAAGTTTGTTGTACCGTACTTTCATTTCCGCACCTCCACCCCAATATAGTTTGTATTATAGCACTTTGAGAGTGAAATCGCAATTATTAAGTCTGTATTTTGAGACTTTTAGTTTTCAAACCGGCACAATATCTTTCTGATATGTAATCCAACCGCCTGCAAAATGCAGGCGGCTTGTGTATTTTAATAGGCAGGTGCGCCGTAGCCAAGAATCTCGTAATAACCGATAGAATACTCATTGACTCGGCAACTGTCGCCGGAGTTGCCCTCGACCGTATAAACCTTGCCGTTTTCGACCTTTTGAACAATACCCGTATGGTCGGATAATCCATCCTGACCACTTTCGTCTGCCCAATCGAAGAAAATAATCATTCCGGGGGCAGGCTCGGCGCTGCCATCCAGCCATTGTCCACGATCCTTAAACCATTGTACTCCGTTGACACAGCCTGCATATTTTGGGATAACTCCAGCGTCGATATAGCCGCACTCGTTGGCACACCAAGATACAAAGCAAGCACACCATTCTACACGGGAGTTAAAACCGTACCACGACCAATACGGCTGACCGCCCACATTGCCAACCAGAGAGAGTGCAACGGTCACGATCTGTCCGTCGCCGCCTGTAATGCCGTAAAGCACCTGTGACCAAAGGTAATTGTTTTCATCTGCAAGCAGTTCAGCGAGGTAGCCTTTCTGTTCTTCGTTAAAACCATATTGCGCCGCCATTTCCTCGGCAGTCTTGTGGCTGACGGTAATATACAGATAGGTTTGTGTGACCGTGCTTTCAGTTTCCACGATATTACCGTGTCCGTCATCGGTTTCGGTAATAACTGTTTCGGTCTTGCTCTCTGTTCGGGAAGATATTTGATTCATCTCCCAAAAGATGTCTTTTAAGAGTTGCTTTTTGCCATCGTCCATTGTGGCAACCTCTTGGGGGTTATCTTGATCCGTATTCGTTTTTACAGAGTAAACGGCAAGCACCTCTTTCCAAACGGCTCTGCTGCCACTCATTTCAAGAACATCATAGGATACCGAGTTCTTTTCCTCTTGCAGCTTGGTATCGTATTCGGTATTGATTTCCTGCACAACGGTCTGCATACTCATTCCAGTGCCGGAATCTTCGTCTGAGAAGAAAATGCCAAATACTGAGCCGAGGATCATACCAATCAGGCAAATCACGATAATAACCAAAACCGCCACCCAGCCGCCTGCGGCGATAGCGGCAATCAAGGCTTTCGTTCCGGCAATAATCGCTTTAATGGCAAGTGCGGTCGCTTTGGCAATCGCCTTTACCGTAACCACGGCGGCTTTTGCCGCAGCCCTTGCCGCTTGTGCTGCTCTCTGTGCAGTTTTAACCGTAATGATTGAATCCACCTAAAAATCCTGGATTGCTATGCCCCCGCTTATGCCCCTTGTCATCATAATGGTTTAAACCGCCAAAGAATCCTGGTCGACTCTCACCTACTTTATGCCCGTTATTGTCATAATGATTCATACCACCAAAAAAGGAAGGCGAACTATGTCCGATTTTCTTTCCATTTGCATCATAGTCGTTCATACCACCAAAGAATCCTGGTCTGCTCTCGCCTACTTTTTTCCGTTTGCATCATAATGGTTTATGGATCCAAAGAATCCTGGTCTGCTATATCCTTTTTTACTCATAATGTCACCCTCCTGACTCTATTAGCCTCTTGTTTGATCTCAGAATAACACACTTTTCTCATTTGGAAGTCGCATAACAGGCGACATTCTTTTATCGCATTTACATTCATTATACCATTTATAATTCTTCCGACAATACGCAATAAAGCCGGAAGCCACGTTATCATCCATGACCTCCGACTCGTTCTGCTTATTCTACACTGTCCTTACACCCAAATCAACTCCTCTCTCCGTTTTATCTTTTCCCTGCTTTTCTTGAATAATCCTCTTATTGATCTCAAGCCGTTCATGAATGGATAATTTCTTATCTTTTCCATCTACCGCCTGCTTCTGCTGTGCCGGTTTTCTATCTGCTTTTCCTGCATCCTTAACCACTGCATTCGCTTCGGTACTTGTTACTCGCTCATCTGCTCTTCCTTTATTTCTTTCCGCTATCTGCTGTTCTCGTCTCTCCTTCACACCTTTTTCTTCCAGGTTGCAAAAGCTCTGCAGATATGGAAGCACATGATTCTGCATATCCGTCAGATCTTCCATATATTTCTGAAACTCTTCGCTTCCTTTTCCTTTCTGGTAATTAATCCAATACTCATCTGTAAGCTTCATTTCATTATCATACTTCAACTGACTCACAATACCGCCATGTCCATTTCCAATATCCATTGACTTCTTGAAATGATGCAGCATCTGTTCACCTTTTTCCGCATAATATACAGTCACATATATCTTTGCGATTTTTGCAGGTTCCTCTGTCTTTGGATCACGTTTTGTATACCATTCTTTATCCATTTCTGCTGTTTTTGCATCCAGTTCGGACAACTTCTGACATCTTGTTTTCATGAGATCACTCTCTTCACAGAAGTTTACATACACCATCGGTTCCATATTCTTTGGAAGTTCTGGCTCATAGGCTTTCAGTCTTTCAATCAATACACCTGCACGCACAGACTGGTCACATTCTTCGTCTACAATATCCTTCAGATATGAAATATAGGAATGAATATTCCCGCTTCGCAAATCCAGCATTACTTCCTGTACCGTATTCTCTCCCGGCTCCACATTATCTCGATACTCATACGGATCAAAAGCTTCTGCAATCTCATCCAGTGCCTCTGCCAGCTGTTCTGTGGTCATCTTCTCTGGATACATTGCTTCTCGAACATCCCTCATCGGTACATACTTGTAGTCCGGCAATGCTTCATGAATTTTCTCAATCCCTTCCCGTACCAGTGCAAGCTCTCCATAAAACCGAACATCATCCATCAGATTTCCAAATACGGTATTTCCTTTTACGATTGCAAATTCAGCATCATCGTAGTAACTGTCTTCCGGATCACGATAGATAATCCCCATACTGCATACTCGATAGGCATTTTCAGGATTCTCCCTATATTTTTCATAGACCGCAGCAATCTGATTAACATCGGTACTTTTTTCATAAGCTCCCATATCATGGAACTCATCACATTCTGCGGCAAAGTATTCCAGATACGGTTCTTTCTTTGGTGGCATATTGTTGAGAACGTTATCAATCATGTTATAATTTGCCTCTTCCAGTTCCTCCACCTTTGCCAACGGCTTATATTCTCCCTGGCTATTCTGGATCTCTGCCAACACAATTTCATCCATTTCTTCAACCTTTTCCATCAGCTGTTCATAATCTCCTGGAACTCTTTCTTCGGTCCAACCTTCCTCTTCCAGAATCTCATCTGTTGCTTCTTCAATAGAAATTTCATCGTTTTCATAGACGCCACCATCCATCAATCGGAATTCTTCATCATAGAAAGAATAGTCATACCCTTCCTCTGTGACCTGAATCGCAAAATATCGCTCGCCTACCTGATATGCCAATTCTTCCATTGAATGTTCTTCTAAATCAAGGAAGTTATCCAATTCCTGAAAACTAATGCTGTCCACAAAATGAGCCGTCACCTTTTCCCCGTTGTTCAAAACTACAATATCGCTCACTGACAATGAATGTCCCCGAAAGTCCTCCGGGCGATGAATGTTAAACCGTTCAAAGATATCCTCTAATGAAACATTCCCCTGTAACTCTCCCACATAAACCAGCTTATAATCTTCTTTTCGCACCTGCAGGTCATGACTTTCAATAAAATTCATGTTTCTAAATGCATAGGCTGTCCCTGCAGAATCATCTCTAATCTGATAGATTCCAAATACCGGCTTTGTTCCAATCAGCAACTCTGCTTCTTTTAGTGACTGTAACTGCGGATATTTCTTCATCTGCCATTCCAGATCTCGGAAATGTTCACGTTCGGTCATTGGTAACTGATAATGCTCTGGTCCACGCTCAATCTCCATTCTTTCTGTCACAAATTGTGGTGTTGAAAAACTAGTGATCAGATAAATATCTGCTCCTGCATCGTATAATTTCAATGCTTCCTCTCTATCAATCACAGCCATTGCTTCCTGCAACATTCCCATATCTTCTGAATCAAAATCTCTATCATAAACCGTTCTTCGCATCCACTCCTGGTTCTCCATACCATACAAGCCATCATGTGCTTCAATCATTTCTCTGCTTGCATATTCTCCCTGACTTCCATCGCTCCCAAGACAATATATCTTTGATCCGGTGCGGTGATATTCCAGAGCAGCTTCTTTTCTAAGCGGAACCATATTATTTGCTGTATACCCATAATCAAGTAATTCCAACTTTCCAACTGTTGGATCTGGAAGTTCTTGTATCTCCTGTCTGGCATCGTATAATAAATCTTCTACTTTCTCTTCCTGCGATTCACTGATTGCATCTGCCAGATCACGTACCAGTTTTCTCACAGAATCTTCATTCCCAATTAAAAGAGCATAGTCGAAAATGGCTTCCTTTATTTCGTCTGAAAATACAATGCCTCTTCGTTCTCTCCGTTCAATCTGCTCCTGAACATAGCCCTGCATTTTCTGTGCTTCCATTCCTAATGTTCTGTTCATTGCCATATCCATTCCTCCTCGTATTTCTAATTTATGGCATAAAAAATGGCGGAACTTATAGTCCCACCAATTATGCCATTACTTCTTTAATTTCTTACTCCAAGCCAAAATCATGATTTCTACTGATCTTGCCATTCTCGCTTTCTCGTTGATTCTTTTCTTTGTATATCTGTAATTTTTCATGAATCGAACCACGTACAGTTCTGTCTTTGTTCACTTCTGATGCTTCGACCACCTCTGCTTCTTTCGCATTTTCTTCTCGCTCATCCATATTCAGCAAGTCTACCCATTAAAACAATCGTATTCATTCTTTTTGTCCTCCCTTTCTTCCTGCAACACCCTTCCCTGGTATTTCAAACAGGATAATAATCTGTGCATTTTCTGCACGAAAAAATGAGGAATGGATTCGAACCATTCCCCACTTGCTACAGGATTTCTCCTGTAATATAAATAAGAAAATCTAAGTATTCACATTTGGGCTTTGTCTGTACATATACATCTGATCGTTATCATTCCAGATAACCCGGCTGTAAAAATACAGTCACAGTCTCTGTTTCAGCAGAGGTCCTGTACCCTTCGGTGGTATCATTATTGCTTCGCTCTTCCCGTAGGAGTCTTCGCCTGCACGAGCCGGATTATCTCCGGTAAGCATGTTCCTCAAGATGTATCAGCTCCTTCAATTGTCAAGGTGCAATCGGAAGAACTGTCTGAACCTCTTTTACGTTTGTGATTTTTGGAAATCAGAGGATTTTCAATTTGCCTTCCATATACTCTGTATTGGGAGCGACAAAATCGGACATGATTTTAGAAATTTTTTGA
>OLOP01001378.1_pt1 | contig 16104 bp, 11 predicted proteins | sample 1672381 | NCBI WGS metagenome assembly OLOP01 (sample SAMEA3136678, study PRJEB25190) | human gut metagenome | biome: human gut; feature: human-associated habitat; material: faeces | place: Austria | collected 2013 | reverse complement strand
TTGAGACCCCGCTGACACCTGTCCCGCAGGAGCCCAAATTTGACACGCCTCTCATTCCCGTGGAGGACGAGCCCGAGCCGATTCCTGTCGAGCTGCCGCAGCTGGATATGACAGGCCGTGTGCAGGGCGATACGATGGTCCTTTCTCCGGCTGATCTTGCTGCACAGATGGCCGCAGGCGCTGCGCCGCTGGGTACGCCCGCCCCCGCAGCTGTGCCCGCCGCACCGGAGGCCCCCGCTGTTTCCGCACCGATCCCGACACTGGGCGGCAGCTTCAGCGATACCGGCAGTGCGGTCAGCGCTGCCTGGCAGTCCGGGCGCTCTGTCTCCGAAATGCTGGATGATATGCTGGCCGAGACACCCGCCGCCCCTGCCCAGCCTGTTGTCGAGGCTCCAGCCCCGGCAGCCGATTCCTACACCGCCGCACCGGCTGCCGCCCCGCAGCCGTACCAGTCTGCCCCTGCCATGACCCGCCCTGCGGCGGAAACGACCCAGAGCAGCTTCACTGTGCCCCGGCAGGGGGAGGCTGCCCGCGTGCAGGTCAGCACCGCTGTCGGCAACTCTGCCGGTGCGCCCATCCATACGCCGCCCTGTGCGGCCAAGGCCGACCCCAACGCCATGCGTCTGCCCACCTCGGAGGAGCAGCCGCCGGAGCCCTACTGCTATCCGTCGCTGAATCTCTTTAACGCCACGAGCCCCGACGACGAGGCCGGGGCCGCCCGCGAAATGAAGAAAAACGCGGACATTCTGGTCAACACACTGGACAGCTTCGGCGTCAAGACGACGATGCTCGACATCTGCCGCGGCCCGTCCGTCACCCGGTATGAGCTGCAGCCCCAGGCCGGTATCAAAGTCAGCCGCATCACAAGCCTGGCCGACGACATCGCCCTGAACCTGGCCACCGCGGGTGTGCGCATTGAAGCGCCCATCCCCGGCAAGCCCGCCGTCGGCATCGAGGTCCCGAACAAGATCCGCTCCACCGTCAACATCCGCGCAGTCTTTGAATCCCAGAATTATATCAATATGCGCAGCCCGCTGACGATGGCCCTCGGCAAGGACATTGCCGGTACGGCGCAGGTCGCGGATCTCTGCAAGATGCCCCACCTGCTGATTGCCGGTTCCACCGGCAGCGGTAAATCCGTCTGCGTCAACTCCATTATCATCAGCTTCCTGTTCCGCTCCGGCCCCGAGGATGTCAAGCTCATTCTGATCGACCCGAAGGTCGTCGAGCTGGCCGAGTACAACGGCATTCCGCACCTGCTGATGCCCGTCGTCACCGAGCCGCGCAAGGCTGCCGGTGCGCTGGGTGCCAGCGTGGCCGAGATGGAGCGCCGCTACAAGCTCTTTGCCGAGAACAACGTCCGCGAGATCAAGGCTTACAACAAGCTGGCCGCCCAGACCGGCATGGAGCACCTGCCCTATATCGCCATCGTCATTGACGAGCTGGCCGACCTGATGATGGTCGCGGGCAAGGAGGTCGAGGACTATATCTGCCGCATCGCGCAGAAGGCCCGCGCCGCCGGCATCCACCTGATCGTTGCGACCCAGCGACCCAGCGTGGACGTCATCACCGGCCTTATCAAGGCCAACATCCCCAGCCGTATCGCCTTTGCCGTTTCCAGCCAGATCGACAGCCGCACCATTCTGGACAGCGGCGGTGCCGAAAAGCTGCTGGGCAACGGTGATATGCTCTTCCTGCCGGTCGGTGCCTCCAAACCCGTCCGCGTGCAAGGCACCTTCGTGACTGATGAAGAGATTGGCGCGGTGCTGAGCTTTATCAAGTCCACTTCCTCCGCCCAGTACGACGAAGAAATGATTGCCGAAATGGAGCGCCGCGCTGTTGCCGAAAAGGGCAGCAAGAAGGGCAGCGACGATGACGGCGACGCAGGCGGCGCACTGGATGCCATGTTTGAGCAGGCCGTCGAATGCGTCATCGATGCCGGGCAGGCCAGCACCAGCCTGTTGCAGCGCCGCTGCAAGCTGGGCTACGCCCGCGCCGCCCGCATCATGGACCAGATGGAGCAGGAAAAGATCATCGGCCCCTATGAGGGTGCCAAGCCCCGCGCCGTGCTGGTGACCAAGGCCGAGTGGGAGGAGCGCAAGCTGAACGGCCAGTATGACGGGTAAGTGCTTTGCCAGCCTGGCCGCGGCGGTTGCCGTCTGCCTGCTGGTGCTTGCCGCGTTTGTCGTCCAGCTCTTGGGCGGCAGGGGCAGCATTCCCGGCTGGCAGCAGCTGCGCGCTGCGCTCGGCGTACCGCTCCAAACCGAGGAAAGCGCTCCGCAGACTGCGGACGGCAGTACCGTCGTGTATGTGCTGGATGTCGGGCAGGGCGATGCCGTGCTGCTTTGTCAGGACGGTGCGTACTGCCTGATCGACACCGGTCCCGTCGAGGCTGAGGACGCGCTGCTCTATGACCTGGACGTGCTGGGTGTGCCGTCGCTTGACTATCTTGTGCTGACCCATCCCCACGCAGACCACACCGGCAACGCCCGCGCGGTGCTGCGCGCCCTCCCGGTCAAGACCCTGCTGCTGCCGCTGTGGCAGCCCACGGCGGATGAGACCGCCGACTGGCCGCGCCATCTCGCAGAGCTGGCCGCCGACAGCGGCGCAGAAATTCTCACCGCAGAAGCCGGGGAGGAATACCCGCTTGGCAGCGGCAAGCTGCAAGTTTTGCAGGGCGGCAGCGAGGATGCCGACAGCGTCAACGATGCCTCGCTCTGCACGCTGTTCACGGCGGGCGATTTCCGCTTTCTCGATACCGGCGACGCAGAGGCAGACGCCGAGCAGCGCCTGGTCGATACCTACGGCCCGACCCTGCATGCCACTCTTTTCAAGGCAGGGCATCACGGGTCCTACACCTCCAACAGCCTGACCTTTATGCAGGCAGTCCGGCCCGAGGCCGTGGCCGTCAGCTGCGGGCTGCACAACGATTACGGCCATCCGCACCGCGCTGCCCTGCAAAATTACGCAGAGGTCGGTGCCGAGGTATGGCGCACTGACCTGGAAGGCAGCCTCACCTTCATCTGGCAGAACAACACCCTCAACGTGGAAACTTCCGCGGACTCCGCCGATTTTGCGGCGTAAAAATAAGGAGTAGAAAATGACGATTACGGAACAGTTCAAAGCCAAACGCTGCGTTTTCTCTATCGAATGCTTCCCGCCGAAACAGACAACCCAGATGGATAAGCTCAAGGACACCCTGCGCCAGATGCAGGCCATGGACCCCGGCTTCATCAGCGTCACCTTCGGTGCGGGCGGCTCTGCGGGCGGCGTCTCCACCGCGGAGGTGGCCGACTACATTCAGAACGAGCTGCATATCCCCACGCTGGCACACCTGATCTGCATGGGCAACGACGAAACCCGTGCAGCGGAGATTTTGGATCAGCTGGAATCTGTCGGCGTCCGGGATGTGCTGGCCCTGCGCGGGGACCGCAGCCCGTCCCGCCCGGAGAGCCCCGACTTCAAACACGCCAGCGACCTGACGTCCTTTATCAAATGGAAGAAGCCGGAATTTTCCGTTCACGGTGCCTGCTACCCGGAGGGCCACCCCGAGGCCGACAGCCTGCTGCATGACGTTGAGAACCTGCGCATCAAGCAGGCCGCCGGTGCCGAGCACCTGCTGACCCAGCTTTTCTTTGACAACATGCACTTTTACCGCTTTCTGAATCTGGCACGCCGCGCAAGCATCACGCTGCCGGTCTCTGCCGGTGTCATGCCCATCGTCAAGCGCAGCCAGATCGAACGCACCGTTTCGCTTTCTTCGGCCAGCCTGCCGTCTGAGTTCACCCGTATGATCTCCCGCTATCAGGACGACCCGGCCAGCCTGTACGATGCCGGTATCGACTACGCCGTCAGGCAGCTGCGCGACCTCATTGAGGGCGGCGCAGACGGCATCCACCTGTACGCAATGAATGACGCCGCCGTGGCCGCGAAGGTCTACGACGGCATCAGGGATCTGCTGTAATGGAGTGCCGCAAGCCCGCCGCCATTGACCGCGCCACGGCGCTGCGCTACATGGGTGCGTCCGGCTGGACGCCCGATGCCGCAACCGCGGCCCTGCTGGACAAGGCCGAGCAGACCGTGCTGACCGCTGCTGCGCCGCGTGCGGTGTACCGCCGTCTGCCGCGTACCGCCCTGCCGCTGGAAAACTGCGGCAGCGACCTGACGCGCCATCTGCAGGGCTGCGACGAGGTCCTTCTGCTGGCAGCGACCCTCGGGGCCGAGGTGGACAAACTTTTGCGCCGCATGGAACTGACTGACATTGCCCTGGCCACCGCGGCAGACGCGCTGGCCTCGGTGCTTTTGGAACAGGTCTGTGACGAGCTGGAGAACGAAATACGCGCTCAAATCGAGGCGCAGGGTGTCTTTATGACCGGGCGCTACGCACCTGGCTACGGTGACTGCCCGCTGGAGCTGAACGACGCGCTCTGCCTTGCGGCGGACACAGTGCGCGGCTGCGGCCTGGCCGTGACGCCCCAGCACCTTTTGACCCCCCGCAAGAGTACCACCGCCATTTTAGGCATTGCCGACCATCCCGTGACCGGCACCCGCGCAGGCTGTGCGACCTGCCATTTAAAGGAGACCTGCTCGTTCCGCAAGCGCGGCACGACCTGTTTCACACAAGACTGATAGGGGAGAAGCGTATGCAGATTCGTGAAGTTTTTGACCGCAAGCGGTTTGTTTTTCTGGACGGCGGCATGGGCACCCAGCTGCAGGCACGCGGTCTGCAGCCCGGGCAGAAGCCCGAGCTCGCCGCGCTGGAAATGCCGGAGGTTTTAACGGCCATCCACACTGACTACGCCAACGCGGGCGCGGATATTCTGCTGGCAAATACCTTTGGTGCCAACGCCAAGAAGCTGACCGGCTGCGGCCACACGGTGGAGGAGGTCGTTTCCGCTTCCATCGCCTGTGCGCGCAAGGCCGCCGAGACCACCGGCGCGTGTGTGGCGCTGGACATCGGCCCTCTGGGTGAGCTGCTCGTCCCCGCGGGCACGCTGGCGTTTGAGGATGCCTACAATGAGTTTGCACAGGTCATACGCGCCGGTGCGGCTGCAGGGGCTGACCTCGTCTTTTTGGAGACGATGACCGATCTGTATGAGCTGAAGGCCGCCATCCTCGCCGCCAGGGAAAACTGCGATCTGCCTGTTTTCACCTCAATGAGCTTTGAGAGCCGCGGGCGCACCTTCACGGGCTGCACCGTCGAAAGCTACGCCGTCACGGCAGCGGGTCTCGGCGCGGACGCCGTGGGCATCAACTGTTCGCTCGGCCCCAAGGAGATTCTGCCCTTCGCGCAGCGCCTCTGCCGCAGCGTGCCCGCAGGTGTTCCGGTCTTTGTCAAGCCGAACGCCGGTCTGCCGAACCCCGACGGCAGCTACAATCTCGACCCGGATGAATTTGCCGCCGAGATGAAGGAGTACGCCGCCATCGGCGTTTCGATGGTCGGCGGCTGCTGCGGCACGACGCCCGCATTTATCGCCAGGCTGCATGAGACCTTCAGCCCGCTGACCCCGGCTGACAAGATTCCCATTCGCCGCAGCTGTCTGTGCACGCCGGTCCGCTTTGTGGAGGTCGACGGCATCACTGTGGTGGGGGAGCGCATCAATCCCACCGGCAAAAAGCGGCTGCAGCAGGCACTGCGGGACGGTGACAGCGCCTACCCCTGCACTCAGGCTGTGGCCCAGGCCGAGGCCGGTGCGCAGGTGCTCGACGTCAATGCGGGCCTGCCCGGCATCGACGAGGCCGCCACGCTGGAGCAGCTTGTCAAGGATTTGCAGTCTGTCACCGACCTGCCGCTGCAACTCGACTCCTCAAATCCCGAGGCCCTGTCCCGTGCGCTGCGCATCTACAACGGCAAGCCCATCGTCAACTCGGTCAACGGTGAGCCGGAGACTTTGGAAAAGATTCTGCCGCTCTGCAAAAAGTACGGCGCCGCCGTCGTCGGCCTGGCGCTGGACAAGGGCGGTATCCCGCCGACAGCCGAGGGCCGCTTTGCGATTGCTCAACGCATTGTCGCCGCTGCCAACGCCGCCGGTATCCCGAATGAGGACATCTACATTGACTGCCTGACGCTGACCGCCAGCGCCCAGCAGGAGGGTGCCGTCCAGACGCTGGAGGCTCTGTCCCGCTGCAAGCGTGAGCTGGGCGTGCGCACTGTGCTGGGCGTGTCGAACATCAGCTTCGGCCTGCCGTGCCGCGGCTACCTGAACACAACGTTTTTGACGATGGCCATGTCTGCCGGGCTCGACCTTGCCATCATGAATCCCAACACGCCGGAAATGATGGCTGCCGTGCGCGCCTACCGCGTGCTGACCTCGCAGGATTTACAGAGCACCGACTATGTTGCCGCCTATGCCGATGTGCAGATCCAGACGACGCAGACGAGCAAGTCCGCCGCCACCGTGGCCGAGGTCGGCGCCGCCGCACCGGGCGGGGACGCCCTGTTTGAGGCTGTGCGCCGCGGCCTGAAGGCCGAAGCCCGCGCCGCCGCGGACGCCGCGCTGACAATGCGCGAACCGCTGGACGTAGTGAATGTCTCGCTGATCCCCGCACTGGACGCCGTGGGCGACGGTTTTGAGAAAGGCACGGTATTCCTGCCGCAGCTTTTGCAGGCCGCCACCGCCGCGCAGGCTGCGTTCGAGGCCATCAAGGCCAAAATTGCCGCCTCCGGCCAGGCGCAGGGCAGCAAGGGCAAGATCGTCATTGCCACAGTCAAGGGCGACGTGCATGACATCGGCAAGAACATTGTCCGTGTCATCCTCGAAAACTACGGCTATGACGTGCTCGACCTCGGGCGCGACGTTGACCCCGAGCGTGTCGTAGAGGCCGTGCGCCAGACCGGCGCAAAGCTCGTCGGCCTGTCGGCCCTGATGACGACCACCGTCCCCAATATGCAGGCCACGATCGAGGCCCTGCACGCCGCGCACCTTGACTGCAAGGTCATGGTCGGCGGCGCGGTGCTGACGCCCGACTACGCCCGGGACATCGGTGCCGACTACTACTGCAAGGATGCCAAGGCCAGCGCTGATTTGGCCAAGCAGCTTTTAGGCTGATTGTATAGAGCCGCGTTTCACGAAAAAGCGCGGCTTTTTGCGCGATTGTAAAATCTTACCTTTGTCAGCAAATCACCATTGCAGGGAAGTTCCAATTGATGTATAATAGTTGTGTTTACTGTTTTTGGACATTTTCCTTTATTTGTCTGTTTTAGGAGCGTATCTTTTGAAGCACATAGCCAAAATCGCAGCGTTCACCGCGATTTTTCTGATTATAAATCTGATTTTCTGCGGCTTTATGCCGCCCGATAACGGTTCCAGCCTTGACATGTGGCGCAGCTACCACCAAAAGCAGTCCATTGACATTGCCGTCATTGGCTCTTCGCTGGCTTCCTGCGCCCTGCCCGAAGAAGAACTCGCCGCCGCAACAGGGGAGACCGTTGCACTGATGGCAACAAACTCCCAAAGCTTGGATATGTCGCAGATCGCGCTGGAGACCCTGCTTCGGGAGCATTCTCCCCGGTATGTGATCCTTGTCATGGATCTGACCAACATGACAGGCAAACCCTATGCCAAAGCCCAAAAGGCTTTTTTATATGCAGAGCTGCAGACGGACTCCTGGAAGGATAAGCCCGCTGACCTGCTGCGCTACATGACCAGCCGTGATAACTTTACAGGTTCAGATTCCCTGAATGCGCTTTTTCCCTGGCAGAGCGGCAGCTGGCCCACCGATTGGCCTGCTACGATCCAACAGAAATGGAATGCCGTGCTGAATCGTCTGCCGCACCGGCGCGGTGCGGCCCATGCCCAGCCGGAGGATACCGCGGTCATCAACTTTGACACTGTCGGCATGGTGAACACCTGGAGCCAGAACGCCCACGACTTTAGCGCGCAGCACATCGAGGAGCTGACCTCCATGCTGCAGCTCTGTCAGGAGAACGGCACGCGCCTTTTGCTCATCAGTGCGCCCAAGACCACGCTGGATGTCGTGAGCTACGAGACGTATTTTGACGACTACGCCTACTTCAAGCAGCTGGCAGCACAGTATGGGGCTTCCTATTATGACTTTAACCTTGCAAAGCCGGAGCTGTTTGAGAACAAAGAGCCTGACTATCACAAGGATTTTACCCACATGAATGCTGCCGGCGGGCATGCGTTCAGCCTGAGCATGGCAAAGTTTCTGGCCATGCTGGACGCCGGGCAGGATGTGGAATCGTTGTTCGAGACGCCATCAGAATATCTGGCTGCTGTAAACTATATCACCAACGTCTACCTGACGCCGGAGGTTCACCCGGACAAGATTTTGCTGCTGGCCGGTTCCTACCACGGTCCGTCCGTACAGGCTGAATACGAGTTCTGGGTCAAAGCGCCGGGGGAGAGCGAATACAGCCGGGTTTCCGCGTATTCTACCCGCTCCTGGACCGAGTACGCAGCGGCGGAGCACGGCACCTACCAGTTCCGCGTGAATGCCCGTATTGTTGGTTCTTCTGCCGATTTTGAACGATATTATGAATGTTCTGTCGATTTTTAATTTTGTGGATGGTGTAGTGTGGAAATCTATTCCCTGAGTTTCTTCCTGCTGGTCAGCGTTGGACTCATTTTATATTATACTGTTTTCAGCCACTGCCAATGGATCTGCCTGCTGGGGTTGAGCCTGCTGTTTTTTACCGCCAGCGGCTGGAAGGGCCTTGTTTTTCTGCTTTTCACTGCGTTGACGATCTGGCTCGGCGGCTTGCAGCTGGCAAAGTTGGATGCCGATTCCGCCGCGCGGCGAAAGGCTCCGGGCATAACCAAGGACGAAAAAAAGGCCATCAAAGCACAGGCGGTGCGCCGCAAAAAATGTCTTGTTGCTGCTGTGCTGACTGCCAACTTTCTTGTGCTTGGCTACTTCAAATACTGGTCCTATTTTGCGGAGCTGCTCTCCGGTGCATTTTCGGCCACAGCGCCGTCCTCACTGGGGCTGGTCATGCCGCTTGGCATCAGCTTTTACACGTTTCAGGCCGTCGGTTATCTGATTGACTGCTACCGTGGTCGGCACCCGGCAGAGAAAAACTACGCCCGCTTTCTGCTTTTCATCAGCTTTTTCCCGCAGCTGATCCAGGGCCCCATCAACCGCTACGGAGAGATGGCCCCGCAGCTCACTGCCCGTCACATCTGGAACTGGGAGCGTACCAAACGTGCACTGTTCCTGTTTCTGTTCGGTGCAATGAAGAAATATGCCATCGCAAACCTGACCGCCCCGACGATTGCCGCCATCCTCGGCGGCAATGACCCCAAGCTGGCCGGTTCTATGGCACTGCTGGCCATTTTGCTGTACTCGCTGCAGCAGTATGCAGATTTTTCCGGCGGCATTGATATGGTATTGGGTGTTGCGCAGCTGTACGGCATTGAGATGATGCCCAACTTCCGGCAGCCGTATTTTTCTACCTCGCTGGGGGATTTCTGGCGGCGCTGGCATATTTCGCTGGGTGCGTGGATGCGTGATTACCTGTTCTATCCCTTTGCACTGACCAAGCCGATGCAGCGCTTCGGCAAGTGGGCCACATCGCATTGGGGCAAGCATTTTGGCCGTGTGCTGCCCGCTGCAGTCGCCAACCTGCTTGTGTTTGCTGTGGTCGGCATCTGGCACGGCCCGCAGGCGCACTACCTTGCCTGGGGTCTGTATAACGGTCTTGTCATTGCGCTGGCTGACCTGCTGGAGCCCGCTTTCAAAAAGCTCAACACAGCGCTGCACATTCCTACCGAAAGCCGCGGCTGGCACGTTTTTCGCATCTTGCGGACCTTTATCATCGTCAACATCGGCTGGTACTTTGACCGCAATGAGTTTGTGCAGGGGTGCATCTACCTGCGCAACACCTTTACGGATTTCAATTTGTCCGCATTGGCCGCGAATGCACCCGGCGCTTTCGCGGCAGTCTCCGGCCCGGCCTGGGGGCTTGTCATCATCAGTACCCTTCTGGTCTTTACCCATAGTGTGCTGAAGGAACAAGGCCGCGACCCTTACGCAGAGGTACAACGGCTGCCGCTTGCGCTGCGCTGGGGTTTATACTATCTTGTTATTTTCATGGTACTCCTCAGCTTTATCTGCGTCAATGAAACCGTTGGTTTCCTCTATGCCAACTTTTAAGAAAAGAGCTTTCTATGCAAACAAACATTCTGGACTGGCTTGAAGCCACGTCCGCCCGCTACCCGGATGCCCCCGCTGTGGGGGATGACCAGACAGACTATACTTGGGCACAGCTGGCCGACACGGCCCGCCGCGCCGGCAGCTTTCTGGCGTCCCGCACGATGCCGCGCCGCCCGGTGGCATTTTACCTGGAAAAATCCGTTTCCGCCTTTGCTGCCATGCTTGGCACAGTCTACGCGGGCTGCTGCTACTCGGTGCTTGACACCCGCCAGCCCGCTGCCCGCACTTTGCAGGTATTGGATACTTTGACCCCTGCACTTCTTGTTACGGACGAGGCCCACGCTGCCGCAGCCGCCGCGCTGGGGTACAGCGGGCAAATCATCCGGCTTGACGATCTGCTGGCCGCACCCGCGGACGCTGCCCTGCTGGCAGCCCGCCGCCGTCAGGCTGTGGATGTTGACCCTCTGTATATCAACTTCACAAGCGGAAGCACCGGTGTGCCAAAAGGCGTCACCGTCAGCCACCGCTCGGTGCTGGATTTTATCCCGCAGTTTGCAGAAATTTTCGGCATCACACAAAACGATATTCTGGGCAATCAGGCTCCCTTTGACTTTGACGTTTCGGTCAAAGACCTGTACACGGCACTGTACACAGGGGCTAAGGTACAGATCATCCCGCGCGCTTATTTCAGTCAGCCCACAAAACTCATGGACTATCTGGCAGACCATGAGGTCACCATACTTGTCTGGGCCGTCAGTGCCATGTGCTTTGTCTCTATCATGAACGGCTTCAGCTACCGTATCCCTTCCCGCGTGCGGCAGGTATTGTTCAGCGGCGAAGTCATGCCCATCAAGCACCTGATGAAGTGGAAGTCCGCTCTGCCGCACGCCCGGTTTGTGAACCTCTACGGCCCGACAGAGATTACCTGCAACTGCACCTACGCCATTTTGCCGGACCGCGATTTTGCCCCTGATGAGGCGTTGCCCATCGGACGCGCGTTTCCCAACGAGAAGGTCTTTCTGCTGGACGAGAACGACGCCCTTGTCACCGTGCCCGGGCAGGCAGGGGAAATCTGCGTTTCCGGTACGGCGCTTGCCCTCGGCTACTATGCTGACCCTGTGCGCACAGCGCAGGCCTTTACCCAGAATCCGCTGAACACCAACTGGTACGAGCGTATTTACCGCACCGGCGATCTGGCCCGCTACGACGAAAGTGGCAGCCTGTATTATATTGGCCGCCGGGATTTCCAGATCAAGCACATGGGACACCGCGTAGAGCTTGGCGAAATTGAAGCTGCCGCTATGCGCTGCGACGCTGTGACCCGTGCCTGCTGCACGTTTGATGCTGAACGCCAGCGGCTCCACCTGTTTTACACGGGCAGCTGTGAGAAAGCTGCCCTGCTGGCTGCGCTGAAAGAAAGTCTGCCGCCTTTTATGCAGCCGAATACTGCTGTGCAGCTGGACGAGATGCCGCTGAATAAAAACGGCAAAATTGACCGCACGGCACTGGCTGCCCTGACGAAAAAAGGAGCCCATAAATGACCGACGCTTCTTTACAAAAAATTGCTGCCACCTACGGCACACCGACGTTTGTCTTTGACACTGACGCTTTGCAGGCCCGCGTGCGCGCTATTCAGGCAATCTGGGGCAGGGAAATCGACCTTTGCTATTCCATCAAAGCCAACCCATTTCTGCTGCCTGCCATGATGCAGGTCACTGCGCGGCTGGAAGTATGCAGTCCCGGAGAGCTTTCGCTCTGCGAGAGCCTGCATGCTGCGGATGCACGTGTTATCTATTCGGGTGTTAATAAGACGCCCGTGGATATTGCCCGCGCCGTGGCCGACGGCGTCGGCACCTGCACAGCGGAATCTCTGCTGCAGGTCCGCTATCTGCAGGATGCTGCACGCAAGGCCGCCAAACGGCTGCCTGTGCTGCTGCGGCTGAACGCGGGCAGTCAGTTCGGCATGTCAAAGGAAGATCTTTTCACCGCATTGGCGCATCGCAGGGAAACACCTGATCTGGAGTTTATCGGCATTCACTACTTTGTCGGGACCCAGCGCAAAAAGCTGGTCAATCAGCAAAAAGAGCTGGCCATGCTGCGGGAACTGTACGCTGAAATTGAGCAGACCTTCGGCCTGCGTCTGCCGGAACTGGAATACGGCCCAGGGCTGGCGGTGCCGTATTTTGACGGCGACGATTTTACCGACACACTGTCCCCGGCCAAAGACCTTGCGCCAGCACTGCGCGAAGTCAGCAGCTGGGTCCATCTGACCGTTGAGATGGGCCGGTTTTACACCGCCGAATGCGGTTATTACCTGACCACCGCCATGGACTGCAAGGACCACGGCGGGCAGCACTACTGCATTGTGGACGGTGGAATGAACCACCTGAATTATCTTGGCCAGATCATGGGTATGAAACGCCCGCATCTGCGCCATTTTGCTGCCCGGGCAGCTTCCGTACAGGACTGGACACTTTGCGGCAGCCTTTGTACTACGAACGATGTTCTTGTGCGCAGTATGCCGCTGGCCGGACTATGCCCCGGCGACCTGCTTGTTTTTGAAAACACCGGTGCCTACTCTGTTACGGAAGGACTTGGTCTGTTTTTGAGCCGCGACCTGCCGCAGGTCATTCTGTGGCAGAACGGCACGCCGCACCCGGTACGCAGCGAAACGCCGACCTATCCCATCAATACACCCGCTGTGTAAGATAATTTGAAAAGGAGAAATACCAATGGAACGTTTACTGGAAATTTTAAGCGAAATCAAAGAGGACGTGGACTTTTCCACCTGTACAACGCTGATCGATGACGGCATCCTGGACTCTTTCGACATTCTGCAGATCATCTCGGCCCTGAATGAGGAATACGACATTTCGATTCCCGCATCCGAAATCATGCCGCAGAACTTCAACAGCGCCGAGGCCCTTTACAAGATGGTCCAGCGCCTGCAGGAAGATTGATGTCCGGGATGCCCGAAATGCCCGAAATATAAGATAACGCTTGCATTTATTCCAAACTTATTGTATAATACTAAAAGCGGACAGGGCTGAATTGCGCTGTTTCGCGTACAGATGCAGGTCCCGCGCGTGGGCAGCCTGTGAACCATGTCAGGCGGGGAACCGAGCAGCATTAAGCGGCGCTTGCCTAGTGCCGCGGTCAAGCCTGCATCTGTACGCAAAGCAGCGCAGCCGCGTGCTCTGCCCGCTGTTTTTGTATCTTAGGAGGGATGTGTCGATGTACCGCGCTTTATATCGCAAATGGCGTCCCCAGCGCTTTGCCGACGTCGTAGGCCAGACGGCCATCGTCACGGCCTTGCAGAACCAGATTGCAGCCGGGCGTATCGGCCATGCCTACCTGTTCACCGGCACGCGCGGCACCGGCAAGACCACCTGCGCCAAAATTTTTGCCAAGGCTGTCAACTGCCTGGACACCACCAGCCCCGATCCCTGCGGCAAATGTGAAATTTGCAAGGGTATTGACTCCGGCTCCATCATGGATATCATCGAGATGGACGCTGCCTCCAACAACGGCGTTGACGATATCCGCGACCTGCGCGACGAAGTTGCCTACCTGCCGTCTGTCTGCAAATATAAAGTGTACATCATCGACGAGGTGCATATGCTCTCGACAGCCGCGTTCAACGCGCTGCTGAAAACGATGGAGGAACCACCCGAGCATGTCATCTTCATCCTTGCTACCACCGAGGTGCAGAAGGTTCCGGTCACGATTTTAAGTCGCTGCCAGCGGTACGATTTCACCCGCATCACGGCAGATGATATCGCAAAGCGTCTGCTGTATGTCGCCGGGGAAGAGAAAATCGACCTCGACGAGAACGCTGCGCAGCTGATTGGCCGCCTGGCTGACGGCGCGATGCGTGACGCACTCTCCATCCTGGACACCTGTGCCGGTGTCGACAACAAAGTTGACGAAGCCCTTGTGCGCCGCATGGCAGGCGTCACGGATAGGGGATACCTGTTCGAGATCAGCGACGCCATCAACGCCCATGATTCCGTCACCGCGCTGGAAAAAATCGCCGAACTGCGCCAGCAGAGCGTCGATATGCGCCGCCTCTGCATGGAACTGGCCGGGCATTACCGAAACCTGATGCTCTGTGCGCTGCCGGGCGGCACGTCGCTTTTGACCGGTATCTCGCCGGAGGAAGAATCCGCCTACACCCAGCGCAAAGACTTTCCGCAGGCCGAAGCTATCCGCGCCATCAACGCCTTTGGCTCGGCACTGGAAAAGATGAGCCGCGGCACCGACCAGCGCATTGAGTTGGAACTGGCCGTGTTCTCGCTGACCCAGGCTGAAGCCGCCGCGCAGATCCGGCACGTCGATGTCACGGCCGGTCAGCGGGGTCGGTCCGAAGATCACGGCGGAATGCTTGTAGTTGCGCTGCCGGAAACGGCACGGCAGCGAGCCCAGGCACTCGCGGTACAACTGGATGGTGGCACCCATCTCGACCAGCGGCTTGGTGAAGCCGAAACGGTTCTCGTACACGGTCTCGTGCACGATCGACAGGCCGTTGGCCTGGGTCAGGGCCACCACGAGCGGCTGCTGCCAGTCGGTCATGAACCCGGGATGCACGTCCGTCTCGATCGCCACGGGCTTCAAGTCCCCGCCCGGATGCCAGAAACGAATGCCCTTGTCCGTCACCTCGAATTTGCCGCCCACCTTGCGGAACACGTTGAGGAACGTGATCATCTCCGGCTGGGTGGCACCCTTGACGAAAATGTCACCGTGCGTGGCGAGCGCGGCGGACGCCCAGGACGCCGCCTCGATGCGATCCGTCAGCGACGTGTGCGTGTACCCCTGCAGTTCCTTGACACCCTCGATGCGGAAGGTGCGATCAACGTCCACAGAAATGATTGCACCCATCTTCTGCAGCACGCACACCAGATCCATGATCTCCGGCTCAGTGGCCGCGCCCGATAGTTCGGTCTTGCCCTCGGCCAGCACGGCCGCCAGTAAAGTCTGCTCGGTGGCGCCCACCGACGGGTAGGGCAGGTGGATCTTCGCGCCGTGCAGGCCGTTGGGCGCGGTGATGTGGATGCCGTCCTTGTGTTCCTTGTCCACCGTGGCGCCCAGCTTGCGCAGCGTCTCCAGATGGAAGTCAATCGGACGTCCGCCAATCGCGCAGCCGCCCAACGCGGGAATGAACGCTTCACCCAAACGGTGCACGAGCGGGCCGGAAAACAGGATCGGGATGCGCGACGAACCGGACAGTGTATCCACGTCGGCCACATCGGCCAGCTGCACACGCGAGGCGTCGATGGCCACAATGCCGTTCGCACCGTCCACATCCACGTCCACGCCGTGCAGACGTAGCAAATCGGACACCACATGCACGTCACGAATCTCCGGCACGTTCTTCAGCACCGACTTGCCCGGTGCCAGCAACGCGGCGACCATCGCCTTGCTCACGAAGTTCTTCGCGCCACGCACCTTGATCGTGCCATTCAAAGGCTTGCCGCCCTCGACATGCAACACGTCATCCGGATTCTCAGCCACGCCACTCTCCTCAATCAATCAAGATTCAAAAAATGCTACCGTCCAGTTTGCCATAAGCCATGTGCCGACTCCGTGAAATGCACCCCAGCCGAACTTTGATCACCGTGCACAACGGATCCCATACCCCCGTCGAATCAAACCGATAACGTGATCTTCCTCACATTTGCCGCCACGGCGTTCTCCATACTTCTACGCTACGATTCAGGGCAATGGCATCAGACGCCATGTCCACAAGCAAAGGAGCATTCATGACCACAGTCGCCGTCATCGGCTGCACGCACGCCGGCACGTTCGCCACCACCTCGATTCTCGCCGAGCACCCCGATTGGACCGTCCATGTTTTCGAGCGCAACGGTACGCTGTCCTTCCTCTCCTGCGGCATCGCCCTGTGGGTGGGCGACCACGTATCCGACCCGAAGAAAATGTTCTACTCCTCCCCTGCCGCTCTGGCCGAAGCCGGCGCGACCATGCATATGC
>OLOP01001369.1_pt1 | contig 16150 bp, 12 predicted proteins | sample 1672381 | NCBI WGS metagenome assembly OLOP01 (sample SAMEA3136678, study PRJEB25190) | human gut metagenome | biome: human gut; feature: human-associated habitat; material: faeces | place: Austria | collected 2013 | reverse complement strand
GGAATTCAAAAAACTGGTGATTGAAACCATGCAGGAAGAGAAATTAAGTTACAGCGAAACCTGTCGTAGATTTGAGGTAAACAGCAGAGATCGAATCAAATCATGGGAGCGAATCTATCTGGAGGAAGGGCCGGAAGGCTTTGCCGTCGAACGGCGCGGCCGCGGCAGCACTGGTCGGCCAAAGAAGCTGCCAAAGGATGTAGAAGAAGATCTGCTGGCCGAAGTGCAGCGACTGCGTGCGGAGAACGATTACCTAAAAAACTTGCAAGCCTTGGTTTTGGAAGACGAGCGACGCCAGCGCAGAAAACGCAGGTAGTTCAAAAGCTGAGGCAAAGACATTCTCTGGATATTCTTCTCTCAATCGCTCAACTGCCCCGTGCAACTTTCTACTATCATTTGAAGCAGATGCAGAAAGATGACAAATACGCATCTGTTAAGGAAGAAATCGCAGCAATTTAATTCTCTCTGAACCCCAAGACTGTCCAGCGGCTTATGAAGGAGCTGGGCTTAGTTTGTCGTGTCAGGATGAAAAAATATCGCTCCTACAAGGGAGAAGTGGGCAAAATCGCACCAAATCTGCTGAATCGAGATTTTCATGCGGACAAGCCAAACCAGAAGTGGGTCACCGATGTGACAGAGTTCAGTTTGTTTGGGGAGAAGCTGTATCTGTCCCCAATTCTCGATCTGCACAGCAGCGATCTGGTCAGCTATACCATATCGGATCGCCCTGTGCTCAGCATGGTGACAACCATGCTGAACGAGGCATTTGCAAAAATTCCAGACGGAACAAACCTCATTCTCCATTTTTCTTTGGGCTGCTCAAAAGTGAGCTGCTATATCTGCAAGAATTTCAGTCCATGGAGCACTTCAAACAGGAACTCGTTGAATATCTGGATTACTACAACAACCGCAGGATCAAGGCAAAGCTAAAGGGCTTGCCGCCTGCAATTCACAGACAGCAAGCCCTTTCGGCTGCTTGAACAATTTTTACTTCAAAATATTGTCTAACTTTTTGGGGTCACTTCATGCCGCATGTCTTCTCTTCATAACTGGTTTTTCTGTCGTCCGCCGACATACAGTTCCATCTGATCAAAGACCATTCTACTGCATCGCTATCGGGTTTTTCCGTTGCCCGCCAACATTCCGGCCCAAAGTCCGGCATCAATTTCGGATTTTAGGTGCCAGCCGCACCAGAGGGATGACGCCCTCTGTCCATTTTCATTATATGCATTTCCAGTGGAAAAGTCAACGAAACGTGTGAAGAAAGAGCTGTCTACTTGCGCAGTTAACTCTTTTTGCTGCATCATAACTCTTTTCAAGTTAAGATACAATATTAGAGTTAAGATCCGTCGCAGACCTACATCTCCACTACCGCTTCTCAGCTAAGCTACTGATAGCGCTGCGCTTATGCACTTTATAAAACGAAATTTCAAAAGAGAATTCTCAAAACTGGTTGATTAAAAACCATATATCGAATATACTATAAATAGGAAAGCAGGCGACATCCTGCTGGTGCGGCTGACACCTTAAATCCGATAGAGAATCCGGGTGTATAAACCGGAGGGTTGGCAGGCAACGATAAAACCTGATTGTGATTCCAGACGTATGGGCTGGAGTGTTGGCGGACAACGATAAAATCAGTCATAAGGGGGAGACGCACAGCATCGCGGTGTTGTAGTCTCCCTTTTAATTTATATGGAGTCAACATCAACCGAATATTTAAAAAGGTTGCGAAATTAGTTGATATTACGGTATGGAGGATTGTCTAACTTTTTTTGGGGGCACTTCAATATTCTATTCGCGCGGGAATAAATTCAAAAAACTTCTATTGTCATTATACCTATCGCACAAACGAAAACCAGCAAATCCCACTCTCATTTTATCCCCGTTGGGGTACAATTGGGGCTAGAGCGCCTATCTTCGTTCCTTTAAACTCTTTAAAAAGCACAAAAACCCGTTGATTTCTTACGAAATCAACGGTTAAACATGGTTGCAGGGATAGGACTTAAACCTGTAGCCTCCGGGTTATGAGTGATTGCAAGTGTATTACAGCCGTCCATAGTGCAATATACTGTATATGCCATCACATCATATACGCTATATATTGTATGTGCTGTTGCCTGCCGGATACTATATCTGCACCGTAAAGAACAAATAAAGAACAACGTCTGCACGGCTACTATCAGCTTTCCCCCTGGCAACAGACAGCTTGACAGCGCCATACAAAACAGTTATACTAAAGACAATAAAAGGGCACTGTCCACAGACGGTTAGCCCTTTAAGAAAATCGTATCAAGAAATGACCGCTTTACTTGTCAGGGAAAGGCGGTCATTTCGCATATATAGTGAGTATGTAGAGCAAAACTGCTGTGCATACAAAGAAACGCAAAAGTTTCTTGCCCATGCGCAACACCCCCTTTACAAGGGAGTGACTAACCGCCTGCTATCTGGAACAGTGCCTTGCTACGAGCATAACAAAATTCGACACAAACAGCAATAGTAAAAGGACGCTTCAAGCGTCCTTTTTTACTGTGCAAGCGAGTGCAGCAGGTCTTGCTGTATATTGTGAAGCTAAACGACCGAGTTTGCGGAGCAAACCGGCCGCATTCCGTTTTTGAACAGCCGATTTGCTACCTGCCTATGTAATTCAATCCTTATAATGATAGTAGCCATCCCAGGGATGGTGAATACATCATTTTAATTTCTGAAGAAGAAAATGTTAAATCGCTTAACTCAATTGATGTAATTTTTCACAAAAATCAGAGAGTTAGACAAGCTTGGAAGTCCTATATGGATGAAGCAGACTAACCTTCTTCAAACCCACAACAACTTAATGATAGATACATAAAATTGCTTGAAGAGATAGCGCTTGCCTGTGGATATAAAGATATACGGTGGAATGATTTCAAGCGGTATTACTATCCAAGTGGCCTTTCAAATCGAAAAAATGATGATGAAGTTTTGAAAAGCTGCAAATTAAGACCGCAGAAAAGACCGCGTCCGATGCGGTTGGCCAACAAAATACTCCTCAAAATGAACAGTTCGCTAACCAAATGATGCTTCAGCTATTACCTAAGCTAATCGAAAATCCAGATAGCTTTAGCAAACAAATAGAGCTTACAGATAAAGCAAAAAAGTAATTACAGAGGGAAAAATCGGCAAGTTTCTGGTGAAACTTGCCGATTTTAATTTATTCGGTTTTTTTCACGTAGTAGGTCTTTGAACAAGGCGCTCATGTAATCGCTGCGGCCATACAGAACATGGTCAATGTGGACATCGCTGTCTTGCACACGGTAAAACACCATATAATTGCCGTTGACAAGAAAACGATAGTCCGTACCGACGTCTGCAATAGAGGATAATAGGGTTTCCATCTCTGCGAAGTTTTTCAACTGGTCAACCGCATCCATAATGCGATCGACCACATGCTCCGCAGCAGAACGGTTTTGAAGCTCCGATACGATATAATCCCAAATATCATCCAAATCACGGCGGGACTCGGGCGAATAATGAATTTTATTCTTCATTCGCTTTTGCGCGGAAGTGCACCCTCATATCGTCCGTTGTCAGCCAGCCTTCCGTTTCGCCAGAGTGACGGCCTTTTGCAAGCTCGTTCATCAGGCGGATAGTTGCCTGTGTTTTCTCATAGTCCTGCATATCCACGATGGCGTACCGTTCGCGCCCATTCTTCGTCAAAAAGACAGGAGCACCCACAGCCACATCATGCAGTACCTCGCTGTAATTTCGCAGGTCAGAAATGGGTTTAATATTCGGCACATCTATCAGCTCTTTTCAAACATAGCATATCCCATTCTGCTGTAAAATTCAACAGCAAGTTTGCAGCACTCGCATATTTAGAATAAATACCTCTTGCCAACTGCCAGCAAACCCTTTCAGCTGCTTGAACAATTTTTGCGTTGAATTTTTGTCTAACTTTTTGGGGTCACTTCAATTTCTGTCCTCACTGATTAAAATAATTCCTTATTTTTATTATATCTGTTTTAGTTTTACCCTATCGCGAATAGAACTCACTTTCTGCCACTCTGACCACAAAGTCATACTCCGTTGGGGTTGCTTTAGAAGGAGCAATATTATAGCGTTTGAAAACCTTTCTCAAATAAGCAAAATGGTCCTTATCTTCTTGGGTCAGCGGAGCAACCCAGCCGGTTTCATCTGCATGCCTCTCCACCTGACGGAGATATTCAAGTCGCTTCTGATCCATCATTAGGCACCTTTTTATTATAAAAAAACTAGGACGCCGTCGCAACGCCGCCCCGTACAAAACTATAAATCGTTTTTTGATGCTGCAACTATTATATATACTCTCAGTCTGAAAATCAACCCTCATTCTCCAACTTTTTAGAAGATGTGGTATGATTGATTCTTATAAAATCTGACGGATTAGACTTTTCAAATTTGACTGAATGATATTCTGAAATTTGACCGATTGAAATTGTAAAATCCGACTAAATAGCCTGCAATAGCAGCAAGATGCATAAACCGCCCATACAGCGACGCCTGCACGGACTTTCAGCGACATCTTGCCGAAGAAATAGCGGCACCTCGCCGGAACGCAGCGACAACCTTTTGAATTCACGATATAATGACTTAACACATGTGCAATCAGCATGTGACAAATCATAGCTCAGATCACACAGTGCGTGTCATCCTGAAAGAAGCGACTAAACATAATATTCACTGGCCCCTTGACGAGGACATTACCAACGCCGAACTGGAGCGGATCCTTTTCCCAGACAAGTACCAGAAAATCAGCACTTACGTGGGACCCGATTATCCGTACATCCACCGCGAACTGGCCAATCCCGGCGTTACGCTGACGCTTTTATGGGAAGAATACTGCCGTAAGTGCTACGAAAGCAGCCGCACGCCGTACATGAGTACACAGTTTGGCGATAAATACCGCAGATGGGCTCGCATTACCAAGGCAACCATGCGCATTCAGCATAAGCCGGGAGATGCAATCCAGGTTGACCGGGCCGGAGATACTGTCCCGGTATATGACTCAGTTACTGGCGCACAGAGTGCGGCCTATCTGTTTGTAGCGGTGCTCCCGTGCAGCTATTATGTCTATGCGGAAGCCTGCGATGACATGAAAACAGAGAACTGGCTGAACTGTCATGCTCATGCTTTCAATTATTTCGGCGGCGTGAGCAAAGCTGCTCATCTGGTACAATGGGATAAGAACAACTTTTAGGAGAGATTTGTACAAGCTGTTTCCTAAAACATGAGCCATATTATGTAAGATAGCCGGTACAGTAGAAGCCGTCCTCGAATGAGGACGGCTTCTCTGGTTCACTTTTCGTAGGGGATACGGAAATAGTCAAGATAGGCTTTGTACTTATCCTGTGCGGTTAAGCAGGTATCCGTAAGATATCCCTTTTCGTTATACCATTCCTTGAGACCGCGATAATAAAACAGCTTGAGGTTTTCTTCTATGATAAACGGAACGATGTTGTATTTGAGACATTCCTTGAACATGATAAGCCGTCCAACGCGACCGTTGCCGTCTTGAAATGGGTGGATACGCTCAAAGCGCACGTGAAAATCCAGAATATCGTCCAGTGTCTTTTTAGGAACGGCATTATAGTCAGATAGCAGAGCTTTCATTCTATCGGCAACTTCTTCTGGAAGTGAGGTCTGCATACCGCCGACCTCATTTGGCAGGTGCTTATACTCGCCAACGGCGAACCAGTCTTTACGAGAATTGCTGGTGCCGGTTTTCAGAATATGGTGCAGTTTTTTGATGAAATGCTCGCTTAGCGTGCTGGCTGCATGATCGATGATTAGATCAATGCAACGGAAGTGATTCGAGGTTTCAATCACATCGTCCACATTCAGCACCTCGTTTTCTACACCGATGGTGTTGGTTTCAAAAATATAACGTGTCTGGTCGTGCGTCAGGCGGCTGCCCTCGATGTGGTTAGAGTTGTAGGTCAGGTCGATTTGGGTTTTGTGATAGATGCCTCCGGCATACTTGGCTCGTTTTTCTTCCTGCAGAATGGAAAGCAATGTTTTGACAGGCGTTTTTTTGCCGTTACTGCGAGCAGGCTTTTCCGCATTCTCGGGAATGTGCCATGTTTTGCCGATCAGCACAGCACCCGGAATACGTTCCTGTGCACAGTAATTTCGCACACTTCGTTCGGAAATATTCCACTTTTTCGCTGTTTCTGCAACAGAAAGATAGTTCATATGCTCACCTCCGAGCGGGATAGCTGTATTTATAGTATACCATATTATCGGCAAGAAATATACAGAAGTACAGAATGAGTCGGATTGTTTTTTGCCGATGCATAGGTCAAAAGCCGTTCTCAAATGAGTACAGCTTTTTCATTACCCGAAAAAGGAGAAGATGTCGCTCTATTACGTGAAAGTGTCGCTGAAACTCCGTGCAGATGCCGCTCTCACTCCGATTTATGCACAAGATATTGCGTATTTAGCATAGTGATTTTTCTTGTTTCGCGCTCAAAAGCGTGGTATGCTGAGAGAAAAGTAACATACAGCGGATATTCTCCCTATCCGTTGAGAAGGAATACAGAATGAAGATCACCTATGCAGAAGAAAAAGATATTGCCGCCATCGCCGCAGTAGAAGCCGCATGCTTTCCACCTGCCGAAGCGGCAACCGAGCAGGAATTTGTCGAGCGGATCAAGTATTACGGCAACCACTTCTGGCTGCTGTACGACGCCGACAAGCTGATCGCGTTTGTCGATGGGTTTGTCACGGACGAGCCGGATTTGACCGATGCAATGTACGAAAACGCCTGTATGCACAACGAAAACGGTGCATGGCAGATGATTTTCGGTGTCAATACCCTGCCGGAGTACCGCAAACGCGGCTATGCCGGTGAGCTGATCCGCCGTGCCATCTCCGATGCCAGACAGCAGGGCCGCAAGGGACTTGTGCTGACCTGCAAGGACAGACTCCTTGCGTACTACGCAAAATTCGGCTTTGTCGACGAAGGCGTGTCCGAGAAATCCACGCACGGAAATGTACAGTGGCACCAGATGCGGCTGACGTTTTGAGAAGTTAGAGGCACGAAACCGCTGCTTTTTGACGGCAATCACATAACATAATATCTACTATTCCGCAAGGCGTACGCTTCTTACCCCAAGAAGCAATCCCCAAAGCAAAAGGTTTATGATCCTTTGCTTTGGGGATTGTTCTGTCCCCCGCTTATGCGGGGATAATTTGCCGATTTTCAAATCTAAGCGCTTACATCAAATTGGGGTGACCCCCGCAAATGCGGGGAAGAATTGTAAGACACTTTGCGTGTCTTCCATTCCTTTTTCGAGAGTTACTAATATTTTAAGTAATACCCAAATCGGCGTCTATTAAGCGTTTTGACGGCGATATCGGCACATTCCTCAGCTGACAATTCTGTCAGCTCTGCAATTTCTTGAAAGGACAAACCGTCATAACGAGCCTGCAAAATAACATATTCAAGCTCAACCCATTCAAGAGCTTCCTTCCAAGGCACGTCAGGTTTATAGGGCTCCTTAGGCACCTTTGGACGACAGTTGTAGCACATACCATCCCGTGCAGGAGTACGTCTTTTCCCACAGATAATGCAAATCTGTGCAGAATTAACCCTGTTCTTGTCCCGGCACCATTCACACAATCGATCCTCAGAATTTGTGAGGTGTTCCTTACAGTCTTTACATACATATTTATATTCTCTCATATTGATTCTCCTCATATATTTCCGCAACATTTACTCATCCACATTCTGCGATGTGCTTGCGACGGCGATGCACACGCCTTGCCGCTTCAGGTACTTTCTCTTCAGCGCTTTTCGGTGCAAATAATCGGGTATTCTGCCATGCGTGTGTAACTGCTCCGACCGGTGCGACAGCCGCCATTGCTTTTCGCATCGAAGCATCGCGCGGGTGAACGTAGTAGTGCGTGGTCGTGGTTACATCCGCGTGTCCAAGCAGACCCGAAACTGTTGCAACATCGATACCTTGCTCAATCGCACGGGTGGCAAATGTATGCCGAATATCGTGAAAACGAACGTGCGGCAGACCAAGACCATCCAGTACATCGCCCCAGTAACTGCTCAGATGGTCCGGATCCATTACACCACCGACTGTATTATAAATGATGAAATCATCAGCATTCGGCGTGCGCTTAAAAAGAGATTCGAACCGCTGATACTGTACGGTAAGCAAACCCTGCAGTACTTCCGGCAGATACAGATCTCGCTCAGAAGCATCGCTTTTCGCAGAGCTGAAGATAAGTTCTGTCCGCTTGCCATACTCTGCCGCAGGATCAACCATCACCCGGCGTACGGTCTGTGTGATATGCAGCGTGCCGCTCATCGCGTCGTAATTACCCCAACGTGCAGCACAGACTTCACCCAGACGCATACCGCTGTACAGTGCTAAGATAATACCTGCATTATTAAGCGACAGATCAGAAAACAGCCACTTTTCGAGCACTTTTTGATCACTGTCACTCATAATATTGTGTTTCTTCGAGCGGCAATGCGTATATACGGTCGCAGCAACCGGATTTGCGGGCATCATACCGTCCGCAACAGCACGCTTACAGCAAACATCCAGCACAACGCGCATATTTTTGATGCTTTTTGCGCTCAGCGCGCCGCCAGTCCGCAGATTGCCATGCAGGGATTCCTCGTTGAGAAAGTGCTGTACCACGGCAGTAGTCAGACTTTTCAAGGGCATATCACCTAATTTCGGCAGGATATGTTTGTGCAGGTTATCATAGTAGTGCTCGTACCCGCTCGGCTTGGCTACCGGCTTAACATAAACCTCCAGCCACTGCTGCGACCATTCCCGTAAAGTTATACCCATGACCTCGCCTCCTTGCTCGGGAAAATAAAATCTCCCATGCGCGGTGCGTGATGATGTTGATCGATATACTGTGTGTACTGCGTCTGTACCTGCTTTCGCTGACTGTTTGTCAAGTTGACCTGTCTGCCATTCGGAAGAGTCAGCCGCTGGCACTCGAACTCGTAATCTTTCCAGTGCAACATTTGCATATCTGCGAAGGAATACTTCTTCATCGTAATTTCGCCTCTTTCTATATGTGATTTTGAGCGAAAATAAAACCGTGCAGGCAATATAGAGCCTACACGGTGTCAAAATCATACAGCCGAAAGAAGTATAAATATAGCACGAACAAAGGTCTTGTGCAACCCTTAAAAAAAGGGTATACTAATACTGCGGTGCGGAGTTTTCCGTTGTGTAGGTGGTAGTGTCACCTGCGCAGGTACTTGGAAGTTGGCGCTTCCAAGTACTGCCGTTTTTTATTTTCTGATAAGATTATACAATATAAGTTGCACTTGTACAATATGCATTATGTCCAAAATTTAGTGCTACTTATACGGCAGATTTACTATATTTTTTATAGTAAATCTTTATTATGATATTTTGGGGGTGAAGAAATGCCAGCAACCGAAGCACAAATGCGAGCAACTGCAAAATGGCAAAAAGAAAAGACAGACGAAGTCCGCTTTCGTGTCCCCAAGGGCGAGCGTATTGTGATTCAAGCACACGCGAAAGCGCAAGGTGAAACCACCACGGCTTTCATCAAGCGCGCCATCCGAGAGGCTATGGAGCGGGATAATGCTGCAAAGTAAATAAATCTCTTAAAAATCAAAACACTATCTCTTAAAAATTCTTTATGACGTATGATTCGTTTCTCAAAGAATTAGTGAGGGGCCCCGAAACCTGCACTTTTTTCAGCAGTGCACCTTCTACGTCCTTGCCGTTACACATACCGTAGACATATTAAATCATATAGATATTTCAAAATCTCAATGGCATTTGTTCAATAATTATGTTATACTGTGTACACTTAAAATTTTTAAGGCTGTGGCTCCCCTGCTTTTAAGTTGCGTTAGAGAGATGGGAGTGCTTAGATCTCCTTACCCACGAAGGACCTGTACGTTTAGATACAGGTCCTTTATCATACCATAAAATATCTAATGCTCCGGTGCTTTACTTTTACCTACATATTTATATATACTGTTGGCGAACACTAAATTTGTCAAAAAAATTTATTTCTTTTCGTATTTGCTTATACTAATTTACTTTTTATGTTTTATTTTGGAACGCATTTCTTGCCTCTATTTTCCTATATAAAGTTATAAATACACTATATTTTCGATTTTTCATTACCCTTTTCTCATATATTAGTTTTTTTATATGCCATCTCAAAAAGGTTCTTGCACTGGTACTGGCGTTTGCTTGTGCATTCACCATGTTCGCCGGTGCAGCGTCTTACAGCGACCAGGCTGACATCAAGGCAAGCACCGCTGTAGACATGCTCTCTTCTCTGGGCGTAATCCAGGGTTACGATGACGGCTCCTTCAAGCCGAACACCACCGTTACCCGTGCTCAGATGGCAAAAATGATCTTTACGATCATGAATGGCGGCAATGACAACGCCAACGCCTACGCATCCCTTCCGACTGCGTTCACCGATCTGCCGACCGCAGCTTGGGCTCAGGGCTACGTACGTTACCTGCAGAACACCGGCATCATCGCTGGTAAGTCTGCTACCAAGTTTGCTCCGAACGATACCGTAACCGGTCTCGAGGCTGCAAAGATGGTACTGGTAGCTGCTGGCTACAATGCTCAGAAGGCTGGCCTGACCGGCGCAGCTTGGGCTCAGAACACCATGAAGTACGGCCAGCTGAACAACCTGTTCGAGGACGTTGACACCGACCTGAACGCTGCTCTGCCGCGTCAGTACGCTGCACAGATCCTGTACAACGCACTGGACATGGAGCGCGTAGTTTGGTCCAACGACATCGAGGACTTCAAGCCAGCTACCGACGTTGATGACGACAAGACCATCGGCGGCAAGTACATGGACCTCGTTAAGACCGATGCTGCTCAGCTTCTGTCTGTTGAGAAGACCTCTGGCAAGAAGACCTACGAGATCGAGCTGGCTACTGCTGTTAAGTACGGCGATGGCACTCACACCAAGACTAAGTTCGACAAGGTTCCGACCGATGTTGCTGATATGATTGGCCTGAACGTTAAGGTTCTGGTTAAGGCTAAGGCTAACGGCGATACCGACGTTTACGGCGTATACGCTGACGACGACTCCAAGGTAATTGCTACCGGCACTGTTGGCACTCTGGACACCGTAAAGAACGAGTCCAAGAAGTTCAAGGTTGACGGCACTGAGTACAAGGCAGAGGACGTTCTGGCTAACATTCCGGTTATCTACCCGAACGTAGTTACCGCTGCTACCGCAGTCAACAATCTGGATAAGATTATCACTGCTAAGAACACTTACCCGGCTTACACCCTGAAGGCTATCGACGTTAACGGCAACAACAAGGCTGACCGCATTGTTGTAGTTCCGACCGACGTTAAGGAAGTAACCTACGTTGGTTCTTCTGCTGCTACCATCGGCGGCAAGTCCTACAAGTTCGACGATGCTGACATTTACGACGGCATTGCTAAGGACGACTGGGCAGTTGTTGTTTCTGGTGACTACACCTCTTCCGGCGATCCGATTATCACCAAGGCTGCTACCGTTTCCGGCAAGGTTGCAGGCGTTAAGTCTGGCTCTCCGGACGAAGTTAAGATTGATGGCACCTGGTACAAGATGACCTCTTCTGTAAGCACTCCGGACGTTGACGACGAAGTAACTGCTGCTGTTGTTGGCAACTACGTTTACGACATCGACACCACCGGCGCTTCTGCTAAGAACGTTGTATTCATCACTGCTAACAAGGAAGCTGAGAACAACCTGAGCAAGGATTACACCGCTGAGGCTCGTGCTTACTTCACTGATGGCACCAACAAGAAGATTACTGTTGACAAGCTGAACGGTCAGGACATCACCGACCGCACCGGCACTAACTCTGCAAAGGTTACCGTAGTTAACGTAGACACTCTGGCTAACCGCCTGTACACCTACACCACCGATAAGGATGGCAACTACGAGCTGAAGGAAATCGCTGCTTCTGCAGGCGCTTCTTCCATCAACGGCAGCATCACCCTGAGCAAGAACATGGCTGGTTTCGATACTTACAACACCACTGCTAAGTATTACAGCAATGCTAAGGACGGCACCACCGGTACTTGGACCGCTTACTACAACAAGCGCCTGAACAACACCATCATCGCTGAGGATGCTGTTCTGTTCGTTGTAGCAAACAACGAGATCAAGGTTGTTTCCGGCAAGACTGCTCGCGACTGGAACAACAACACCGCAACCCGCAACTACGGTTTCCTGACCGACGAGTCCAACGGCATCAACTATGTAAAGGTTGCAGCTGTTAAGGTTAACAGCGCTGACGTTATCAAGGCTGACGGCGACAAGCTGTACGCTTATGTAACTGAGGATGCTTTCGAAACCAAGAAGGACGGCGACACTGTAACCAAGTTCCACGCTATCGTAGGCAACAGCACTGAGGCTACCGACCTGTACGAGGATGGCACTACCAATGTTGACGTTAAGGCTGGTTCTGTAATCGTTTACACCGTAGACGGCGACGAGATCGACGTTCAGGCTGTTGTATCCGCTGCAAACTACACCTACCGCAACTCTGGCGCTTACGCTATCAAGGGCTTCGACGGCAAGAAGAAGGGCGATATGTCCCTCGTTAAGGCTGACGGCACTGTTACCAGCGTAACTCTGGACGAGGATTGCGTATTCATCGGCGTTGACGATGCTAAGAATGTTGGCACTGTTAGCGAGATCGGCGCTGTTCCGACCTCTGCTGATAAGGACGAGTTCGACCGTTACGACATGAACGCTTATGTTGTATTCAACTCTGACAACAAGGTTGTAGCTGTTGTATACGACACCGAGAACAACGAGCTGGACATCACTCCGGTTAAGACCGCTACCACCGATGGCAACACCTACACTGCAACTGGCTTCTCTGGCAAGACCTACGCAGTAACCGGCGAAACCGCTACCGTTACCACTCTGGCTGGTACTTCCGTTAAGGCTGGCGTTAAGTCCACCCTGACTGTTACCCTGTCTGCTGCTCCGGCAAAGGACGTTACCGTTGTTGTAAACGGTGACAACGGCGTTGGCAACGTAGCTATCGTTGTTAAGGCTGGCGCTACCACTGGTACTGCTCAGTTCACCATGCCGACCGCTGCTACCACTTTCACTTTCGTAAGTGCAGCTGCAGCTGTTTAATTAACTCCCGTTAATTAAAAGCACAACAAAAACCCCCGAGGATATCCTCGGGGGTTTTCTTTTATTCAGCTAACGCCAAATATGAATTACCACTGGGTAATGTTGCGGTTTACGTCAACAACTAGAACAGTGATCTGATCGTCGTCGTCGAAGTAAGCCTTTACGTTCGGAGCAGCGTCCTCAGACAGACCAGTGATGGTGTAGCTATCACCAGAGTTGGTGGTGGTGCAGAAGTCGCTGTCGAATGCGTAAGCCAGATCGATGTTGGTGTAATCCAGACCGGTTACGCCCTCAGAATCGTCAGAGTTTACGAACATTACGATAGTATCCTTGCTGTCAACCTTTGCGAACTTCTTGGTGGAACCAGCAGAGGTCATGGTACCGGTGTACTTGCCAGCAACAGTAGCGTCAGCGGTCAGAGTACCGAACATCAGGTTGATGTCGCCAGAAGCTGCATCGTAGTTAGATACGAAGTAGTTGTTATGGTCACGGTCAGCCTTAACGTCAACGTCAGCATCGTTCAGATCGCCGGAATAGGTGATCAGAGCGCCGCTCTTCAGGTTCTTAACAGAGCTATCATCGGTCTTGATGGTAACATTCTCAGAACCATTCCAAGCAGTAACGATGTACTTGGTGCCATCGTTGGTATCCTTAACAACGTCGTCCATAACTACTGCGTAGTTGTCATCGCTGCCGCCGGTGGTGCCCTGCTGCAGGTCGATGAATGCTACCTGAGCGTAGTAGGAGTTGCCGGACTTGTTAGCAACAGCAGCTACATTGCCGATAGCCTTGTTGTAGTCAGCAGCGGTCTTGCCGGAGATTACCTTGTAATCAGCGTCAGTGCCGGAAGCAGTTGCCTTGTACTTAACGAATACAACGCCGGTGGATTCGTAGTACAGACGGGACAGATCGGTGGAGCCCTTCTTCAGACCGTTAGTATCAGCCTGGGTGTAGATCTTCATGTCAGAGGTGTCGTGACCGGTCTTGTCGCTCTGCTTGATGCTGCCGTCGGTCATCAGACCCTTAGTAGCGTCAACGTATGCGTCATAGCCGTTCAGAGCGAACTCGCCCTTATTAGCGTTGTCCTCAATCTCAGCGATACCAACGCGGCTCAGGGTGTAAACATCACCAGATACCTCGTAGGATACCAGAATCGGAGCAGCAGCTACAGAAGGAGCAGAAGCAGTGGTATTCCAAGTAGCTACGTTCGGGTTAGCAGCATTGCCTTCAGAGAACGGCATGATCGGGAAGGACTTGTTGTCCTTGTCGTCCCAGTACTTCTCGATGGTAACGGTCTTCTCAGAGCCGTCAGCAAACAGCATGTGAGCTTCCCACTGAGAACCGGTGCCGCCCTTAGCAGCAGCCTCGATCAGCAGAGCCATGTCATCAACATTGCCTGCAGTGGTGTCGGTGTAGTAAACGTAACCGTTTACAACTACCATGTCAACGTTAGAGCCAGTGTTCGGGCGCTTTACGAAGGAAGTGCCGTTACCAGCCATGGTGTACCAGTTGCCGCCAACGGAAACGCCGTCGTCAGACTTGGTGCCGGTTACCTTGCCGGTAACAACGTCAGCCTTCTCAACCAGGCCATTGCCGGTGCCGTAGTTGCCAGCTGCAGAAACTACAACGTAGTCATCCTTCTTGATGCCATCGTACCAATCCCAATCGTCCTTCTCGAGCTTGGTCTTGGTGATGATGTCGCTGTCGCCCTTCTTGTAGGTTACATTGATGTAGTCAGAGCCTACAGCGGTAACCTTGCCTACAGCGAAGGTCTTAACCTTCAGGATGGAGTAGTTGGAAGTGCCGTCGGTAGCCATCAGGGATACCTCAGAACCCTGCCAGTACTTGGAATCCTCGAACTTAGTGCCAGAAGTCGGCTTGTTGCCGTAAGCATTTACAAAGTCCGGAATAGTAGCCTTGGTAGCGCCAGTTGCCTCAGAGTTAAAGGTGAAACCAGAAGCAGTCTTGTACAGAACGTCGCCGTTTACATAAACGGTCTGCTTAGCGGTTGCAGCCAGATCGTACTTGGTGCCGTCCAGCTTAACCTTAGCGCCGTCCATCTCCAGCTTCTTCAGAACGTTGGACTGCTGGGAGTTGTCGGAAGTTGCGAAAACGCCGTAAACAGTCTTGCGATCCTTGTGAAGAACGGTAACGGTCTTGTAAAGCAGATCAGAGTAATCCTTCTTAACGTCGGTGAACTCGAAGATTGCCTTGCCGGAATCCTTGGACTCGGTGGTGTTATCCCAGTCAACAACAGACGCGGTGGAGTCCAGAGTTACGGTGTAGGTGTCCTTGCCGTTGGTCTTAACAACGTTGGTCAGGGTAGAAGTAGACTTCTTCAGAGACATGTACTTCTCGCCTACGGTCTGGTTGTCATCGCCCAGCAGGGTTACGCTGGTGTAAGCATCGTCGCGCCATACAACGGTCGGGGTGTCGATTGCGTTGTAGATCAGCTGTGCAGCGTACTGACGCGGGCAAGCTGCGGTGAACGAGGTGTTAACATCGTCCAGCAGGCCGTTCTCGTCAGCCAGAGCGTTGGTCTTGGAAGCCCAGCCGGAACCTACCAGGCCAGCCTTCTGAGCGTCATAACCCAGGGTTACGAGCAGCATCTTAGCAGCTTCCTGAGCAGTTACAGATGCGTTCGGCGCAAAGATGGTGTTGCTCTTACCAGCAATGATGCCCAGGGACTGGCAGTACTTGATGTAGCCACGAGCCCAGTGGGAGCCAATGTCGGTGAAAGAGGTCTTGTCATCGTTGTACGCAGAAGCGTCAGAGTTACCGGTACGCAGGACATAGATCATCTTTGCCATCTGCGCACGGGTTACAGTTGCGTTGGGCTGGAAAGAGCCGTCTTCGAAACCTTCGATGACGCCCAGCTCAACCAGAGTGTCCACGACTTCATCCTTGACCTTGATGTCAGCCTGATCCGTGAACGCGGCACCAGCAAACATGGTGAATGCGCAAGCAAACGCCAGTACCAGTGCAAGAACCT
>OLOP01001366.1_pt1 | contig 16169 bp, 13 predicted proteins | sample 1672381 | NCBI WGS metagenome assembly OLOP01 (sample SAMEA3136678, study PRJEB25190) | human gut metagenome | biome: human gut; feature: human-associated habitat; material: faeces | place: Austria | collected 2013 | reverse complement strand
CTTTCCGCCTGATGGGCTTCGGCCACCGCGTGTACAAAAATTACGACCCGCGCGCCACCGTAATGCGTGAAACCTGCCATGAAGTGCTGAAAGAGCTGGGTACCAAAGATGACCTGCTGGAAGTGGCTATGGAGCTGGAAAACATCGCGCTGAACGACCCGTACTTTATCGAGAAGAAACTCTACCCGAACGTCGATTTCTACTCTGGTATCATCCTGAAAGCGATGGGTATTCCGTCTTCTATGTTCACCGTGATCTTCGCTATGGCACGTACCGTTGGCTGGATCGCCCACTGGAGCGAAATGCACAGTGACGGTATGAAGATTGCCCGTCCGCGTCAACTGTATACAGGATATGAAAAACGCGACTTTAAAAGCGATATCAAGCGTTAATGGTTGATTGCTAAGCCGTTTACTTTCCGGACCCGCCTTTAATAGAGCGGGTTCTTTTTTATATGGCTGAACATAATAAATTGTAAAAATTAAACCAGATGCAAATACCCATTAATAAGGTGAAAAAATGTGACAAGTCACATACTGAGCAGAATGATAAGTTTATTTTTATACTTTCCTGCCGGTAGCATTGTTAACCCAATGAAAATTATGCATATCCATCCCACCCCATCTTTCATCTCATTAAACAATAAATTTATACACTCAATTATTCCATTCTTTATATAACAAGATTTTTAATATTGTTAAATAAAACCAAATACATTCAACTGTCAGTTAATATATTCTTGCCTCGCAACACTCTATCTCATTATTTAAAGGACTCAGCTATGTTTAAAGGACAAAAAACATTGGCCGCACTGGCCATATCTCTGCTATTCACAGCACCTGTTTATGCGGCTGATGAAGGATCCGGTGAAATTCACTTTAAAGGTGAAGTTATTGAAGCACCGTGTGAAATACATCAGGATGATATTGATAAAGAGGTTGAACTCGGTCAGGTGACCACCAGCCATATTAATCAGTCCCATCACAGCGATGCCGTTGCTGTCGACCTGCGCTTAGTCAACTGCGATCTGGAAAACTCCAACAACGGTTCCGGCGGCAAGATTTCTAAAGTTGCAGTCACCTTTGAAAGCTCAGCGAAAACCACCGGCGCAGATCCGATTCTCAACAACACCAGCACGGGTGAAGCCACCGGCGTCGGCGTGCGTTTAATGAATAAAGATCAAAGCAATATCGTTTTAGGCACCGCTACTCCAGATATCGACCTGGCACCAACCTCCAGCGAACAAACGTTAAATTTCTTTGCGTGGATGGAACAAATTGATCAGGCTACGCCCGTAACACCAGGCGCAGTTACGGCGAATGCGACCTACGTACTGGATTATAAATAAGTATCACTTTGGCGGCGTCATCGCCGCCTTTCTTCAAATATTTATCAGGTATGGACACCGTGAATATTTATCGACTCTCTTTTATATCCTGCCTGGTCATGGCGATACCTTCCGCATTGGCGGTCGAATTCAACCTGAATGTCCTCGATAAATCGATGCGAGATCGCATTGATATTTCATTATTAAAGGAAAAAGGGGGCATTGCTCCCGGTGAATATTTTGTTAGCGTTGCGGTGAATAACAACCAAATCAGTAACGGACAAAAAATTGACTGGAAAAAGAACGGTGACCAAACCATTCCGTGTATTAATGATTTACTGGTAGATAAATTTGGTTTAAAACCTGAAGTTCGTCAGTCGTTACCACGGTTAAACCAGTGCGTCGATTTTAGCTCCCGGCCTGAAATTCTCTTCATTTTTGATCAGGCTAGCCAGCAACTGAATATCACTATTCCACAAGCCTGGCTGGCGTGGCACTCAGATAACTGGACTCCCCCCTCAACATGGAAAGAAGGTGTCGCCGGCGTCCTGATGGACTACAACCTGTTTGCCAGCAGCTACCGCCCACAGGATGGTAGCAACAGCACTAACCTGAACGCCTATGGAACAGCCGGAATTAACGCGGGAGCATGGCGTTTACGCAGTGATTACCAATTGAATCAGACCGATAGCGATGATAACCATGAACAGTCAGGCGAAATATCACGCACCTATCTTTTTCGTCCATTACCGCAATTAGGTTCAAAATTAACCCTTGGTGAAACGGATTTCAGTTCCAATATTTTCGACGGCTTTTCTTATACCGGCGCGGCACTGGCAAGTGACGATCGGATGTTACCGTGGGAGCTACGCGGCTACGCCCCACAAATCAGCGGCATTGCACAAACCAACGCCACCGTCACCGTGAGTCACTCAGGGCGAGTTATTTACCAGAAAAAAGTCCCACCAGGTCCGTTTATCATTGATGACCTTAATCAGTCCGTCCAGGGTACGTTGGATGTCAAAGTGACGGAAGAAGATGGTCGGGTGAACAATTTCCAGGTTTCGGCAGCATCGACGCCTTTCCTTACGCGCCAGGGGCAGGTTCGCTATAAACTTGCTGCCGGTCAGCCGCGAACATCTATGTCTCATCAAACTGAAAATGAAACCTTTTTTAGCAATGAAGTTTCCTGGGGGATGCTGTCAAATACCTCACTGTACGGCGGCCTGCTGATTTCGGGTGACGACTACCATTCTGCCGCAATGGGTATCGGGCAAAATATGCTCTGGCTTGGTGCATTGTCGTTTGATGTCACCTGGGCCAGTAGTCAGTTTGATACTCAGCAGGACGAGCGGGGCTTAAGTTACCGCTTTAATTACAGCAAACAAGTGGATGCCACTAACAGCACGATTTCGCTCGCCGCTTATCGCTTCTCAGATCGTCATTTTCACAGCTACGCCAACTATCTGGATCACAAATACAACGACAACGATGCGCAGGACGAAAAACAGACGATCAGCTTATCCGTGGGGCAACCGATTACCCCACTGAACCTCAATCTGTACGCCAACCTGCTGCATCAAACCTGGTGGAATGCAGACGCCTCCACGACCGCCAACATCACGGCGGGTTTTAATGTTGATATTGGTAACTGGAGAGATATCTCGATCTCGACGTCATTCAATACAACCCATTACGAAGATAAAGATCGCGACAATCAGATTTACCTGTCGATTTCGCTCCCCTTCGGTAACGGGGGGCGGGTCGGTTATGACATGCAAAACAGTAGTCACAGCACCACGCACCGCATGTCGTGGAATGATACGTTAGATGAACGTAATAGCTGGGGCATGTCTACCGGACTGCAATCCGACCGTCCGGATAATGGAGCCCAGGTGAGCGGTAACTATCAGCACCTGAGTTCAGCGGGTGAGTGGGATATTTCTGGTACCTATGCCGCCAATGATTACAGTTCCGTCAGCAGCAGCTGGAGCGGTTCTTTCACGGCAACTCAATATGGTGCGGCGTTCCATCGTCGCAGCTCCACCAATGAACCACGTCTGATGGTCAGTACTGATGGCGTGGCAGATATTCCGGTTCAGGGCAATCTCGACTACACCAACCATTTTGGCATTGCGGTGGTGCCGTTGATTTCCAGTTATCAGCCTTCCACCGTGGCGGTGAACATGAATGATTTACCCGACGGCGTAACAGTGGCAGAAAACGTTATCAAAGAAACGTGGATTGAAGGCGCGATAGGTTACAAATCGCTGGCTTCCCGTTCCGGTAAAGACGTTAACGTCATCATTCGCAACGCCAGCGGTCAGTTCCCTCCCCTCGGTGCGGATATCCGCCAGGAGGATAGCGGCATTAGCGTGGGGATGGTTGGCGAGGAAGGACACGCCTGGTTAAGTGGAGTCGCTGAAAATCAACAATTTACCGTGGTCTGGGGTGATAGCCAGCGTTGCTCGATCCATCTTCCTGAACATATGGAAGACACCGCAAATCGCCTGATTTTACCTTGTCATTAATTAAGGAAATGAAAAATGACATTTATGAAAGGACTTCCCCTTTTGTTGTTGATTGCCAGTCTGTGCAGCTACGCTGCGCTACAACCCGATCGCACTCGCATTGTGTTTAACGCTAATGATAAAGCCACCAGCCTGCGAGTGGATAATCGTAGCGATAAACTCCCCTACCTCGCTTATTCCTGGCTCGAAAATGAAAAAGGGGAGAAAAGCGACGATCTTCTGGTCGCCCTGCCACCGATACAACGTCTGGAACCGAAAGCAACAACGCAGGTACGGATAGTAAAGCAAGCCTCGACCGCGAAATTACCGGGCGATCGCGAAACGCTACTTTTCTACAATATGCGTGAAATTCCTCCCGCCCCAGAAAAAAATAGCGACCATGCCGTTCTGCAAGTCGCCATTCAGAGTCGTATCAAGGTATTCTGGCGACCGGCTGCATTACGCAAGAAAGCAGGAGAAAAGGTCGAACTGCAGTTACAGGTCAGCCAGCAGGGCAACCAACTGACACTGAAAAATCCTACCGCGTATTATCTGACCATTGCTTATCTGGGGAGAAATGAAAAAGGCGTTCTCCCCGGCTTCAAAACCGTGATGGTTGCGCCTTTTAGTACAGTAATTACAAACACCGGAAGTTATAGCGGCAGTCAGTTTTATCTCGGTTATATGGATGATTACGGCGCGTTACGCATGACGACGCTCAATTGCAACGGACATTGCCGTTTACAAGCAGTGGAGGCGAAGAAATGAGTACTGGCAAAGGATTGTTGCTCGTCATCTGTCTGTTATTTCTGCCATTGAAGTCTGCGCTAGCGCTGAACTGCTATTTTGGTACTTCCGGCGGAACGGTAGAAAAATCGGAAGCGATTCAACCCTTTGCTGTGCCAGGTAATGCCAAACCCGGCGATAAGATCTGGGAATCTGACGATATTAAAATTCCCGTCTATTGTGACAACAATACCAACGGCAACTTTGAAAGCGAACATGTCTACGCATGGGTAAACCCCTACCCGGGGGTACAGGATCGTTATTATCAACTCGGCGTGACATACAATGGTGTCGATTACGATGCCAGTCTGGGGAAAAGCCGCATCGACACCAACCAGTGTATCGACAGTAAGAACATTAACATTTATACCCCTGAGCAGATTATCGCGATGGGCTGGCAGAACAAAATATGCTCGGGTGACCCCGCTAATATTCACATGTCGCGAACCTTTCTCGCTCGTATGCGGTTATACGTTAAGATTCGCGAAATGCCGCCGCATGATTATCAAAGTACGCTTAGCGACTACATCGTCGTGCAATTTGATGGTGCCGGTAGCGTTAACGAAGACCCTACCGCCCAAAACCTGAAATACCATATTACTGGTCTGGAAAACATTCGTGTACTGGATTGCAGCGTCAATTTTTCTATTTCACCAGAAACACAGGTGATTGATTTTGGTAAATTTAATCTGCTGGATATTCGCCGCCACAAAATGTCGAAAACATTCAGTATTAAGACGACAAAATCACAAAATGACCAGTGCACCGACGGATTTAAGGTCAGCTCTTCGTTTTATACCGAAGAAACATTGATTGAAGAGGATAAAGCACTGCTGATTGGTAATGGACTGAAGCTACGTTTGCTGGATGAAAATTCTTCACCCTATACTTTCAACAAATACAGCGAATATGCTGATTTCACCAGCGATATGCTGATCTACGAAAAAACCTATACGGCTGAACTTTCGTCCATTCCCGGTACCCCCATCGAAGCGGGTCCCTTCGATACAGTGGTGCTTTTTAAGATTAACTATAACTAATTTATCATGATGCCCTTTGCAGTCAGTAAAGGGCATCTCTTTCAGAAAATTGCTGATTTTCCCCTTTTCCTTGATTGCTGTTATTTTTTCCTGGCCCGGCTTTCTTTATGCTGTATCGATACACCAAAGAAAAAATAATGAGGGAGCGAAGGATGCCAGTTTTGCAGTGGGGAATGTTATGTGTGCTCTCACTTCTCCTTTCTATTGGTTTCCTCGCGGTACATCTCCCGGCGGCGCTATTACTTGGACCGATGATCGCCGGGATCATCTTTAGTATGCGCGGAATTACTTTACAACTCCCCCGCTCCGCTTTTCTCGCCGCCCAGGCCATTCTTGGCTGCATGATTGCGCAAAACCTCACTGGTTCGATTCTCACCACGTTGGCCGCCAACTGGCCGATAGTGTTAGCTATTTTACTGGTGACGCTGCTTTCCAGCGCCATCGTGGGTTGGTTATTGGTGCGCTATAGCTCACTGCCTGGAAATACCGGTGCCTGGGGTTCTTCTCCTGGCGGCGCGGCGGCAATGGTCGCTATGGCGCAAGATTACGGCGCAGATATTCGCCTGGTGGCGTTTATGCAATATCTGCGAGTGCTGTTCGTCGCGGGGGCCGCTGTTCTGGTCACCCGCATGATGCTGGGCGATAACGCTGAAGCGGTTAACCAGCAGATCGTCTGGTTCCCGCCAGTGAGCATTAATCTCCTGCTTACGATTTTGCTCGCGGTCGTTGCCGGTACGGCGGGATGCTTGCTACGTCTTCCTTCCGGCACGATGCTCATCCCGATGCTGGCGGGCGCAGTGCTCCAGTCTGGTCAGCTCATCACCATCGAACTACCAGAATGGCTGCTGGCGATGGCGTATATGGCAATTGGTTGGCGGATTGGTCTTGGTTTCGATAAACAAATATTACTGCGGGCATTGCGCCCGCTGCCACAAATCCTGCTGTCGATTTTTGCTCTGCTGGCTATTTGTGCGGGTATGGCGTGGGGACTGACCCGATTTATGCACATTGATTTTATGACTGCCTACCTCGCCACCAGCCCCGGCGGGCTTGATACCGTGGCGGTCATCGCCGCAGGGAGCAATGCCGATATGGCGCTTATTATGGCGATGCAAACCCTGCGCCTGTTCAGTATTTTGCTGACGGGGCCAGCCATTGCGCGGTTTATTTCAACCTATGCGCCGAAACGGTCGGCCTAGTGCTGGCAGCCCGGACACCAGTAAAACGGGCGCGAGGACAGCGTGGTTTTCTCAATGATGCTGCCACAGCGTTCACACGGTTCGCCATCACGATGAAAAACCTTAAAGCGAAACAACGCCCCATGATGTTTATTCTCATCCACCTGCCCCCGCGTAGCGTAAGAAAGTCGAGGAATATCCAGTAACGCGTCTGCGAGTGCATCTAGTTGCGCCGCACTGAGATCTTTCGCTTTATGATTGCCGGTTAACCCCACCTGCCAGAGGATCTCCACCCGCAAATAATTGCCAAGTCCTGCCAGAAACGCCTGATCGAGCAGTAATCCAGCAAACTGACGGTTACGAAAGCGCGGCGACAATAATCGTTCCTTTACCACCTCCGGCGTCAGATTCGGATCCAGCACATCGGGGCCGACTCGTTGTAAAAACGGATGCGTGGTCAGTTGTTCCGGGGTCAACATCTCAATATCCGAGGCGCTATAAAGCAGAATGGTTTTGTCAGCCGTTTGCAGTTTTACCCGCAATACTCGCGTGGTCTGCGGCTCTTCGCCGGTATCAACCACGCGCCAGACGCCGTAAAGCTGATTATGGCTGTAGAGCGTTAAACCGTTGGAAAAATGAGTTAACAACGCCTTACCTCGCGTTTCCACATGGGTAACGTGTTGACCGATAAGTTGTGATTGATAAGGTTCTAACTGCGGGAAGGCAAACCAGACATCAGTTAGTGGTTTGCCTTTGATCGCCGCCTCCAGGTTATCCGCTGCACGGCGGATCTCCGGGCCTTCAGGCATGGTGATATCCTTTTTTCATTCTTTATTAAGCGGGGTTATGCTGCGACAACAATCCCCTTTTCGGCAAATGTAAAGCGTAGTCGGCGGGCGAATGCCAGTGCGTGTTCTCCATCGCCATGCAGGCAGACCGTTTGCGCCGTGACCGTTGCCCATTCGCCGTTGATACTTTTGACTCTGCCGTGTTGCACCATCTCCAACGTTTGCGCCAGCGCCTGTTCTTCGTTTTCAATCAACGCGCCTGGCTGGCTTCGCGGCACCAGCGAACCGTCTGCCTGATAACCGCGATCGGCAAACACTTCCTCGCGCGTTGTCAGGCCATATTGCTTGCCTGCACGAATCAGCTCGCTTCCTGCCAGCCCGACGAGAATCAATGCCGGATCGCAAGCGTATACCGCTCTGGCGATGGCGTCTGCCAGTTGTGCCTCTTTCGCCGCCTGGTTGTATAACATGCCGTGCGGTTTGACATGACACATTACGCCGCCTTGCGCACGGGTAATCGCTGCCAGCGCGCCAATTTGATACAGCGTCTGGGCGTAAACGGTTTCTGGCGGCAGCTGCATGGCGCTGCGACCAAAATTTTCCCTGTCGGGAAAACTCGGGTGAGCGCCAATCGCGACACCATTTTTTATTGCTTCACGCACGCAAGCCTGCATGATTTGCGCATCGCCTGCATGAAATCCACAAGCAATATTGGCAGAGGAAACCAGCGTTAATAGCTCTGCGTCGCTGGCGCAGCCTTCGCCCAGATCGGCGTTCAGGTCAATTTTCATTGTGCAGCCGCCACGCTAATTGTTCGAAATAACGTTGTTGATCTTGCCGCGCTTTCAGTGCCTCTTCCAGTGAACACTGGACAAAATGAATCGGCTGACCGAGCGGAATTTGCGCCAGATGGTACATATCAGCCTCAATGATACAGGCAATACGCGGATAACCACCGGTGGTCTGTGCGTCGTTCATCAATACAATCGGCTGGCCGTTATGCGGCACTTGCACCACACCCGGCAACAAACCGTGAGATAACAGTTCGCGATCGGTGGTGCGTTTTAAAATTTGCCCCTGTAAGCGATAGCCCATGCGGTTACTTTGCGGACTAAGCTGCCAGGGCGAACGCCAGAATGCATCCTGCGAGGCGCGATCGAACTCATGATATTCCGGCCCCGGCAAGGCGCGAATGCGGTTGCCCCACAGCAACTGTTTAACGCCCTGCGCTTCCATAAAATCACGCTTCGATTTGCCCATCGGAAGTCGGTCACCATCCTTCAGTAAACGGCCTTCCAGCCCGCCAATCCCCACTTTGAGATCGGTGCTGCATGACCCCATTACCGGCGGAACATCAATACCACCCGCGACCGCCAGATAACTGCGCATCCCGTGCTGCGGGCGTTTAAGCGTTAAACGCTGGCCTGCTTTCATCGGCAAGCGCCAGCCAGTCCAGACGGCATTATCATCCAGCCGCGCTTCGCAACCTGCCCCCGTCAGGGCAAACCAACCATCAGTTTCGAACTCTACCGTTAACTGACCGAGCGTTATCTCCAGCGCGGGGGCATTGGCGTCATTACCCACCAGCAGGTTAGCAATGCGTAACGCAGGCATATCCAGTGCGCCGCAGTGGCTGATACCCGACTGGCGAAAACCGTGACGACCGCCATCCTGCACAGTGGTATACATGCCCGCACGAATAATCTTCAGCATACTCCCTCCTTCTGCGGTACAAAGCGCACGCTGTCTCCCGGACGTAATAAGATGGGTTCGTCACGCGCCGGATCAAACAGGCTGAGTGAGGTATGACCAATCAACTGCCAGCCACCCGGCGTTGCCAGCGGATAAATACCGGTCTGCGGCCCGCCGATCCCGACAGAACCTGCCGGAACGAGCAAGCGCGGTTCAGCGCGCCGTGGCGTGTGTAGTTGTTCCGGCAAACTCCCGAGATACGGGAAGCCCGGTTGAAAACCTAAAAACCAGACCACGTATTCCACGGAGGAGTGCAATTCAACAACCTGTTTCTCACTCAACCCACAATGCGCCGCGACCACCGCTAAATCCGGTCCGCCTGCGCCACCGTAAACCACCGGAATTTCAATAAAACGAGACTCCGGCTCCAGCGCCTCACTCTCCTCCCACCAGCGTTGCAAACGCTCTATGGCATCCAGCGCCAGCGACTCAGGATTACGTAAAATCACCGTGATATTGTTCATGCCGGGAATGGCTTCAACCACATTCGGCATATCCACCAGACGCTGCGCCAGTCGCCAGATCCGTTTCTGGCTAGCCAGCGTCACCGGCGGTTCCAGCTCCAGCACTACCGCCGTTTCACCTATCAGATAACAACGCGCTCGTTGCACTTTCGATCCCTCTGATTATTCGTTATGCAGGATTAGGAATATCAATAAAGGTCACATCAAGATCGGTATTTTCATTCAGCCACTCGCTCAACGCGCGAATACCACCACGTTCAGTGGCATGGTGACCCGCAGCATAAAAATGCAATCCCTGCTCGCGGGCTGAATGAATGGTCTGTTCAGAAACTTCGCCAGTAATAAAAGCATCCACGCCAAAACGCGCGGCGCTATCGATAAAACTTTGCCCGCCGCCCGTGCACCAGGCAACGCGCTGGACCACCTCAGGTCCGGTATCGCCACACCATAACGGCTTACGTCCCAGACGCGCTTCAATCCAGGAGGCTAGTTCCAGTCCCGGCACAGGCATGGTCAGTTCGCCCCACGGCACCAACGGCTCAATTTCGCCCATGACCGTGATCCCCAGTAACGCCGCCAGCTGTGCGTTATTGCCCAGCTCAGGATGTGCGTCAAGCGGCAAATGCCAGCCATACAGGTTGATATCATTTGCCAGCAACGTTTTTAAACGGTTACGCTTCATTCCGCGAATGACCGGAGATTCGCCTTTCCAGAAGTAGCCATGATGCACAATGACCGCATCCGCGCCCAGACGCACTGCCTCATCGAGCAAAGCCTGGCTGGCAGTGACACCGGTAACAATTTTTTGCACCGTCTCTTTGCCTTCCACCTGCAAACCATTCGGCGCGTAATCACTAATCGCCGCGCTGTTCAGTTTTTCGTTAATCAGTTGTTCCAGTTCGGTGTTTTTCATCTTCGCGCCTTCCGTATTCTGATAGCTACACCGTTAACATAGCGTTACCTCGCCTGTTCGTCGATAGCCAATCTTTTGACATATTAAGAAACAAACCCGACGCCAAAAGACGCAAATTGTTTATATCATCACGCTTCAGCTAATGTATATTTATGCAATCAGACAGCATATTGCATAAATAATCAGATCTGTATCAAAGTTTTAACTTTAAGGAAACACAAGCACGCCGCGCAACTATTACGTGACGTTGCAGTCAATTGTGGAATTATTATGAATAAACACGCATCACAGCCGCGCGCTATTTACTATGTCGTTGCGCTGCAAATCTGGGAATATTTTAGCTTTTACGGCATGCGTGCCCTGCTGATTCTCTATCTCACCAATCAACTAAAATACAACGATACTCACGCCTACGAGTTATTTAGCGCCTACTGTTCGCTGGTGTATGTCACGCCAATCCTCGGTGGCTTTTTGGCGGATAAAGTTCTCGGCAATCGCATGGCGGTGATGCTGGGAGCGTTATTGATGGCGATCGGTCATGTGGTGTTGGGTGCCAGTGAGATCCATCCGTCATTCCTCTATCTGTCCCTGGCGATTATCGTTTGTGGCTATGGTCTGTTTAAATCCAACGTCAGTTGCCTGCTCGGCGAGCTGTATGAGCCAACCGATCCGCGTCGTGATGGCGGTTTCTCGCTGATGTATGCGGCGGGTAACGTGGGGTCTATTATCGCACCTATCGCCTGTGGCTACGCCCAGGAAGAGTACAGTTGGGCGATGGGCTTTGGCCTGGCGGCGGTTGGCATGATCGCGGGTCTGGTCATTTTCTTATATGGCAATCGTCATTTCACTCATACCCGCGGCGTTAACAAAAAAGTACTGCGTGCGACAAACTTTCTCCTGCCCAACTGGGGATGGCTGCTGGTTCTGCTGGTGGCAACGCCTGCGCTGATCACCGTACTGTTCTGGAAAGAGTGGTCGGTATACGCCTTGATTGTCGCGACTATTATTGGCCTGGGTGTATTAGCAAAAATTTATCGCAAAGCAGAAAACCAGAAACAGCGTAAGGAGCTGGGGCTGATTGTTACCCTCACCTTCTTCAGCATGTTGTTCTGGGCCTTCGCACAACAGGGCGGCAGCTCGATTAGCCTTTATATCGATCGCTTCGTTAACCGCGATATGTTTGGTTATACCGTTCCGACTGCTATGTTCCAGTCGATTAATGCCTTCGCAGTTATGCTGTGCGGTGTGTTCCTGGCGTGGGTGGTTAAAGAGAGCGTCGCAGGTAATCGTACCGTGCGCATCTGGGGAAAATTTGCTCTTGGCCTTGGCCTGATGAGCGCCGGATTCTGCATTCTGACCTTAAGCGCCCGCTGGTCCGCAATGTATGGTCACTCTTCTCTGCCACTGATGGTGTTAGGCCTGGCGGTGATGGGGTTTGCCGAACTGTTTATCGACCCGGTTGCTATGTCGCAGATTACGCGCATTGAAATTCCGGGCGTGACCGGCGTATTAACCGGCATTTACATGCTGCTTTCTGGCGCGATCGCGAACTATCTGGCGGGCGTGATTGCCGATCAGACATCGCAGGCTTCGTTTGATGCTTCCGGGGCGATCAACTACTCCATCAATGCATATATTGAAGTATTTGATCAAATTACCTGGGGCGCACTGGCGTGTGTAGGAGTGGTGTTGATGATTTGGCTGTATCAGGCGCTGAAATTCAGAAACCGCGCGCTGGCGCTGGAGTCTTAACAGGCCAGCACCGATGCCTGATAAAACGCTCGCTGCGTTTTATCAGGCTCCTTTCCTCGCTTCTTCGTACGCTGCCAGCGTTCGCAGCCTTGCCTCTTTGTGATCAACTATCGGTTGCGGATAATCCAGCGTCACACCTGCTTTCTGCGCCCACTTCCACGGCTCATGCACCACTTTCCCTGGCACATCGCGCAGTTCCGGTAGCCACTGGCGGATAAACTCGCCTTCGCGGTCAAATTTCTCGCCCTGGGTTGTCGGGTTAAAAATACGAAAATACGGCGCTGCATCGGTTCCGGTTGAAGCGGCCCACTGCCAGCCACCGTTATTAGCTGCCAAATCACCATCAATCAGCTGCGACATGAAATATCGCTCGCCTTCGCGCCAGTCGATCAACAAATCTTTCACCAGAAAACTGGCTGTAATCATCCGTAGCCTGTTATGCATCCAGCCAGTGCTGTTAAGCTGACGCATGGCAGCATCGACAATCGGGTATCCCGTTTTGCCTTCCTGCCAGGCCTGTAAATGTGCGGAATTGCTCTGCCACTGCACGCGGTCGGTCCAGACAATAAACGGACGATGTTTACACAGCGAGGGGTAATACGTCATCAGATGACGGTAGAACTCGCGCCAGATCAGCTCATTAAGCCAGACACTACCGGCCCCACCGTCCAGCGCCTGCGGCTGTTCCGCCAACAGGCGATGCAGACACTGGCGAGGCGATAACCCGCCCGTTGCCAGGCTGGCGGACAAACGGCTGGTGCCTTCTACCGCAGGGAAATCTCGCTGTTGCTCGTACTCTCCGGCACCGTTCTGGCAAAACTGGCGTAATTGCGCAATCGCCGCTTTTTCTTCCACCGGGAAATGCGCAGTATCGAAAGGCTGACGAGGATAATTCAGCGTAATGGATGGCGCGGGATCTATCGATCCACTACTACGTACTTTTGGCGCAGCGACGCACTCCGGCATCCCTTCCCGCAGCCGTTTCAGCCAGGCGTTTTTAAATGGCGTAAAGACTTTGTACATCTCATGATTGCCAGTCATCACCGCCCCCGGCGGCAGGATCACACTGTCGTCAAATCCTTCACACACCACGTTACGCAGCGTTCTCTCAACCTGCGCATCCCGCGCCCGCTCATTCACCTCATACTGATAGTTATAAAACAGATGGGTAACACGATTTTCCGCGCACACCTGTTTAACTATTTCGACGCTGGCGGCAAAGTCATCCACTTCATGAAACAGCAAAGGAATGCCTTTTTCCGCCAGCGCGATTTGTAGCCCGTTCAGTTGTGCATTGATAAGTTTAGCCTGACGCGGCGACATGTTATGCGTCGCCCACTGGCGTGGTGTAGCGATATACAGCGCCAGCACGCGTGCAGACGAATTGCGGCAGGCGGCAGCCAGTGCGAGATTATCGTGCAGACGTAAATCCTGGCGAAACCAGACCAGATGGGTAGTCATAAAACTCCTGCATGGCGCAAGTTAATCACACGCGGCCAAAGTTCGAAATAACGCTGCCCTGAAAGCCAGGCGTTAGGATAAAGCGCCATATAGTGTTTGATACGCATCAGCGGCGCAAGAAGCGGTTGCTCGCCACGGCGATAACTGTCGATAAGCGCCGCCAGCTGCTGGCGTTCTGTGGAATAAATATGCGGGCGAAAATACCCCTGAACGTGCATCAAAACGTTGGTGTGATCGCGCGGGTTGGCGGGATGAGAAAGCAAAACAATTACGCGTTGACGGTACTGGCTGTAAAAATCATCCAGATTTTGCCACTGATGAATATCAGCCACAAACGGGCCAAGTTTGCGGTATTCCGGCTGAGAATGAGCCAGAAAGACGAGTTTATAGCGGCTGTGATAATCGTTGAGCGCCCCGCGCGTTAAGCCATGTTCTTTCAGTCGATGTAACTCATAAAGCGCGAAGATACGGATTAGGGTGCTTTCATCAAATCGTTGCTGATTCATTACTGCTCCTGAGATATTAACAGGAGTAAGTGTAGACGTTGGGAAATGATGTTTGTGAAGTTAATCCTGTTGTAGCAGGGCAAGATTACGAAAGCACGCTCCCCGCAAGCAACTCATCAAGGTAGTTAATCATGGCTGAACACGATATTACGCCAGAAGTCACCATTTCCAAAACACAGCGCCGCTGTACCGTGGGTTATCTGCCCAACCGCAGTGACACGCCGGTGATCAAAATCAGCGCCAAATGGCTGAGAGAAGCGGGATTTGAGATCGGCACGGGCGTTACCGTGAAGATCTCGGAAGGTTGCCTGATCCTGCTCGCGGATAACAACGAAGTACAGGAACTGCGGAGGGAGCTTTATCAGGTTAAACAGGCTGTTAAGGGAATGCGTGACGGGATGTTTAGTGTGCTGAATGAGAGTTAAATAATAAAAAGCCGGGAAGATTCAATAAATTCCCGGTTTCTTGTTCAATCAAAATTAAAATGCAGTAAATATTTTTTGTCCCATTTTTATTCTAGTATTAGATTACAATGTTCTCGAAGTATATCGATCATGTCGTAGGACGATAATGGATATACCTCACTTGGAAGTGTGTTATCAATTGCTTTAAAAGAAATACTACTATCTTTCCAGATAACATCTATCGGTCCGTTTTTTCTTTTTACTTCAACTATACAATCAGCAAATGCATCGAGGTTATTCCCCATATAGCCAAAATCGCCAAAAAAAGCATAACCAAACTCACAATAAAATGAATAATAATCGTGAATATACTTCCCTTCAATAATTATTGGATTTTTTTCAAGACGACGCCTCACTCCTCCTATTATATAGCTTGCCGATATATATATTTCCTTAGACTTTTGCACCATATCTAACCAGATTCTTCCATTATTACCCTTACATGATTTTAATAATGAAAACACCCCTACCTTATACATGCCATTTGCAATACTTAAATTTAAATAGATTACTCCATTAGATTTTATTATTTTTTTTACAGAAAAATCAAAATACAACCTTCCTTCAAACCCAGGGTGTTTTAATGTATATGTATGGTTATTTAGTAAAAAATCAACATGTTGTGTTGAAGGTTCAATTAATGCAAATAAATAAACATCACCGACCCTTGAAAAGTCATAACATTCAATTACATCTCGACAGGAAAGTATAACGCATTCAGTCTCATCGAAAACTTGATATAAATCACTCATTAAAATCACCATTCATCTTTAAATATATAAGAGTCATCCATCACTTATTATGATTTCAAATATTCTTTCATAATGGTCAGGACTAAATCCAATTTTAGTTTTTCCATTCCCTAAATCGATGGTTAAGATCCGCATGTCATTGTTACCTTTAATTACCTCCCACTCTTTAGCACCTCTCCAGCCAGAGTTCTTGCCTTGCCCCTGAAATATTTTTTGATTTCCCGCACTATCAACTCGTGGAATCCCCTTGCCATCAAAAATATCATTAACGGCCTTATTCATTGCATCAAGCACTCTTTTTGAAAGAGGTTGTTTAGGTGGATTCTTAATTGAGCAAACTTTTAGACCAAGCGGATCGATCCAGCTTAACGGGTTAGGTCCATAAGCATAGAGGTTTATCCCCCCCGCTAACCCGGCAGGATCCGTTACCATGAACCGCCCGACATCCGGATCATAGTACCTGTGCAGATTGTAGT
>OLOP01001354.1_pt1 | contig 16261 bp, 14 predicted proteins | sample 1672381 | NCBI WGS metagenome assembly OLOP01 (sample SAMEA3136678, study PRJEB25190) | human gut metagenome | biome: human gut; feature: human-associated habitat; material: faeces | place: Austria | collected 2013 | reverse complement strand
CGCGGAAGAAGTATGAGAGCGCACTCAACTCAATCGCGAAATGGGTGTCGAGAGGGTCGAAGACCCTTCGCGGGTGCAGGGCAGCGCCCTGCCGGAGTCCAGAGGCAGCGCCTCTGGTGGGGGTTAGGGGCAAAGCCCCTCGGTTCTCCCTTTACCCCAAAATCTTCTCAATCGCCGCTTTTTCCTCGTCTGTCAGCGGCACATGCTTCCGCAACGTTTCCACGTTTTGAAGAATCTGCGCAGGGCGGCTTGCGCCGGTAATCACCGTCGTAATCGCCGGATTCTCCAAAACCCACGCAAGCGCTAACTGCGCCATCGTTTCGCCGCGCGCCGATGCCATCGCGTTCAGCGCCCGCACGCGCGTCAGAATATCCGCCGTCACGTTGCCTTCGTTCAGGAACACGCAGGAGGACGCCGCGCGCGAATCCGCCGGGATGCCGTGCAAGTAGCGGTCAGTCAGCAAGCCCTGATTGAGGGGGGAGAACACTGCCGCGCCGATGCCGCGATTCAGCAGCACGTCGCATAGGCTGGGGGTGCCGCGCTCAATCCAGCGGTCAAGCATGTTGTAGCGCGGCTGGTGAATGGTCAGCGGCACGCCGAAGGTCGCCAGCAAGTCCGCCGCCTGCGCCGTTTGCTCGGCGGAGTAGTTGCTGATGCCGACGTAGAGCGCCTTGCCCTGATGCACAATGTCCGCCAGCGTTCGCATGGTCTCCTCCAGCGGCGTGTCCGGGTCGAAGCGGTGATGATAGAAAATGTCCACATAATCGACCTTCATGCGGCGCAGGCTTGCGTCGAGGCTGCTCATCAGGTACTTGCGGCTGCCGCCGTCGCCATACGGGCCGTCCTGCATGGTGTAGCCCGCTTTGGTGGCGAGAATCAGCTCGTCGCGGTGCGGACGCAGGTCGCTGTCCATAATTATCCCCAGCGTTTCTTCCGCCGCGCCGGGGCGAGGGCCGTAGTTGTTTGCCAAATCGAAGTAGGTGATGCCTGCGTCGAACGCCGTCAGCAGCATGTCGCGCGCGGTGTCCTGCGGCGTGACCGAGCCGAAATTGTTCCACAGACCGAGGGAGACGCGGGGGAGTTTCAGCCCGGAGCGGCCGCAGCGGACGTAGGGCATGTGCGCATAGCGGTCAGCGGCGGGAGCGTAAAAACCGGGTGCGGGCATGTTCATTCTGGTACTTCCTCCTTACTTGCGCTTTGCGGATTTCGGGTCAAGGAACGTCATGAATTCGCATTCCAGCCGCCCGTTGTACAGGCGGCGCTTCTTGTCCGCGCGGCGGCCGAACGACCGCTCGAACGTCGGGTCGGACGTGATGGCGCACAGGCTCCAGCCGGGGTGGCGGCGCATCATCCGCCCCAGTTCGCGGTAGATGCCCTCGCACGTCTTGCGGTCTTCAAGGCGCTCCCCGTAGGGCGGATTGCACAGGAACACACCCGGTTCGCCCTCCAGCTTCAGCTTTTCCAGCGGCTGGCACGTCAGCTCGATTTTGCCCTCCAGCCCCGCTTGACGCACATGCCGCCGCGCCAGTTCGAGCGCTTCGGGGTCTTTGTCCGATCCGGCAATGCCGAAAACGTGGTCGGGCAGCACGTCCGCCTTGCACGTCTCGCGGATTTGACGGCATTCCTCCGCCGGGAAAATGGAAAACTGCTCCATGGCGAACGCGCGGGTCAGCCCCGGCGCGCGGTGTTCCTGCCGGAACGCAGCTTCAATCAGCAGCGTGCCTGTGCCGCAGCAGGGGTCGTAGAGGCGCATCCCCGGCCGCCACGGGGACAGCTCCACCAAAGACGCGGCGAGCGTTTCGCGCAGGGGCGCTTCGCCGTTCCAAGTGCGGTATCCGCGGCGGTTGAGGGCTTCGCCGGAGGTGTCAAGGGTGATGCGCACGCGGTCTGAGTGGATGGCGGCGTCGATGGGGTACGCCGCGCCCGTCTCCGGGAAAACCGCGCGGGGCGTCGCCGCTTTCAGCCGCTCGATGATGGCTTTTTTGGTAATCGCCTGACAATCGCGGACGCTCATCAATTGACTGCGGACGCACTTGCCGGACACGTTGATTTTCGCGTCGGCGGGCATGATGTCCTCCCACGCGATGGACTTGACCAGCTGGAACAGCTCCTCGAACGTCCGGCATTCGTCCTCCGCCAGCACGATGAGCACGCGGTCGGCGCTGCGCAAGCGCAGATTGCACAGGAACGCGTCTGTGAGCGTGCCCGTGAAGCGCGCGCCGCCGAGTTCCGCGCGGACATTCTGCATTTTCAGGCGCTTGAGTTCCGCGCCGACGATGCCCTCCAGCCCGAACGCGGCGGTGGCGTAGAGGTTGTATTCGTGATGATTCATGATGATTTGCTCCTATATAAATAATTGCAGTTGATGATTGGAACGCGGGGGGATGCCCTTCGGGATGCTCACGCCCGCACCACGCCATATCGCTGCCACATATCGCCATCGACCCCCGCGCCGAGCGCCCACAGCCCCCACGCGCGCCGCTCCACCTGCGCCCACGCCGCGTCTTTCCCGCACTGTGCCGCGCTGCTGACCAGCGGAATCGCCCCCTGCGCCAAATGCGACAGCAGCGGTTCGCACCCGCGCCGGAAGCCAAGCAGGAACGCGGCAGGCGGCAGTGGATTGCTGTCAACGACCGCCTGCGTCACGCCCAGCAGCGCGTGCGTCGCCAGCCGCGACAAGCGCGCATACGGGTATCGCCGCGTCTTGGCGGCTTGCAGGAGCGAATCACGCGTGCGGGCAGTGTCGGCAAATCGGCGCAGTCGGCGCTCGATGCCTTCGCTGATGTCCGGCAGCGCGGCATAATCCACCTCATCCATCAGCCGAAGCCGCGCCAGCAGCAGCGTGTCAAGCGCCTCCGGGCGGTGCAGGTGATTTTCCAGCGCCTGATTTTCCAGCAAGTCCGCCGCACGCCCCGGCATGGCGGAATAGGCGGATGACCAGTCGCCGCGCAGGAGGGCGGAGCGAATCGCCGTGGCGGACGAAAAGCCATCCCCAATGGCGGATGCGTGATAATCCGACGCGCGGGCAATCGGGTACACGTCGATGGACGCGCCCAATCGCCGAAGCGCGCGCAGGTAGCACACGCCGAGCGTGTTGTTGGGGGATTGGAGGACACGCGCGGCAGCCGGGGCGACCTCCGCCATCGCGGCGGAAAGCGCAGCGGGATAGGGTAGCCCGGCGGACAGATGCGGCTGAATCGCTGCGGGTAAATCGGGGGATTCGAGCGCATCCGCCGCCGCCTGCAGCAGGGGAAGATCCGCCGTTTCCGCGCCGAAGGAGAGTGCGTCGCAGCCCAAGCCGGTCAGCAGATGTACGCCGCCTAAGGCGAAGTGCTCCGCGTCGCGGACAGACCACAGCGCGGGCAGCAGAATCACGGCATCCGCGCCGTTTTGCAGCGCCATTTTTGCGCGGATGGCGGGGGAGACAATCGCCGCGTCGCCGCGCTGCACGAAGCAGCCGGACATGACGGCGACGACCGCATCCGCGTGAGCGGCTTCCCGCGCCTGACGCAATTGGTGCGCGTGCCCCGAATGGAAGGGGTTGTACTCGGCAATCACGCCGACAATGCGCATGGAAAAACTCCTTTTAATGAGCAATGAGGAATGAGCAATGAGGAATGAGCAATGAAAAGGTGCGTTCCTATTATAACAAAAAGAACAGAAACGTCAAGCGAACGCGCGAAATGACGTGGAATGATGCAATTTTGCCGCCGTTTTTGCCTTTACAGAACCGCCGAAAGATGGTATAATAGATTGGGTTCATCCCCAAACAAGACCATGAAAAGGAAGTAATTCATATGAAGCAGTTCATCGTGGAAACCTCCGCTCGTCACGTTCATGTCACCCAGCAGGATCTGGAAACCCTGTTCGGCAAGGGCTATGAACTGACCGTCAAGAAGATGCTGTCCCAGCCCGGTCAGTATGCCAGCGCGGAGCGCGTGGACGTTGTCGGCCCGAAGAAGACCCTGACCGGCGTGAGCATCCTCGGCCCGGTTCGCAGCGCGACGCAGGTGGAGCTGTCCCTGACGGATGCGCGTTCCATCGGTGTGACCGCGCCTGTGCGTGAATCCGGCGACATCGCGGGTTCGGGCGCCTGCAAGCTGGTTGGCCCGGCGGGCGAAGTGGAGCTGACCGAGGGCGTGATCGCCGCCAAGCGCCACATCCACATGACCCCCGCGGACGCTGAGGAATACGGCGTGAAGGACAAGGACGTTGTGTCCGTGAAGGTGGATACCGACGGCCGCTCCCTCGTGTTCGGCGACGTGGTTGTCCGCGTGAGCGACAAGTACGCGCTGGCGATGCATATTGACACCGACGAGTCCAACGCGGCTGGCTGCGGCCGTGCGCAGATGGGCGAAATCGTTAAGTAATGCCAAATTTCATGCAGGGTTTTCCTCTGCTGGAACGTTATAATGTTCACAGAAGCGTCACAAAAGACGCGCTAAGGAGGAGAACCCTGCATGAAAAAACGGCTGATTTCCCTGATTTTAGCGGCGATTGTGCTGCTGTCCTGCGCTTTTGCGGAGGAATCACAGAGCGAAGAGTACCTGCTGCCCTACATTGACCTGTACGCCGTCCCGCTGGGCGATAATGCCATTTTCGAGATTCCGAACGAATGGGGCTACCAGACGTCGGATGCTGCGGACGTGCCGCCGATGACCTCGCTCCTGACCGACCAGAACCAAATGGTGATGGCGATGAAGCTGCCCGCCGACTGGGAGGCGACCGACGCGAGCGACGCGCTGGGCATCCAGTCGTTCATTGTTGAGGGAACGGCGCTGATGCTGGGGCTGACCACGCCGCAGAGCACCCGCCTGCAGGAAATGACCATCAACGACATGCCCGCCGTGCTGGTGGAGATGAACGGGCAGGGCTTCGATATCCTCTGGATTGGGGATTCGGGCGACCTGTACTTCTTCCTCTTCCCGAACGACGATGACGCGCTGGTGCAGCAGATGATTTCTGTCGCGCAGTCGCTGTGCGTGTTCCACCGGAAGGGGGAGCAGGTCAATCCTGCGTCGGATTTTGCGTATACGGCGGACGGCGGCGAGGTCACCATCACCGACTACATCGGCACAAGCGAACATGTGCTGATTCCGCCGGAAATCGACGGTCAGCCGGTGACGGCGCTGGCGGACAAGGCGTTCTATGAGAAGCACGTGACGACCGTTGTCGTGCCGGACAGCGTGACGGAAATCGGCGCGGCGTGCTTTTCCGGCGACAACTATCTGGTTAGTTTGACGCTGCCTGACGAATTGGCGGAACTGCCGCCCGCTTCGCTGGAAAGCTGTTTCCGCCTGATGGATTTCGACCTGCCGCAAGGGCTGAAGAAAATCAGCGGAAGCGCCCTGCAGTATAATTACTACCTGACGCACTTGACGCTGCCGAGCAGTTTGACCGAAATCGAGCAGCTGAACTTCATCGGGCTGTATGGTTTGCAGTCGCTGACCCTTGCGGAGGACAATGCAGCGTTCAAACTCGACGAGACGAACGGTCTGCTGATGACGGCGGATGGCACGAGATTGCTGCACTGTTTCTCCGACATTGTTCCGGCGGAAGAAATCATCCTCCCGGAGGGCGTCAAAATCGTTGACCCGTTCGCGTTCCATTATGATTACGACGTCAAGCGCATCGTTCTGCCCGAAGGCGTCGAAACGATCGGCGCGATGGCATTCGCGATGTGTCCGAACCTGACGGAAATCGTCATTCCGGCAAGCGTGACGGACATCGGCGTGATGGACGGGCTGGAAGGGCGCACCGGCATCATTTCCTACAAGCGCAACGTCATTGTGACGCCGGAGGGCTGCCCGGCATGGAACTGGGCGGTCGAAACGGGCGCGACGGTAAAATCCCCCGAAGAAGATTAACGAAACATCTGGTTGATAGAAATAGAAGGAGTGTAACCATCCATGAAGGTTCTGATTGTCAACGCGGGTTCTTCCTCCCTGAAGTACCAGCTGGTGGACATGGACAACGAGCAAATGATCGTCAAGGGGCAGGTGGAGCGCATCGCGATTGAAGGCTCCCACCTGAACCAGAAGACCCCTGACATGTCGAAGGTCATCGACCTCTACGAGCCGATTCCGGACCACGTCGTGGCGACGAAGCTGATGCTGCGCGCGCTGCTTGACCCGGAAAAGGGCGTGTTCAAGTCCGTGGATGAAATCGGCGCGGTGGGTCACCGCGTGCTGCACGGCGGCGAGGAGTTCACCGCCAGCTGCATCATCACCGACGAAGTGAAGGCTGCCATCCGCAAGTTCATCCCGCTGGGCCCGCTGCACAATCCGGCGAACCTGATGGGCATTGAGGCGTGCGAGGAAGTCATGCCGCACACGCCGCAGGTGGCCGTGTTCGACACCGCGTTCCATCAGACCATGCCCCCGAAGGCGTTCATGTATGGCGTTCCGTACCGCTATTATAAGGAAATGGGCGTCCGCCGCTACGGCTTCCACGGCACGTCCCACCGCTATGTGAGCAAGCGCGTGTGCGAGTTCCTCGGCGTGAGCCCCATCGGCAAGAAGATTATCATCTGCCATCTGGGCAACGGCTCTTCCATGTCCGCGGTGGTGGATGGCAAGTGCGTTGACACGTCGATGGGTCTGACCCCTCTGGAAGGCGTTGTCATGGGCACGCGTTCCGGCTCCTGCGATCCGGCGGTGGTGCAGTTCATCGCCAACAATGACCACATGACCGTCAACGAAGTGCTGACGATGATGAACAAGCAGTCCGGCCTGATGGGCATTTCCGGCCTGTCCTCCGACATGCGCGACATCGACAAGGCGGCGGATGAGGGCAACGACCGCGCGGCGCTGGCGCGTGACATGCTGCACTACGGCATCAAGAAGTACATCGGCTCCTACGCGGCGGCGATGGGCGGCGTGGACATTATCGTGTTCACGGCGGGCATCGGCGAAAACGGCCCGGAACTGCGCGAATCCGTCATGAAGGACATGGAGTGGATGGGCGCAAAGCTGGACGTGGAGAAGAACAAGGTGCGCGGCAAGGAAGCCGTCATCTCCACCGACGACTCCAAGGTGACGATCTGCGTCATCCCCACGAACGAGGAAATCATGATTGCGCGCGACACCAAGGAACTGGTCGAGGGCGCGAAGAAGTAAGTTTCAGTCAGACGAGGGCTTTTTTCGCGGGGGCGCGCAACTTTTTTCGGGGAAAAGACGCTTTTTTCCGCGAAAAGGTGTTGACAAAACCCGCGAAAAAACCTATAATATGAAATGGTCTAATTTGAGGTGGTGAGCATTTGAAGCTGGATGTACTTCATGCCCTGCGTGATCCGGGAACGGCTTACGCATTCGCTGTGGAGCAGACCATTGCCCCGCAGGATGTGAGCGGCGAGGAGGTCGCGTTTGACCCCGTGCAGCTCTCCGGGCATCTGACTGCCAATGAAGATGGCAGTGTTGTGGTAGAAGGAAGTCTGACGACAACCGCTCATGCCCATTGTGCCAAATGCCTGTCTCCTGCGTCCTGCCCCGTTACGGGGAATTTCCGGGAAACGTTCCTGCATGGGGGCGACCCGGAGGATGATGAGATTTTCGCGTATGAAGGTGCACAGCTTGATTTTGCGAAACTTACCCTGACGCATGTGCTGCTCAATCTGCCGATGCGCTTCCTGTGCAAGGAAGATTGCAAGGGCTTTGAGGAGTACGAGGAGGTCTACCAACACAAGCATTGCCGGGACGATGCGAATGTACAGCGTCCTTTTGCGGCATTGCAGCAGTTGCTGGCTGAAAAGTCCGACAACAAAGAATAATTCGGTCAGCAATTTGGCTGCCAATAACGAGGAGGTGTAACCATGGCTCTTCCGAAGGGAAAAATCTCTAAGGCTCGCAAGCACAGCCGTCGTGCGAACTGGAAGCTCACCGTGCCCGGCATCGTTGAGTGCCCCCAGTGCCATCAGATGAAGCTGGCTCACCGCGTGTGCAAGCACTGCGGTTTCTACAAGGGCGTGCAGGTCGTTGCGGTCAACGAGGAAAAGAACGCCTAATTGGTATCCGGGGGCAAATGAGGGGAGGAAGGCAGCAGCGGGGTCATCCTGTTCTGCCTGATTTCCTACATTCCCCGCAATTCCATATGCTCGCAACGTGATGAGGAGTACCCTGATTTTGCTGGCTCAGAGAGGGTGGTTCACCGGCTGAGAGGCCGCTCGCACAGCCGTCAGGGGAAGGTCGCTTCACAGAGCGTTCGGTGAGGATGATGCAGGATTTTTTCCCGCATGGAAAGTAGCCGAATGCGGTTCGCACCCGTGACCGTGCGCTTGAGGCAGTGTTTGCGCTGCGAAGCAAGGTGGTACCACGGAAACAGCTCCGTCCTTCGGGATGGGGCTGTTTTTGCGTTTTGGCAATCATTTCACGCGGAAAGGACACCCGTATGAACTACTTCCAGCAGATCGCGGAGCGCTTGCTCCAGCCGGGCACATTCCTGCTCGTGCTGGGCGCAATCCTCGTCTATACGTCCGGCATCGTCGCCCGAAAGCTGTTTTCGGGCAGCGAAAAGGCCAATATCATTACCAAAATCGTCGGCTGCGGCGTCGCGCTCGTCGGCGCAATCCTCATTTTTGCATGATACTCTTTCCAGATTCACCTGTGCTAACTGTAAATCGTATATAGGAGGTCATTCACATGGAAATGGAGAAAACATTCAATCCCCAAGCCGTGGAAAGCGAAATTTACCGCGACTGGGAATCCTCCGGCGCGTTTGAGGCGCACCGCGTGGAAGGCAAGAAGCCCTTCACCATTGTCATGCCGCCGCCCAACATCACCGGTCAGCTGCACATGGGCCACGCGCTGGACTGCACCCTGCAGGATCTCGCCGTCCGCTATCACCGCATGAAGGGTGATCCGACGCTCTGGCTGCCCGGCACGGATCACGCCGCCATCGCGACGGAAGTGAAAATCGTCGATGCGATGCGCAAAGAGGGGCTGACCAAGGAGTCCCTCGGCCGCAAGGGCTTCCTTGACCGCGCGTGGAAGTGGAAGGAAGAGTACGGCGGGCGCATCGTCACCCAGCAGCGCCGCATGGGCATCAGCTGCGACTGGAGCCGCGAGCGCTTCACGATGGACGAGGGCTGCTCCAAGGCAGTGCGCGAGGTGTTCGTCCGCCTGTACGAAAAGGGGCTGATTTACCGCGGCAACCGGCTGGTCAACTGGTGCCCGTGCTGCGAGAGCGCGATTTCGGACGCGGAAGTGGAATATCAGGAGAAAGAAGGCAACTTCTGGCATCTGCTGTATCCTGTGAAGGAAACGGGCGAGATGCTGGAACTGGCGACCACCCGCCCCGAAACCATGCTCGGCGACACCGCCGTGGCGATTAACGCCGCCGACCCGCGCTATGCCCACCTGCACGGCTGCCATGTGATGCTGCCGCTGGCGAATCGCGAAATCCCGATTATCTGCGACGAACACGCCGACATGGAAAAGGGCACGGGCGTGGTGAAAATCACCCCCGCGCATGACCCGAACGATAACGAAGTCGGTCAGCGCCACAACCTGCCCGTCGTGCGCGTGTTCACTTATGACGGCCACATGACCGGCGCGGAGGACGCCGCGAAGGACGCCGACGGTCAGGCGATTGACTGCGGCAAGTACGCCGGCATGACGACGCTGGAAGCGCGCAAGGCGATTGTCGCGGACTTGCAGGAATTGGGGCTGCTGAAGAGCATCGAGCCGCTGACCCACGAGGTCGGCACCTGCTACCGCTGCCATACGGTGATTGAGCCGATGGTCTCCCGGCAGTGGTTCGTGAAGATGAAGCCGCTGGCGGAACCGGCGATTGCCTGCGTCAAGAGCGGCGAAACGAAGTTCGTGCCGGAGCGCTTCACGAAGCAGTATATGAACTGGATGGAAAATATCCGAGACTGGTGCATCAGCCGTCAGCTGTGGTGGGGCCACCGCATTCCGGTGTGGTACTGCGACGACTGCGGCGCGATGACCGTCAGCCGCGAAGACCCGACTTGCTGCTGCAAGTGCGGTTCTGCGCACATTAAGCAGGATGAGGACGTGCTGGATACTTGGTTCTCGTCTGCCCTGTGGCCGTTCTCCACGCTCGGCTGGCCGGACAACACCGAGGATTTGAAGTACTTCTATCCCACGAACCTGCTCGTGACGGGCTATGATATTATTACCTTCTGGGTTAGCCGCATGATTACGATGGGCTTGGAGGAAATGCAGGTTCCGCCCTTCCAGACGGTGCTGATTCACGGTCTGGTGCGCGACGAACTGGGGCGCAAGATGTCCAAGTCGCTGGGCAACGGCGTTGATCCGCTGGAAGTCATCGACCAGTACGGCGCGGACGCGCTGCGCTTCTCACTGGTGATGGGCGTGAGTGCGGGCAACGACACCCGCTACATCCCGGCGCGCGTGGAATCCGCCCGCAATTTCGCCAACAAGGTTTGGAACGCCAGCCGCTTTGTGCTGATGAACGTGACGGAGAAAGCGCCGCTGGACACCGAGCATCTGACCGCGGCGGATCAGTGGATTCTGTCCCGCTTCCAGGACGCGACGCGCGCGATTTCTTCCAATATGGAAGAAGGCGAGTTCGGTCTGGCGGCGGATCGCATCTACGACTTTGCGTGGAGCGAATTCTGCGACTGGTACATCGAGCTTGCGAAGAGCCGCTTAAATGGCGACGATCCGGCGGCAAAGAAAGCCGTGCAGGGCGTGCTGCTCTATGTGCTGGAGGGGCTGCTGAAGCTGCTGCACCCGTTCATGCCGTTCCTGACCGAGCAGGTGTACAAGTTCCTGCCGGGCAGCGAGGGCTTCCTGATGCTCAAATCGTGGCCGGAAGTGAAGCCGGAGCTGGACTTCCCGGACGAGGAAGCGAAGATGGAGGGCGTGATGGAGGTCATCCGCACCATCCGCAATCTGCGCGCGGAGATGAACGTCGCCGCGGGCAAGCGCACGCACCTGATGCTGCTTCCCGCGGATGGCTGGGCGGGGACGCTGGCGCACGCCGGTCAGTATTTCCAGCGTCTGGCAGGCGCAAGCGAAACGGCAATCATTGAAAGCAGCGCCGCCGTGACGGAAAAGACCGTTTCCGCCGTGACGAAGGCGTGCACGCTGTACATCCCGCTGGGCGATTTGGTGGACTTCGAGAAGGAAATCGTGCGCCTGAGCAAGGAACTGGACAACCTGCACAAGGAAATCGCCCGTGCTGAGGGCAAGCTGAACAATCCGGGCTTTGTGAGCAAGGCGCCCGCCGCGCTGGTGGAGCAGGAGAAGGGCAAGCTGGCGCTGAATCAGCAGAAGGCGGAGCAGGTCGAAAAGCGCATTGCGGAACTCAAGGAATCTATGTAATTGGGGATTTTTTTCTGGGGGGGGACTGCTTGGGGGCAGTCTCCCTTTTCTTTGGGATTGCGCAGAGGATTTCGCGTCTGCGGACGCGACCAGAGGGCATGAAAACAAACGAAGTTTGCGGTCGCTCTCTGGACTGCTTCGGGCGCACACTCCTGGTAGTTGATTTTTATCGGAAGTTTTTATTTTGGTTGCCCTTTTACCGCCTGATTATGCAGAGGCGACGGGAGCAGCGAAAAAAAATCAAGATAGAAAAAGCAAACCCACCATGCCCAAAAGCAGGGAAAATCAACAGAGGGGAAACCCTTTTTGCACGCATCCGATTGCAACCGCGCCGCCAGTATGCTATAATAATCAAGCACCAAAAGGTGCAAAAGAAGGTGTTTTCAATGCTGAACAGTGAGGAAATCATCGCCGCCATCCACGGCAGCTACGCCACAGGCAGCAAAAACGGCTTCCAGAATGTGCTGACGCTGCTGGATAAAATGCACGTCGCCCTGCGCACGCCGATTGTCCACGTCGCCGGGACGAACGGCAAGGGTAGTACCTGCGCGATGCTCGAAAGCGTCCTGCGCCGCGCGGGGTATCACACCGGGCTGTATACGTCGCCGTTTTTGCAGGCGTATCAGGAGCGGATTCGGCTGGATGGTCTGCCGCTGGATGACGCGCGGATGGTGAAATACGGCACTCCGCTTGTGCAGGCGGCGGAGGAGATGCGGGCGGAGGGCGCGTTTGTGACCCCGTTCGAGATGGGGACGGCGCTCGCGCTCGCTGCGTTTGACGGCGAAAATTGCGATATCGCGATTGTCGAGGTCGGCATGGGCGGGCGCAAAGACCCGACAAACATCGTCCACCCGATTCTCTGCGCGATTACCGCCATCGGGCTTGACCACATGGCGTATCTGGGCAACACGCTCGAAGCGATTGCGGGCGAAAAGGCAGGGATTATCAAGGACAATACGCCTGTCGTCTGCCATCCGGCGAAGGAGGGCGTGCGCCGCGTGTTCGCCGAGGCGGCGGAGAAGCATCACGCGCCCCTGCGCCAGCTCAGCGACGATACGATTCTCTATGCCGCGTGCGACGCGCATGGGGCGACGGTCAGCTACCGCCTGTCGCAGGAGTGGCAGGACGTGCGGCTGAATCTGCCCGGCGCGCACCAAATCGAGAACGCCATGAGCGTGCTGGCGATGGTCGAGGAACTGCGCCGTCAGGGGTGGACGATTCCCGATCAGGCGGTGTACGAGGGGCTTGCGTCAACCGTGTGGCCCGCGCGGCTGGAGTGGTGCGGGCGCATCCTGATTGACGGCGCACATAACCCGCAGGGCGTTCGGGCGCTGCGGAACTTCGTCGAGGAGCAGCTGCCGAATCAGCGGCGCGTGCTGCTGACGGGCGTGCTGGCGGATAAGCTGCAGGAGGACATGCTGCGCGATTTCTGCGCGATTGCGGACGACATTGTGACGGTCACGCCGGATAATCCGCGCGCGCTGGATGCGCAGACGTATGCCGATGCCCTCTGTCAGCGCGGCGCGCACGCACAGGCGGCAAAATCGCTGGAAGAAGGACTGGCGGAAGCAACGCGGCTTGCCGGGGACGACGCGGTGATTGTCGCGGCGGGGTCGCTGTATTTTGCGGGCAGCCTGCGGACGGCGCTGGGGCTGGCTTGGCGGTAAAATAAGGAGAACGACATGGAATTTATCCACGAACCGGTGTTATTGCAGGAAGTCCTCGAATGGATGGACGTGAAGCCCGACGGCGTGTACTGCGACGGGACGCTCGGCGGCGGCGGACACAGCGGCGCAATGCTGCGTCTCTCCGGCGGCACGGCGACGCTCTACGGCATCGACCGCGACATGACCGCGATTGAGGCGGCGACCGCGCGCCTGCGGGAGTTCCCCGGCTTCCACGCCTTGCACGGCAATTTCCACGATGGCAAGGCGCTTCTCATGGCGGCGGGCGCGCCCAAGCTCGACGGCGTGCTGCTTGACCTCGGCGTGTCGTCCCCCCAGCTTGACCGCGGCGAACGCGGATTCTCTTATCATGAGGACGCGCCGCTGGATATGCGCATGGACGTCAGCCAAGGGCAAACGGCGGCGGATTTGCTCAATTCCGCCAGCGAACAGGAGCTGTGCCGCATCATCCGCGATTACGGCGAGGAGAAGTGGGCAGCGCGCATTGCGCAGATGATTTGCGAACACCGCGCGAAGAAGCCGATGGAGACGACGTTTGACCTCGTTCACGCGGTGGACGCGGCGATTCCCAAGGCGGTTCGCCGCAAGGACGACGGCCACCCCGCGCGCCGCACGTTCCAAGCCATCCGCATTGCCGTCAACGATGAGCTTGACCCGCTGGACAAGGCAATTTGCGACTTCGTGGACTGCCTGAAGCCCGGCGGGCGGATGCTCGTCATTACCTTCCATTCGCTGGAGGATCGACTCGTCAAGCGCTGCTTCCAGCGGCTGCAAAACCCGTGCACCTGCCCGCCGAAAGCGCCGATTTGCACCTGCGGCAAAAAGCCGGTCGTGAAGATTTTGGCGCACGGCGCGGTCGCCCCGACGGAGGAGGAAGTCGCCCGCAACCCGCGCGCGCGTTCCGCCAAGCTCCGCGTGGCGCAGAAGCTGGAGGTGCTGTGATGCCGACGCTTTATGTGGTGGGCACGCCCATCGGCAATTTGCAGGACATGACCCCGCGCGCCATTGATACCCTGCGCCGCGTCGCGCTGATTGCCGCCGAGGATACCCGCGTGACGAAGAAGCTGCTGACCGTTTTTGACATTGATACGCCCCTGACCGCTTGCCATCAGCACAACGAGGATACGAAGGGCGCGTATCTGGCGGACAAGATGCTGGCGGACAATATCGACATTGCCCTGACGACTGACGCGGGCACGCCCTGTATTTCCGACCCCGGCTACGCGCTGGTGAAGGCGTGCGTTGACCGCGGCATTGAGGTGCTGGCGATTCCGGGCTGCTGCGCGTTCATTTCCGCCTTGTCCGTCAGCGGATTCGACACGCGCGAGTTCGCGTTCTATGGCTTCCTGCCGCGCGAAAAGAAGGATTTGCGCGAGAAGCTCCTTCAAATGGCGCGCCAAGTGCCGATTGCGGCGGTGCATGAGTCGCCGTTCCGCGTCGTCGAGCTGGTCGAAGTGGTTTGCGATACGCTGCCGGGCTGCCGCATCAGCGCATCCTGCGACCTGACGAAACTGCATGAAAAGACGATTCGCGGCGACGCGGCGGACGTGCTGCGCCAATTGCGGGAGAATCCGAAGGCGGAAAAGGGCGAATATTGCCTGATTCTGGATTTTCATGACGTGCGCCTGCCAGAGGAAAAATCCCCCGCGGCGGATGTAAGCCTTGAAGCGCGCCTGATTGACGAAATGGTGCGGAACGGTCTGACGCTGCGGGATGCGCAGAGCGAACTCGTGCTGGAAGGCGAAAAGAAGAACGCGGTCAAGGCGGCGGCGCTGCGGCTGAAAAAGCTCTTTGAGGAGGACGACGCATGAAGACGGTAAACGCGCAGACCATCACGGAGACGATTGCGCATTTGTGCATCGACGCGAACCGCAATCTGCCCAAGGACGTGGCGGCGGCGCTCCATCAGGCGGAGGAGACCGAGCCTTTCGCGCCCGCGAAGGACTTGCTTTCTCTGCTGACGAAAAACGAGCAGATTGCCCGCACGACGCAGATGCCCATCTGCCAGGATACCGGCATGGCGGTCGTCTTTGCCGATGTTGGGCAGGACGTGCATATTGCGGGGGATTTCGCCGAGGCGGTCAACGAGGGCGTTCGCCGCGGCTATGTGGAGGGGCTGCTGCGCAAGAGCGTCGTCGGCGACCCGCTCCGGCGCGTCAACACGGGCGATAACACCCCCGCCGTCCTCCATACGCGCCTTGTGCCGGGCGATACGCTGACGCTGACCGTCGCGCCCAAGGGCTTCGGGAGCGAAAACATGAGCCAATTGCGGATGCTCACGCCCGCCAGCGGGATTGACGGCGTGAAGCGCTTCGTGCTGGACACCGTGCGCGCGGCGGGCGCGAACCCCTGCCCGCCGATGGTGCTGGGCATCGGCATCGGCGGCGACTTCGAGCAGGTGGCGGAGAACGCCAAGCGCGCGCTGATGCTGCCGCTGGGCACGCCCAACCCCGACCCGTTCTACGCACAGCTGGAAGAAGAGCTGCTTGAAGCCATCAACCAGACCGGCATCGGCGTGCAGGGGCTGGGCGGACGCACGACCTGCCTGGGGCTGCACATTATCGCCGCGCCGACGCACATCGCGGGTCTGCCCGTCGCCGTCAACGTCAGCTGCCACGTCACGCGCCACGCGACGGCGGTGCTGTGAGAAAGGGGAGAATGCTATGCGAAAACTGACCACCCCCTTGACCGAAGAAGACGTGAAGTCCCTCCACGCGGGGGATCACGTCCTGCTCTCCGGCGTGGTTTACACCGCGCGCGACGCGGCGCACCTGCGCATGATGGATTTGATCCGCGCCGGCAAGCCGCTTCCGGTGGACTTGGCGGGTCAAGTCATCTACTACGCCGGTCCGACGCCCACGCCGCCCGGACGTCCCGTTGGTTCCATTGGACCTACCACCTCGACGCGCATGGATTCCTCCACCCCGACGCTTTTGCAGCACGGTCTGCGCGGCATGATTGGCAAGGGCAGCCGCTCCCCGGCAGTCATGGCGGCGATGCAGGAGTACCCGGCGGTTTACTTCGCCGCGGTCGGCGGTGCGGCAGCGCTGATGGCGGAGTGCGTCACGTCGCTGGAGGTCATCTGCTGGGACGACCTTGGCCCTGAATCCGTCAAGCGCCTGACCTTGAAGGATTTGCCGCTTGTCGTCGCAGCGGACTGCTACGGGCAGGACGCGTTCACGCTGGGGCAGAGGGCGTATCTCGAAGGGCAAAATGAAGCATAATCGCGGATGAAATGCCGCACACTAAAAACGCGCCTGTCACACC
>OLOP01001321.1_pt1 | contig 16495 bp, 16 predicted proteins | sample 1672381 | NCBI WGS metagenome assembly OLOP01 (sample SAMEA3136678, study PRJEB25190) | human gut metagenome | biome: human gut; feature: human-associated habitat; material: faeces | place: Austria | collected 2013 | reverse complement strand
AGACATCATTAATGTCGAATATATTAACATGTCACCAATGTATCTGTTAAGCCTTCAATTTTTGAATTAAATAAAAGAGGTATTGATGCATATTATTCATTCTCAAAGAGGGTTAGTGAAGATTTTGTGCAAGATAGTGATACGGTCATTAAAAGAGTGGTTTTTAGGCATTGTGGCTTTATAAAGGCTACTTTACCAAGAGATTGAGGAGGAGTTTGATATGAATGTATTATTGTTGGCATTAAGTACTGTGTCTAATGGAAAATTAAATTGCTTTTCATATCAGTATGAAGATGAACCGAGTTTTAATGGATATTATCAATTGGAACCAATCCCAAAATTTTTAAATGAAAAATTGGAAAAAGAGAAGCAAGAACATTTAGATTACATAATTACATTAAATACAAAGGAAGTTAATTCTTCGGTTTTAGATACTGTTATTTGCAATAGTAAAAATGGAATCGAATACGAATTTTTTAATATAACAGCCAAAATGTTTTTTGAAAAAATGTTATGTAATGGTCAAAAGGCATTTCAACAAATGCCAAAAATTATATCCATTCCTATTGATGTAGATGATATTATTCCGGGTATTATTCTTGCGATGAACCAATTGAGGGAATTAAAAGATAAAAGTAATGATTTTAATTTATATATAGATATGCATGGAGGACCGCGAAATACTCAAATGACTTTTCAAACAATTCTTTCATTGTTAAAGCATGAATCTATATATCCATCTTCAATTTATACGATTATTATGAATAAATCGAAACCTAATACAATCAAAGATGATACAAAGTATTTTGATTATATAGATTTTGTTAGTGGTATGAATGAATTTTTAAATTTTGGGAAGCCGATTTCAATTAAAAGTTTAAATAATTTAAATGATTTATCACTTCGTGATTTTACTGAAAAAGCAAATCAAATAGCGGATGCACTAACTTTATGTGATATGTCGGCATTTCAAAAGTCGTTGGAAGATATGTCGAATTGGTTAAATAATCGTGAAATCAAACAAGATTCGCTACTTGAATTATTTATAAAGAATATTCGTATGGATTATGGAGTGCTATTAAAAGAAGATCATGATGTTATTGATGAAATTCAATGGTGTTTAACAAAAGGCTATTTACAACAAGCATTAACTTTAATCGAAAGTAAAATGCCAGAAGAATTATTCAAAAAAGGTATATTTAGTTATGACGAAAATCTCATGGTGGAAATAAAAAAGGATTCAGATAAATCAAAAATAAAAATCAAGGATGCAATAGCATGTGCAAAAGCTGCGCAACATCGCGAGTGGGAATCGGATATTAATTATATTTTTATTAAGTGGATCAAGGTTCTAGATATTTTTGATAAAGATGATAATGGTAAACATATTTCATTTGAACTAAATAAGACCCATCAAGAATATTTGGATTTTTATTTACCATTTTGGCCAGATTTTAAAAATAAAATATTTTTAACTGTTTCACGCGGAAAGAGTGTAGCGTTAAAAGTGATGTTGAAAAACGAGATTTATATAAATCAAGATTTACAAGATATGTGCATGAGATTTTTGATTTTGCATTATACATTAAAACAAGAAAGAAATATTGCAAATCATGCAATTGGTGAAAGAAAAACAAATGTATATGATATTAAAGAAGCTATTGCAGGCTATATCGATCTAGCCAGAATTTTATATAGAGCATAAAGGAAAGGGGATGTGTTTATGGAATATAAAGTTTTAGATGTTGCATTTTCAGGGTTAATGCATGATATAGGCAAATTTTATCAAAGAACAAAGATGGTGTCGGATTTAACAGAACGAGAAAAAGTAGTGACACCCATGGCTAAGGCTGGATATTATACTCATTTACATAGTGGTTATACATCTAGGTTTTTTCATGAATATCTAGGAATGGATAATGAATTAGAAATGATCACGAGTTCTCACCATATTGATGATCAAAGACCATTGGCTAAAATTTTGCGTAAAGCAGATCAAATTGCTTCATCAATCGATCGAAAAGATGAAGAAAAGGACTTTGAAGAAAATAACAAGAAAGGTACATTTCAACAAGTTCGATTATCATCTGTTGTGCATGAAGTAGATTTTGGAAAACAGAAGGCTTTGGCAACTTATCCGTTACGACCATTTCATAAGATGGGATATCCAACAGCTGATTTTGAAATGACAGATAAGAATGAGAGTGTAGGAGAGTATTTAAGCCTTTTTCAAACTTTTATCAATGATTTGAAATCTGAGGATTATTTCACTTCAGAAGTAGATAAGTATTGTTTTGATCGTTTGTATGCTTTGATGTATGAATATACAACATTAGTTCCTGCTTCAACTTTTGAGGGAAGTAAAACATATGTAAGCTTGTTTGATCATTCTAAGTTAACGTCTGCAATTGCAAGTTGTTTGTATTTAAATGATACGGAAGACGAAAACTTTATTATGTTTGAATTTGATGTTTCTGGAATACAAAAATTCATTTTTAAAGTAACGGAAGGTAAAGATACAAAACGGGATGTTGCTAAATCGTTAAGAGGTAGATCTTTTTTGGTTTCAGCAATAACTAATATCATTACTTATAGTTATCTTTATGAATTTGGGTTGACTCAAAGTAATATTATTTTTAATACAGGTGGAGGTGCTTTATTGTTGCTTCCAAAGTGTAAAAATTTTGAAGAAAAATTAAATAAAGTAACACAAAAGGTTCAAGAGATTCTGCTTGATAAATTCAGTGTAGATATCAATTATGTATATGCATGGGTTGAATGTGATAGAAAAGAATTAGAAACATTTAAAATTTCTAAAGCAACAAAATTAAAATCGAAATTGGATGAAGAAAAGAATAGAAAGTTTAATAAAGTATTAAATAGTGATTTTTTCTTTAACAAACCAAAGTCAAATTATGTATGTAAGATGTGCGGAACAAATTTTGTAGAAAAAGAAAATGATACATGTGATATCTGTAAGACGATAATTGAAATATCTGATTTCTGCATAAAGCATGATGATTTTTTCTTGGTTTATGATTTCGATCACAGATTAGATAATGAAGTGAGTGATTGCATAAAAATTGATATGGGATATATGGATTTTTATTTGATTTCAAAAGAGGATTATCCACTAATCATAAATAAATATGATTATATTGAATCATTAAATCAATCTCATTTGGGGAATACTCGTTTAATAGCAAACTTAGTACCTAAAAAGAATGATAGAATTATTCCTTTTGAAAATATGGTAATAAATTTAGTGGATACATCTTATGGGGATCCTAAATTAGGAATTTTGAAAATGGATGTGGATAATTTAGGTGCAATATTTGCGTTTGGAATGGAAAAACAAAGGTCGTTATCAAAGTTTTTGACATTAAGTAGGATGATGGAAAACTTTTTTGGACATGAATTGATGAATATTTGTGTTGAGGTTTCAAAAAAGATGAATTCGAATATAAGTCAATTAAGCGATAATGAATCCATGTTTTATATCAATTATGCAGGTGGAGATGATTTGGTGATAATGGGTCCAGCCTCAGGAATTTTAGAATTATCTAAAGTCATTAATGAAAGGTTTAGTGAATACACGTTAAATAAGAATATAACGATTTCTGGTGGTATCACTATTCAATCACCAAGTGCACCGATAAGATTTGGTATTAAAGAAGCAGAGGAATATTTAAATCAATCAAAAACATTGGATGGAAAAAATAGAATTACATTGATACATACATCTTGCAAAATGAATGAGTATGAACAAGTGTTAGAGCAGGTTAATGTTTTCAGAAAGTATATTACGAATCAAGATATTTCTCGAACAAACTTTTATAATATGATGAAAGTACTGGATGTAGAAAACATGGAAAAATACTATCGCAATATTCCTATTCTTTTATATTCATTAAAGCGAAATGTAAAGAATAAAGATGTACGACAAGATTTAATATCAAAAATAAGTATGGCAAATATGGATTATGACCAATTAAAAAAATTGGTTTTGGAAATGAAGTTAGCTATTATGCAAACTAGGGGGTAATGAACAATGGAACAAAGGAAAAATTATACTGGTTATGGTCAACGTAGCAATAATTATTCAAATCAAAATAGAGAGCAGGAAATACATAAAATAGAAATGCCGCTTCATATTTATTATGCGGATAAATCAAAATTATTCTTGCCAGACGGGAAAGCTTATAAAATCGCATTAAAATTTAAGGGTATTACAACGCATCAATTAAGAAAAATTTTAAACCAAGTCAAGCTATGCATACAGGAACTTGGAAACAAAGATGCTGATTTTAATGATGTAAAAAATCAATTGTTTATGTTGTTGCCTTTGTCTGCATATAATGGCGGAAGGGATCCAAAATTAAAAAAGATTTATCAATTTCTAGTCGAGCATTTAAATAAAAATTCAATTACATGTGAAAAGGATATAGAAGTATTTGATGAATTGTTTACGAGTGTTATTGCATATCATAAATATTTAGGAGGAAAGTAAGATGTTAGAAAGTGTTTATAGATTAGATTTTGAAATTGAGTTATTGACAGGGTTACATATTGGAGGTTCTACAGATACATTTGATATTGGTGGAGCTGACTCAACAGTTATAAAGAATCCATTAACGCATGAACCATATATTCCTGGTAGTTCTATTAAAGGAAAACTGCGTTCTTTATTGACTCAAAAGTATGGAAAAGTATCATTTGAAAAAAAAGATCCTGAAATGGTACTTGAAAAAGATGAAATACGATGTCTTTTTGAACCTGTTTCAACAAGTGACGAGTTGATGGTTTCAAGATGTATTTTTAGAGATGCATACTTAACAGATGAAAGTAAAGAGGAGTTACAAAAACATCTTGGTTTAGGAGCGTTTACTGAAATTAAGGCCGAAAACAGTATTGATTTATTAAAAGGAAAAGCAGCAAATCCACGATTTATTGAACGTGTTCCTAGAGGAGCAAAATTTAGTGGAGAGATTGTTTTGCAGATTTATGAAGGTGACGATGCAGAACAATTAAAAGAAGTAGTCAAAGAAGCTTTGAAAATGTTGGAATTAAATTATCTTGGAGGTAGCGGAACTAGAGGATATGGTAGAGTAGAAATTCATTCACAAGATTTTCAGAAAGTAGAATTCTAAAATGAAAACCTATAAGATTGTATTTACTTGCCAATCTGTAGTGAATGAAATACCAAATTCTCAAACAATTTTTGGAGCAATATGTAATATTTTATTGCAAACAAAAGGAAAAGATGCGCTTGATGAATATATTTCATCATTAAATACAAAGGCGAAGATGGTACATTCATCTATGTTTCTAAATCATACGCTACCTATGATTAAAAAGAATGTTTTTTCTTTAGAGTATATTAATACCTTACTTGGCAGTGTAAAGGCAGAGGATAAATTAAAGGTACTTGAAAGTGCAAAGCGATATAAACAAATTTCATCGATGTCAGAAATGGTTTATAAAAATTATGTAGAAAATAACAGACTAGAAACACTTACTATAGATTTACAAGAAAAGAGTAATGATTTTGAAATCAAAAATGGATTGTTAAAATATTCAAATGAAAAGCTTAATACGGAGATGGATTCAATATTATTAACTCGTAATGGATTTCCTGAAAAGGAAAATGATAAGACTTTGTTCTATTCTAATGCGATTTATTATCCGAAAGGTACTGAATTTTGCATATATGTAAAAACAGAAGAAAATGTGGATTATTTAAAATCTATCTTTAATTATTTTGAATATTTTGGAGTAGGTTCAAGAAGAACGGTTGGAGATAATTCATTTAGATTAGAAAGAATCGAAGAATGGAATCAATCAAGTGATATGGAGAGTAAATTGGTTTTAAGTCGTTATATTCCAAATGATGAAGAAGTGGATTATAGCAATTCGTTTTATAAACTTACTAGTAATGTGTATCGTACTTCTAAGAACTATGCTGGGGGTTATGTAAGTGGTAGATTTATGCATTTGATGGAGGGAAGTTTTATGAGATTTTTAGAAAATAAAGAATATTATGGAAAGGTGTTAGAAACCAGTGTAAATGGTAAGACTGTTTATCATTATGCGATAGGTTTTGTATTGTAGTATGGATAAAATTACAATTTTAACCCCAGTTCACATCGCAACAGGTAACGATATTGAAATGCCTTGTTACCATGAAGTCAATGATGTCACAGTTAACAGATATAGATTTACAGATATTCTTTCACAACTTCCACCTAAGGTGATGACAGATCCGCGCTTGCTTAATGAATTAAGTTCAAGACAGCCTAGTAAAAAATTGTTATATAGATATATACATCAATATGTTGATTATTCAAAATTAACTCCACTATATAATTTGGAGTATACATATGATGAATCTTTAAGGGAAGCTAGAAATGATGTTTCAGAGCAGATGCATGACTTACATAAACCTTTTATACCTGGTTCTACTATAAAGGGTACGTTATTAAATTCATGGAAATATTATTTATTAAAATTAAACTATGATCAAATTAGGCCTAATATTTATAAACAAATTAAGAATGGTCAAAATAAAAATCTTGATTTTCATGAACTGATGTTTGGAAAATCTTTGGATAAAGATCATGAAAATTTCTATAAAGAATTATATTCTTGCTTACAATGCCAGGATATATATTTTAATGAAATGGAATTATTTTTTGCAGGTAGAGAGGGAAGTAATCGAGATATGAGTGGTTCAATTCCAACTACATATAAAGAATGTATTCCACCACTACAAACTACTAATTTAGTATTGTTTCATTTTGATGAATTTAAATTGAATGTTTTAAAAGACAAATATAAAGAAAAGCCTTATATCACATTGATAAATTCATTTAAGCGTAAAGTTTTCTTTAAAGCATGCAATGCTTTCACAAAAGATATTTTAAATGCAGATACAGATAAAAATTATTTTAACTTTTACGAAAGCTTTGTTGGCATAAATGAGAAGTTAAATGAAATAAAGAAAGAATTAGAAAATCCTAATACTGCGGTTTTACGAGTGGGCAATTCTACAAATTATTTTGCCAAGACAGTTTCTTATTTGATTAAGAATAATGATCCTGGTTTATATAAAGAATGTTTCTGGCAGCACTTTGCTCCAGTGAATAAGGGGAAAACAAAGCCTAATGAGAGAACAATGCCTAAAACACGAATGATTTATTCAAATGGAGAAAAAGATTATTTGCCTGGATTTATTAAAATTCAATATGATTAAAAAAGTTGAAGTTTTGATTTCTTTTCCAATGGGAGCCAAATTTAGAGAAAACTTAGATTTATCGATATACAGAAAATTGATGAATTTTATTTATGATCTATCCTGTTTCAATTCTATGACTAAGTGTAATGAGTGCAGTCAATGTAGAGAATGCAGGTATTACTTAATGACAGGTGAAAATTTTAGATTTTATCCAGGTATACTTGTTAAAAGTGATATTTTTGGTAAGTCCCATTTTGGAAAAAATGAACAAAAAAGATTTGAATTTTATTTTATTGGAAACAATAAATCTTATTCGGATTATGTAGATTTATTGTTTTCCAATTTGAATCAAAGTTTGTTTGGTAATTTCTTTTATTTAATCAAAATTACGAAAACGGATTTGAATTCAAAAAATATGAATTGCGATAAATTATTATTTTCAACTCCATTAGAAAACAAGAATGTTTCTGAGGTTTATAATAAAATGGTTGCTTATTATAATGAGCATTATGAGACAGCTTATGAATTTTCTTCAAGTGATTTGCAGTTAGAAAATTGTCGGTATGTAGAAGGTGTTTCTGCTTTTATGAAAACTAAGAAAATCTATCCTAAGGGATTTATTGGAAGTGTAAATAAATCGTTTATTCTAAATTCTGATTTTTTAAAAATTGGTGTTGGCAAATATAATTGTATAGGTGGTGGACAAATTGAGATTACAACTAACGTTTAAATGCAATGATTTAAAAGTACCTTTTAATTACCAACATATGATTCAAGGATTAATATATAGTGCTTTTGATAAAGAAGGTAAAGGTGATTTTTTTCATAACCAAGGATATCGATTTGAAAAGAAAGTCTTTAAAATGTTTGTCTTCAGCAATCTATTCGGAAAATATAAAATAAACGATAGATTTATGGTTTTTGAAGATTCAATTACTTTTTATATTTCCAGTTATTCTGAAGATTTTTTAAAAGAAATTTATGACTTTTATATGGAGAATGAAAAGGTTATTTTGAATAATCAATTCATTCAATTGGTTTCTATAAAATTTATGAATCTAGAATATTTTACTGGAGAGAAACAAATTGTAATTCATACACTTTCTCCAATTGTTACTTATACTACAACGGATCGTTATGTTGATTACTTTAAGCCAAGTGATGCAGAGTTTAATACTCTTTGTATGAATAATTTACTAGATAAATGTCATGCATTAGATATAAAACAAGACGATATTTCTTTTAATGTGGAAAAAGTCTTATATGAGAAAAAAAGATTAGTTAAATTTAAAAATACATTTTACGTTGGATACCTGAGTGAAATGATAGTAAAAACTAATTTTGAAACATTAAGTTTATTGTATGATACTGGGATTTCAGCTAAAGGACCAGCTGGATTTGGAATGATAGAAGTGAAAAAGAGTGAAGAAAGTAGTTTATTTGTATAAAAGTGGAAACTTAAAAAGAAAAGATAATTCTCTTGTATTAGAGAGTAAAGACAAAGATGATTATATTCCGATAGAGCAAGTAGATATGATTATTTGTTTTTCAGAAGTTAGTTTAAATAAAATAGTATTAGCTCTATTAAACAAGTATGAAGTATCGATATTATTTTATAATTTTTATGGAAATTATATAGGAAGATATGCTCCTAAAGATTATAAAGATGGTCGTGTTTTAGTAAACCAAGTAAATAAATATAGGGATGAATCACAAAGATTATGTATTTCAAAGTCTATTCTAAAAGCTTCAATCAAAAATATGTTATCTGTTTTAAAATATTATAGAAAAAAAGGAAAGAATTTGGATGAATTAATAAGAAAACTTGAAGATTTGGTGGGAATGGCATCCGATATAGAAACTATGAATGAATTGATGTTGATAGAGGCAAATGCAAAACAGACATATTATAAAATGTTTGATGTTGTTCTAGAAAATGAAGCGTTTAAGTTTCAAAAGCGAACAAAAAATCCACCACAAAATGAAGTGAATGCTATGCTTAGTTATGGATATGCATTACTATACGGAATTATTTTATCGATTCTTGATCGTAGTAGTTTGTTTCCACAAATTAGTTTTATACATAGTTTAAGTAAAAATTCGGATTCATTACAATATGATCTAGCGGACATTTTTAAACCCGTGTATATAGATAGAATGGTTTTAAGATTGATTCGTAAAAAACAGATAAAACAATCTCATTTTCAATATAAACCAGACGGAAGATGTTACTTAAGTAAAGAAGGGACAAAGGTATTTATTGAAGAATTCAATACTTTATTACAATCCACAATCGTATATTCAAAGCGAAATTATAGTTATCGCTCTATATTATCAAAAGAAGTACACCGGTTATCTGAATACATTAAAGATAATTCTAATACACTTGATTTTTTTGCAATGAAATGGTGAGATTATGTACGTTATATGTGTGTATGATGTTAACGAAAAAACATGTGTTAAAGTAATGAAAATTTTAAGAAGATACCTGTTTCATATACAGAAATCTGTTTTTGAAGGAACTTTAACACCTAAACAATTTAATACTTTGAAAGAAGAATTGCATAAAGTCACAAGTGATGAGGATTCAGTATTATTTTATTTTTCATATAATGAAAAACAAATATATAAAGAAGGATTGGATCCAGTGAATGAATCTTTAAATATTTTAATTGATAGATAATTCGACCAACAACACATTTTCTAACAAAAAAGGCCGATTTATCATTAAAAAATAGGAGATGGTCGAAATAAATTTGCTTAATTTCATTATAACTACTGAATTTTAGAGTATTTATAGCCATTTTTGTAGTAAAATACTACATATATAGCAAAAATTGGTCAAATATTTGCTGTTGAATATTGTTCTTATAAAGGATTAACGCACATAGTAGCCATTATAATGTGTTATATTTCTTTCGGTTGAATATTGTTCTTATAAAGGATTAACGCTATAATACATCAACATAATTACAAAATGGTGGAATAGTTGAATATTGTTCTTATAAAGGATTAACGCATTACAGGCAATTCTTCAATGTGTTCTAATTCATGTTGAATATTGTTCTTATAAAGGATTAACGCTGTTATACATATATTTTAATTTGAAATATCTTTCAGTTGAATATTGTTCTTATAAAGGATTAACGCAAATTAACACGTTGTTCATATGTCATATCTTCCGTTACTGTTGAATATTGTTCTTATAAAGGATTAACGCCCATCATTCTGTAAACCTCGTTTGGATATAAGGAAGCACCCTCGTTGAATATTGTTCTTATAAAGGATTAACGCCCACATACCTTACATTGCACTAGTTCACGCCCCAGTTGAATATTGTTCTTATAAAGGATTAACGCATACGACTTACCTAAACATGCTATTGAAATAAGTAGAATCACGTTGAATATTGTTCTTATAAAGGATTAACGCCCTAAAATTCTATATTGTAAGCAATTTTTATTTGTCTGCTTGTTGAATATTGTTCTTATAAAGGATTAATGCTTACCATAAGATAGAGATAATACCTTGATAGGTTTATAACCTGTTGAATATTGTTCTTATAAAGGATTTGAAGTCTGTTTAAAAAAAAAGAAGTATTGCTACTTCTTAGGTGTTATATTGACTACCACATACTCACATATACCCTCTGTTCTTATTGGAAAAACCCAACCAACAAGGCCTGAACTAATGATTTTTGTGCAGTGATTGAATGTTTCTTTGCCGTAATTACCAGCAAAGTTGGCTTGTAGGTGGTAAGAGAAAGATAGTGGAAACATTTGCCCATTATGAGTATGACCGCTGAGTTGAAGGTCAATATTGTTTTTAATGTTTTCCTTTGTTCCTTGGGATTGATGGTCTAGGACAATGTTATATGTTTTAGTTGATGGATTGTAGTCTTTTGTTTTCTTTCGGCTTTTGTTTGTGTAGTCTTTTCTGCCAATTAGGATAATGTTATTTAAATGTACTTCTTGATCATTTAGAATGATAATGTTGTTTTTTGTGAAGTTTATCTTGTTTTCGTGATTGCCGTATACAAAATAAACAGGTGCTACTTTAGTAAGTCTTCCAAGTTGTTTAAATAGGATTTCCATATCTTCTTTGGGTGTGGATTTATAGACGAAGTCTTTGCCAAGTAGATAGAAATTTGGTGTTTGTGATTTCTTTTGTTGTTGTGATATTGTAGGTGGTTTTATGGATGGTATACATATTCACAGAGCTAAAAGTGACGATGTGGATATGATAGCTGAAAGAAGTATGCAGATGATTGGTTTTCTTTTCTTGAATACGATTAATAATACAAGTAAACAGAATAATGTATGTACAGCCCACATAGCTTGATATGTACGCATGTTCCAACAATTTAATAGTAATGCGATACAAATGGCGTATCGTATTTTTTTTGTTAGATTTATTATTTAAAAGATCATTTAGTAACATACATAACCCAATTTCTAGAATGAGAATTCCCATTTGAAGATAGATCATACTATCACTTCCTTTTTGTTTTATCTTACAGCATTGTTAGAAAGATTTCCTGGCTTATGCAGTATAATAAAGTGGGTGAGATTATGTATAAAATAATGATTGTAGAAGATGATGAACTCATCTCAAAAAAGTTAGAATCGTTTCTTAAATCTTGGAACTATAGTGTTGAAAGAGTTACAGATTTTTATAATGTGATGGATGCATTTCAATCTTTCAATCCAGACTTAGTATTAATGGATATAACACTGCCTTATTTAAATGGATATTTATGGACGGAAAAGATTCGTGAAGAATCCAAAGTTCCAATTATCTTTATTTCAAGTGCTACAGACAATATGAGTATTGTGATGGCTATCTCTAAGGGTGCGGATGATTTTGTATGTAAACCGTTTGATTTAAATGTTCTAGCTGCTAAAATAACAGCTATCTTGCGTCGTAGCTATGACTTTGTATCCAATCATAATATCCTTGAATATCAAGGTGTACGCTTTAATTTAGATGATAATACAGTAAGTTTTCAATCTTCTCAAATGGAATTGAGTAAGAATGAGGCGAAGATCCTACGTTTACTTATGGAAAAGAAGGGGACGATTGTATCTCGAGATTGTTTAATGGAATATTTGTGGAAGACAGATTTTTATGTGGATGAAAATGCATTAAGTGTGAATGTGAATCGTTTGCGTAAAAAGTTAGAGAGTATTGGCATTGTGGATTTTATTCAAACAAAAAAAGGATTGGGATATAAGATATGAAGTTGTTTAGTCATTATTTAAAAGATCGATTGTTTTTTATAATGATTTATGTTGTAAGTGTTTTGATCTGTTTATGTGTATTTAAACTCTATAATCTAGAACTTGAAGCTTTTACATATGCCTTTATGCTTTTATGTGTATTGTTGGTGGTTTGTTTCTTTTGGGATTACCACAAATATTATAAGAAACACCAAACACTAGTAACACTTCAATCCAATAGTAATGTTTCTTTGTCTTGTAATCTTCAAGATTCTTCATTGATGGGAGAAGACTATCATAAAATCTTAGTGGCTATGAAAGAGTATCATGATGAGTATGTTATTTCTTCAGAAAACAAAATGCATGATCTAGAAGATTATTTTACGATGTGGGTGCATCAGGCTAAGCTTCCCATTGCTGCTATGAAATTACTACTTGAAGATGAGGAATTGAGTCGTAGTGAAATTAAGCTGCAACTCTTACGCATGGACCAATATACAGATATGGTTTTAGCCTATTTACGCTTACATAGTACGCACACAGATTTCTTATTTAAAGAATTAGAATTGGATGATTTAATTCGACAATCGATTCGTCGCTTTTCTACAGAATTTATTCGTAAACACATTCAGTTGAACTTTAAAGAAACCGGGGATGTTATTTTAAGTGATGAAAAGTGGCTTGTGTTTGTGTTGGAGCAGATTCTTTCGAATAGTCTTAAATATACCAATGAAAATGGTTCTATATCTATATATATGAAGTCTAAACATGTCTTAGTTATTGAAGATACGGGTATTGGTATTAGTGCAAGTGATCTAAATCGTGTGTTTGAAAAAGGATATACAGGTATGAATGGGCGTAGTGATAAAACGGCAAGTGGTCTAGGTCTATATTTATGTAAAAATATTTTAGATATGTTAAATCATAAAATCAGAATTGAATCGAGTGTTGGTAAAGGGACTCGTGTATTACTAGATCTTACGCATTTTGAAGGAAGAATTGAGTAATCTTACAAACTTGTAAGAATAGTGTTAGCTGAATCGATGGCTGCATTTTTGGATTCTTTGTAGAATTTTGGTGTACATGGAGGTAATGAATATGGCATTATTAGAAGTAAAAAATTTAAAAAAAGTATATACAACAAGATTTACACAGAATCAAGTACAGGCATTGACCAGCGTTAATTTTAGTGTAAATAAAGGTGAATATGTCGCTATTATGGGAGAGTCTGGATCTGGTAAGACAACACTATTAAATATCTTGGCAGCTTTGGATAAACCAACGAGTGGACAAGTCTTATTACATGGTAAAGATATTACGCATATTTCAGAAAAGGAAATTGCGAACTTTCGAAGAGAACACTTGGGCTTTGTATTCCAAGATTTTAACTTATTAGATAATTTTAATAATCGCGATAATATTTTCTTGCCTTTGGTTTTAAGCAAGAAAAAATATCCAGAAATGAAAAAAAGATTGGATCCTATCGCAAAACAACTAGGGATTGAGGGTATTTTAGATAAGTTTCCATATGAAATCAGTGGTGGTCAAAAACAGCGTGTAGCTGTTGCTCGTGCCATTATCACAAATCCAGATCTAATTTTGGCGGATGAGCCAACGGGTGCTTTGGATTCAAAGAGTACAGAGGAACTTTTACATTTGTTTGGAACTATCAATGAAAATCAACAGACGATTGTGATGGTAACCCATTCGACAAAGGCGGCAAGTCATGCTTCTCGCGTATTATTTATTAAGGATGGAAAGATTTTCCATGAAATTTATAAGGGAAACAAGAATTTAGATCAGATGTACCAATGTATTAGTGATACGTTGACATTACTAGCTACAGGTGGTGTGCATCATGAGTAGAGCTTTCTATTTAAATTTAGCAGTAGATAACTTGAAAAAGAATGCGCGTACCATTATTCCTTATATATTAACGAGTGTCTTAACGACAATGATGTTGTATATGGTTGTTTCTTTGGCAAATAATCCGCATTTAAATGAAATTGTAGGAGGAACATCTATAAAGCAGTTATTAGGTTTTGGCATTGTGATTATTGAAATATTTGCGTTTATTTTCTTGTTCTATACACATAGTTTCTTGATTAAAAGAAGACAAAAAGAATTTGCGTTATTTTCTATATTAGGAATGGAAAAGAAACACTTAGCTCGCGTCTTGTTTTATGAGACATTAATAACTCTACTTGTTTCATTGATTTTAGGAATTGGATTAGGTGTTTTATTGGATAAAGCGATGTTCTTAATAATCGTAAAAATGATTGGTGCAGATATTGTACTTGGCTTCTACTTTTCTTTTTTTGGCATGAGACAATGTGCTCTTGTGATTGGATTGATTTATGTATTGATCTATTTCTATTCTATGATTCGTATTCATATTTCAAGTCCAATTGAATTGCTTCATTCCAATCATATGGGTGAAAAAGAGCCTAAGGCAAAATGGTTTCTTTCTATTATTGGTATTCTTTGTCTAGGTATTGGATACTATTTATCAATTACTACTAAAAATCCTTTGAGTGCACTCTACGTCTTTTTTGTGGCTGTTGTGCTTGTCATTATTGGAACGTATTTATTATTCACATCGATTTCGGTCACTTTCTTAAAATTAATGAAGAAAAACAAGAATTACTATTATAAGACGAATCACTTTATTAGTATTTCTGGCATGATGTATCGTATGAAACAAAATGCCGTAGGACTTGCGAATATTTGTATTCTTTCTACGATGGTTTTAGTGATGTTGTCTACAACACTAAGCATGTGGTCAAGTATTGATCGTGTTGTGGATTCACAATATCCAAGAGATTTTATTGGAACAGGATATGGGGAAGCTACCAATATTGATTTTGATGAAATGAGTGAAGAATTGATTCGTATGGGCATTGTTCCAAAGAATCTTATTGCGTATAAAAGATTGGATTATGCTGGATATTTAAAGAATGGAACTTTGATTACGGATTATCGTAATGAGGGAATGAATGCCGTAAATGAGATACAAGAATTTTATTGTCTTCCATTAAAGGACATTCAGGACTATGAAAATATGAAGGGGTCTTTAAAGCCGAATGAAATCTATGTGTATTCCAATGTAGAAAAGGCTAAGGAGAAGACTTTATCTTTATTTGGAAAAGAATATGTTGTGAAGAAACAATTGGATCATTTGAAGATGGATGAAAATAATCCTGATGTGACAGAGCATTATTATATTATTGTGGATTCAGAAAAGACTTTAGAAACGATGCAAGAAGATCAGGCAAATGTGTATGGCAACAACGCGAGTACAATATTTGCGAGTTATTCATTTGATTGTGATGCGAATGATCGTAAGGTTATTGAAAAATTAACTCAGAATGGAAATATAAACAATTTTATTTGGACAAATAAATCGGATCAGAAACGAGGACTTATTGAGCTTTATGCGGGTATCTTATTTATTGGAATCTTCTTAAGCTTCTTATTTATCATGGCAACCATTCTAATTATGTACTACAAACAAATTACAGAAGGCTATGAAGATAAGGATTGTTTTGAAATTATGCAAAAAGTAGGTCTTGAACAACAAGATGTAAAGAAGGCTATTCACTCACAAGTATTGACCGTATTCTTTATGCCTTTACTTGTTGCAGGACTTCATGTTTGTTTTGCGTATCCAATGATTGAAAAGCTGCTTCATTTGTTGTTTGTGAGTGATGCTTGGCTTTATATTCGAACAACAGCTATGTGTTTTGTGGCTTTTGCGCTAGTCTACATTATGATTTATGTATTAACTTCAAAAGTCTATTATGGAATTGTAAAGAGAAATGCTTAATTGGATATTGGGATTTATCTTGATTGGGTTATGTATCTATATTTATTATGTAAATCATCATGGAATTTAGTACTCAGATAGAGTACTATTTTTCTTAGGTGATATATATATGTTTATAAATGGATTTGACATCTTATGGGATGAAATTGATGATTATGTGGTGCATATGACGGAAAAATGGTGCGCGTGTAGCGCACCAACGGTGTATCTGTAGCG
>OLOP01001309.1_pt1 | contig 16611 bp, 17 predicted proteins | sample 1672381 | NCBI WGS metagenome assembly OLOP01 (sample SAMEA3136678, study PRJEB25190) | human gut metagenome | biome: human gut; feature: human-associated habitat; material: faeces | place: Austria | collected 2013 | reverse complement strand
GTTCGCTGCCTCGGCGCCATCACCCGCGATCGCCTGGAGGCGCTGCGCGAGGCCGACGCCATCGTGCGCGAGGAGATCGACAACGCCGGCCTGACCATCTGGCAGTACTTCGCCGTGGTGCCCGACTTCCGCGCAACCGGCGTACGCGAAGGCAAGCGCGCCTACGACTGGCCCTGCATCATCCGCTGCATCAACACGGTCGACGTCATGACCGCCGAGGTCCCCGAGCTCGACTGGGCGCTGCTCAAGCGCATCACTGCCCGCATCACCGCCGAGGTTCCCCGTATCTGCCGCGTGTGCTACGACCTCACCCCCAAGCCCGTCGGCACGGTGGAGTGGGAATAGAACACCCGTTCGATTCTATGATATAATGACTGCCGATAGGCGCGGTTTCTCCCGAAGCCGCGCCTATCGCTATGTTTGAAGCGATATCGGCGGGAAGCTTACATTATGGGAGGACGATTAATGGCATACGATTTCAAGAAGGAGTTCAGGGGGCTCTACAGGCCGTCGGGCAAGCCGGGCGTCGTAACCGTTCCGCCTATGAGCTACGTTGCCGTGCGGGACAAGGGCGATCCCAATGTCGAAGGCGGCGAGTACCAGAACGCGTTGCCGCTGCTCTACGGCATCGCATATGCCATCAAGATGTCGAAGAAGGGCCCGCGGGAAATCGAGGGCTATTTCGACTTCGTTGTTCCGCCGCTCGAGGGCTTCTGGTGGCAAGACCGCGCCGATGGCGAGATCGATTATGCGCGGAAGGACGACTTCAACTTCATCTCATGCATCCGTCTGCCCGATTTCGTCACTCGCGAGGACTTTGACTGGGCAGTTTCGGAAGCTGCCGCCAAGAAGAAACTGGACTTCTCGGCAGTTGAGCTGCTGGAGGTCGACGAGGGCTTATGCGTTCAATGCATGCACGCCGGGCCTTACGACGACGAACCAGCGACTATAAGCGCCATGCGCGCATTTGCGGCGGAACAGGGGTATGCGCCCGACTTCTCCGGATCCCGCCTCCATCACGAGATTTACCTCTCCGACCCGCGCAAGTGCGCGCCAGAGAAGCTCAAGACCGTGATCCGCCATCCCATCAAGTCGATGTAGCGAAACGAGCGGCGCCGCGTGGTTCGGCTTTTGGGGTTCAGCAATCGCCGGTCCGCGTCGATCGAGTAAGCTGTCCAGTCTCTCGGCAGGAGCGTAATCCCTTTGGCGGTTCGTCTCAAGATTAGCTCTTGGGCCTCCTGTGGCGCGGAGGTTTGATGCTCCCAAATGTGAAATGATATCCGAGTTTTAGGAGTAACTCTTGAAAGGCGATAGACTGAAAAGCCGCAATCACGTGTAGGGCGTTTATCGAATCCGGCAAAACGGCTGTGATAGCCGCCAAAGGACCGAGGTAGCTGTTGGGCCGAGTCATCGGGCTTAAATCCACATCCATGCGGCAAGCTTGAGAAGCCGATGACGCAAGAACCATCTTCTCATGTCAAAAAGCATACAGAAGTATTAGTCTTTCGACATGAAACACTTCGACGAGATATACGAGATTGCAGCCGACGGCTACGGCATCGTGACCGCATCGCAAGCGCGGGAGGCGGGCGTGACCACAGGCGAGATGAGTAGATGGTGCGCCGACGGGAAGCTGGTCCGCCGCGGGCACGGGGTGTACAAAGTTGCGCGCTGGGTCCCGACGCCCCTCGACCCCTTCGCCGAGGCCGTGGCGCTCATGGGCGATGGGAGCTTCCTGTGGGGCGAGTCCGTGCTGTCCATGCACGGGCTCGCCCTCGTCGACCCGCGCTCGGTGTCCGTGGCGACGCCGAAGCGCGTGCGGCGCAAGCTGCCCGACTGGGTAAAAGCCGTGCCCGCGCCCAAAGGCGCGTCGACGACGTTCTACGAGGGCATACCCTCCCAGCGCGTCGCCGACGCCATCAAGGCGTGCGAGGGGTCCGTCATGGGCGAGCGCCTTGCAGAAGCCGCGAAACTCGCGCACGCCGAGGGGCTCGTCACCTCCGGCGAATACGAGAACCTGATGAAGGGGCTGCAATGAAGGAAGCCAAGAGGCCAAACAACGGGCGCAACCTCGACATTGCCATCGACAGGCTCTGCGCAAGCACGGGAGACGAGCCGGGCCGCGTCAAAAGGCTGCTCGCAACCGCAATATACATGCTCGGCAGCCTAGCAGGGTCTCTTATCGGGGGAATTCCTGCGAAATCGGATGCACCGTCTTCATCGGACTGTGCGTCGACAAAGGCACGGCCTTCTTCGGTGGTGGACCAGGACTACGCGCTCCCCGATCACGTACTCAAACGCATCGGCCTTGAAGTGTTCGAATACGAGAGCTTCGCACCCGAAAAGTCTGAACTCGACATCTTTACGCCTAAAGCGCCAGTCCTCGAGACGCCGAGCTTCGACCAATTCGAAATCAGCTACCCCCGAAGGAGCCTAATAGCCTTCAATCGGGTCGGTTATATCTAAATTCCCCGTTGGCCGCATAGTTTAAAATCTGAATTCCACCTATCGGTGAACTCCAATGAACCTATCAAACTAGGAAAATCGCAAGATTGGAGGATTCGATGTTTGATAAATACGAAGATTGCCAAAACGGCATTAGCCGCTACGCAATCCTGAGTGCCAGCGCAACGCAACTTCCCAGAATTTTGGAAATCGAAATTGCCGAATACAGGGAAGCGATTGAACGTTGCCTCGAGAACAGCAACGAGCTCGAATCACCATTGAATAGATTGTCTAACATGGGAAGGCTCTTGAACGAGACGCTTTCCAGCTGGAACGGGGAAAACAATTCAGAGGAAACGACGGTGGTCCAGGCCTCGATATATATTGGATCCATACTCGAAGGGTCTTTGCAGTTCTTTCTCCTATGCTTTGAAGAAGATTTCCGCGAGTCGAATTGGAGAATTTGGGAGGATAAGAAAGAAGAGGACTTCGAAGCAATTCGGAATCGCATTAACGGTTTGCTCACCGAACTTGCTGACGAAGGAATCCTTTCCAGCAACCAGCGAAAAAGCCTGAAGAAAGCGCTTTCCGAGGAACTCACGGTCAGGGAAAAAGGCAAAAAGATCGAACGGATTATGCTTGATGAGCTAATAAGGTTTTTCGAAAAAATCAACATATTGTGGACCAATTTCGAAGTAGGCCATGACAACAGCGAAGAGACTGAATCGAGCGAAGCGCTAATCGAGAGAATGGATAATATCCGAGAGGCAAGAAACGGCATCCATATATTCTCGAAATACGAGACACCCACTCCAGAGGCAGTGGTCAGTCGCGTACGAGATTTGTGCTTGATTCTGAAAGATTTATTGTTCCGCACAAGATGCATAAACGAAGAGACAAGAAGACAGGCATTCCTTGAGTCTCTTTTCGAGATTCCTGGAACAACATACATTGAGATTGATGATAGCTACAGAATAACTTCCATCCGGCATTCGGAGGATGGATGCTAAACCACTGGCGATTATTCTCTGAGGTCGCGCAGGAAGCACTAAGCATCAACCAGCCATTTCCTCCCGCACCTCAAAACCACTTGCAAGTATTCCCGGGGGATAATCGTAAGTGGCTTGAAGGTTGGCGGTGCTAGGAGAGGATTTCGGGCCGCTCCACCCCACCCCGTTTTCCACTGGGACAAAAAATCGAAACTCAACTCGGCCGAGTTTCGCTTGAGTTTCGGTTTTTGTCCCAGCGTTGTCCCAGTACTGTGTCGCAGCATACCGCAACAGGTCGCTATGTTCGGATGACTGCAAACTAGGTAAAATGAGTGAACAGAGTAGAAAACACAGTGCATAGAGCGGAAGTAGTACATAAGTTCGATGCAATAATATAATGCCCTATGGTAGGCACGGTTTAATCGAATCCGTGCCCACTGCTGTATGTGGAGCGACGCTGGTGATCGGTGCCCGCGATACGCATTGCTTGCGTTTTGGCCCTCGCTGTTCGAAGCGTGCCACCTGAGGCTCCTAGCCAGAGGAGAGCTGGCCGTTCCTTGCGAAGCTGCGGAACCACCTATATCCGCTTGCTGCGGGCTTGCTTGAGCCAGTTCCTCTTGAAAGAGCCGATACCGCCGAAGAACTTGTTGTACGTCTCACCGTTCTCCTTGGCCTCGTACTTGACCAAGGCAAGTTCGATGGTGCAGAGGTAATCCGCCACTTGCTCGAGGCGGTAGTCGGTCATCGAGGTCTTGCGGCGTCGGACGACCCCTTTTGAGAGGACCTTGCCCACCGAGCGGTCGAGCGCCTGCTTGACAATGTCCTGACCGTTGTCGTAATAGACCTTCACATCGTCGAAGGACTGGAAGAAGCCCAGGTGTTCAATCATGGCAGAGGAGATGTCGCGCCCCATGCGCTCCATTAGCCTTGCCGGGTCTTCGAACTGGCTGCGGCGGTAGACGAACGTGATATAGGAAATGGGAAGTTTGCGGACGAACGAGGAGAAGTAGGCAAGCATCACCTTGCGCTGCTCGATGCCAAGAAACTCATAGTCCTTGTGCCCGTTCATGAGAGGCTCGGAGTGAAACGGAATGTTGGGGAGATCGGCCCTGGCAAGCTTGGCCTCGTAGCCCGTGACCGCCGCGGCGATGCTGTCTGCCTGGTCGTGAAAGACAAGTGTGAGCAGGTAGTAGCGAGCTTTGCCGCCGCGGTCGCCGCTCTCGTCGACGAAGATGCTGAGCTCCTTGGCCAATGGGGACTCCTAATGGAATGGATAAAAAAATAGCCGGGGGACTCCCCCGGCACTTGGAGGTAGCTTAATGAGCCACCAACAACCTTATAGCATGTGCTGGCGGTGAGCGCAAGAATTCAAGCGCGCGAATAGACAACTGTTAGAACCAGGGCGTTTTGGCCGAAACGTGAAAACGCATAATGTTGCGAGAATATTGACTCGCATAATATTGCGAACTATCAAAATCGCAAAATGATGCGAAAGAATAAATCACCTGAGATGGAAGGATATCCATGGTCGACGCGCTGGAGATAGGCTATGCCATAAAGGACAGGCACGCTGAATTGAGGATGAGCCAGGCTCAGCTGGCAGAGGGTCTAGGACCCTAAAGAAGGATCGCTCGTCGAACTCATAGGCCGGTTGGCCAGGTTACCCCAGTAACCGAGCTATCATAAGAGTCCGACAAAATTCCTTCTACGCCAGGAAAAGAAAATGAGCGTTGTCGCACAAAAACAAGGGCGCGCTGGATAGGTGCAGGCTCATCAACGAGAACTCCATACCTGCCGCAAACTCGTCCAAGCTAGACGGAGAATGCGCGTTGACGCTAATCCCACGATTATCAGCGGCGAAAGATTCTTTGAGGGCTTTCTCCTTGGTTGTCTCGACTACGGAAAGATGCTCGGCTCGATGAAGGGACTCGAAGAGCTTGATGGGACATAAGAAAACATCGTTCGATATGATGCTAGATGAATGAGATGGTCGATGAAATGGGAACCGGATACTACGAGCACAAAATAGAAGTGAAGTACACTGAAGGCCTTCTTGACGCATCGAAGGATTGGCAATGGTTCATCGAATACACAGAGGAGAACTTCGAGCCAGATGAATCGTTTTCCGTATTCGCCGACTTTCAGAGATGTTTCTCCAAGATAGATCTCGTGTTTGTCCACCTTTCAAGAATCGTCGATATGGTGGGTGATATTAGTGTACGCATCGAGGAAGATTGGCTGAAGAACGTCTACGGTTGCGTCTGCATACGCTGCGGACTTGCCGACGTCGAAACGATGCTTAAAGGTGATGGGTTTTACGATGTGTTGGCTGTCGCGTCTTACGCAACACGCCTCATCAACTGTGTCAGCGATGCGCAATACCTGTTCAATCCCCAGCTCCTGTACGTCTGTAACCTGTCGGAGCTGTTCGACTTCGAGCCGCTCGGGGACACCCGGGACAAGCTCATTGAACTGGTGGGTTCTATCAAGGTCGATGGATTCGAAAAGGCTGCGGAAACACTCAGGCTGAACTTCGCATCTGAAATCAAGGAAGTCGATGAGCAATATGTATCGCATTGCCTTGATGAGTACTTTGACGAGGATTTCCTCTCGTTTAAACACGTTGAGGGAGAACCTTTCAGGACCTGGGAAGAGTCGTTCCTGTGCGACTCTTTCAGGACATCCCTCTCCAATGGGTCCGTTGAACCCGCCATAAGGTTTCGAAACGGAGCCGAGGAGCCGAATACGGATCTCTGGTCGTTGGATTACCTGAACAAAGCTAAGTCGGCTATACGAGACGAACGTGCCACATGCATCATCGAAACCCTCGAATATGCTAAACACGGCATACTTCCATCTGCGCGCACACAAATGATGCTGGTAGATTTAAGCATCAAAAGGGCAAAAGAAGCAATAAGCACAAACTCAGAAATCTGGAGACTGGATTGCACAGCGCTAAAGATTGTGCTGCAGTTGATAGACGACAAGATGCTTGGCTCGGAACCGAAAGCCCGATTTTTCAAGAACGTCGGAGGAATCCTCTCGACGATCGATGACTACCGTGATATCCGCTTCATCAGGAGCCGCGGTTTGCCCTTAACGAAGCGTCAAAAGGACTTGTTCGTCGAAAAGACCAAGCGCATCGCGAAGGATTCGCTAAACGCAGTCCTGACTCAACACGATTTGATTCAGGTCTTCAAAAACCCGGAAATCGCGAGAAGCTGCGAAGGTGCTGACCTCGAAAAGGCCTTCCAGCTCTTCTCGCAGCACATTGAGAGCATCGACGCGGCCACGTCGGAACTCTTCTACTGGGCGATGCAATTCTATATCGAGGCCTTGGGAAACCCCCTTGTGGACAACAAATGGGTCAAACAGGTATTAATAGGGCTGAGGCACATGTGGCAGGAGGGATATTACAAGCAAGTAGTGTCCTCAATGCAGGTCTTCAGCCATAAACAATCCGTTAACAAGGATGATGTCAGAGAACTCAACGTCGGGTTCCTTGCGACGCCGCACGCTTTTGCGCAATCTTTGATTATGCAATCTGACGAGTCGATCCTGGAGACTCTCGAATCCATGGCCGAACACGCTTTAGTTTTCGCGTTCAACAAAACGACAATTTCAGAGTACTACCCCGAACATATCCACGTGGCCCTCGACGGCGGTCCCAAATCCATAGACCACATGATCATTGACGAGCTGATGCGGATATACGAAGACAACTCTTACAGATTCCTGAATCAGCTAAGCGAGCAAAATGTCGCTGACGGCTATTTCGAAAGGGTCGGTCAAGGGATACAGATCATCTCCAATATGATTGATATCCGTCCTGTCTATGAATCACTCGCAAGCAATCTGCCAGAGCCTTATGAGCTGTTGCCATACCCAGAATCGGGGGCGACCCTAGGACATCTAACACAGTTGTTTCCAATCCTTGAGAACCTTATTCGCATGAGCGGAGAGATATTTTCGATTGTTCCGTTCCAGATTGAAGCAAAGAACTATACACGGTTGCGTGAGGTTTCTGGTGTCTTAGCTGAGATCGTCTCTGAGCTAAAGACCATTACCGGCACAATTCAGGGCTGCAACGACTTTATATTCGTCCATTACGTAATGTACTCTCCAAACGGGTTCAACATCAGAAACGAATGCATTCATGGTCGCCAATACCAAGGTTCTTCTGGAGTGGTAGATGCATTCCGCCTGACGGTAATTTGCACATATATGATGCTGAAGCGTTGGATTGCTCTTCTATCGATTACTGCTGAGCAAGACGATGGTCCAGACCAAATTCAACCTAAAGCTTAAACACCACATCGTTTAGTTGCCACCGAAGCAAGCTGGGCAGCGTTTCGCTTTCTCAAACCCCAGAGAGCTCATGGGTCTATCTGTCCACAAAATTACGCAAGGTGTCTCTCCCACCCGCCGTGACCCACTGTGACCCATGAAAGCGCCCTGCCCCGCCCCGAAATCCGTGACCCAGATTTGACCCCATGGATTCGCGGCATTTTTTGAGACTGGGCGTAAATAGAACAAACTGGAGCAAACTGGAGATAGTTTTTAACTATTGAGTGGGAGTAGCCGAAAGGTTATTTTATAGCGTCGAATTTCCATCCGCTGAGTACCGCAGAGTGTCGCAGCGTACGGAAGAAACGCAAAGCCCCCAGCAACTTGGGGGAATAAATGAAATGAGATACCTCCGATTTCCACTTGGAATCGGGGGTATTTTTATGCTTTTGACCTGCTGTTTTTGGAAGATTTACTCCTAATTGCCGTACAGGACGGACATGGCGGCACCCCACGGACGGGAAGTAAAAGATTCGTTGAGGGAGTAAATTGCCCCGGCCGCCTGTCCCAGTTGGCTGAAACACGCCACAAAACTCATTTGAAACCCAACGGGGCGAAATATGGTAGCTTATCCGCAAAACCGCAGGCCAACAATGGGGAGTAAAAATTTACTTCCCCAAGCGATTTCAATGGCTTTAACATGCTTCGAATGATGGGTTTCAGGCATAAGAAAAGCAGGGGCTTTACTCCCAATTGAAGGGGCAAAGCCACCTGCTCACGCTTCAGTAAATTTGAGGCTTCGGTAGTTTGTGTGACAGGGGGGCTAGCCTGGGCGGCAACGCTCTTCGCAGCGCACGGCGTCGAGCGCGTCGTTCATCCACTGGACCACGTGGAAGGGGTCCATGACCCACCTCGCGTTGGAGCAGCGGCGCGGGTCCTGTCGCTGGCAAAGGGGACCGTCATCATCAAGGGCTCGAAGCTGAACCAATCATGCTTCAAGAACATGCTCTACGGGAGCTCTATCAAGACTATCAAGCTCTCCGGCCAGAGCAGCTCCGTCAAGGCGAAGTACCGCAGCTGGATCAGGGCTGCCAGTGGCAGCGTGAGGGCAATCTAGGGGTGGCGGTTCTGCCCGCTGCCGTCCCGTGCTGATTCTGGCTTGCGAGGCGATTCTGCTATTCTGCGAGTTGAAAAGGTTCCACTCCGGCGACAAGAGCTCCCCTGCTCTTCCGCGAACAGCGGATAGCCGGGGTGGTCGTTTGTTAGTAGTACTTTTTGAACGATAAAGTTACCGTGATAATCAGGCGGCTGGCTGCCGTTGCCTAAGCGGCCTTGTCACATCGTTGCCGCAGTCCCCGGCGCAGTGCGCAGCTCCTGCCGAATCTTCCGAAAGCGTTCCGGGACTTCGGCAAGCTCCATCTTCTGCGGGGCATCGACCGTACCCGCTTCCTTCGCCGTTTCGTAATACCAGCACTTGTAATCCACCATCTCCATGGTGCGCTGCAATTCCGCCATCTGCTGTTTCAGAACTTCTTGTTGGCGCCGGAACATGGCAAGGCGCAAATCGATGGTGTCGTCTCCTTGCAGCGCCATCTCGATGTACTGCCGGATGTCCTTGATGGACATCCCGGCTTTCTTCATGCAGCCGATCACCTGCAGCCATTCGATATCCGATTCCCGGAACATGCGAATGCCACCGGAGGAGCGCTCCACGAAGGGCAGCAGCCCTTCCTTGTCGTAGTAGCGCAAGGTGGACGCCGCAACCCCCAGCAGCTTCGCCATCTCTCCCACCGTATAGACCATCTGAAAACCCCTCCGAATTATTCCAGAATCCCCTTGACTTAAAGTTAACTTCAAGTTCTAGGATGCACATGAAGTTCAAAGGAAGCATGCTTCCAAACAGAATGTTTGTCAATCATAAGGAGGGGAATCGAACGTGAACAGGCCGTATGTTTTCTGCCACATGATGTGCGCTTTGGACGGAAAGATCATGGGCGGTTACATGGAAACGCCGCAGGGCAGAGCGGCGGGCGATGCGTTCTACGACATCGCCTTCGGAAAAGAGCCCTTTTACCATCACCAGGGCTGGCTGTCCGGCAGGGTGACAACGGACGACAACTTCACCTTCTACAGGAAGCCGGACCTGGACGAAGATGCGCCGGCCGTTCCGGCAGGCGATTTCATCGCGCAACCGGACTTCGGAATGTTCTATGTCTCCGTGGACCCCCACGGCAAGCTGGGGTGGGAAAGCAGCACCCTGCGCTATGTGGACACCACCGCCCATGTCGTCGAGGTGCTGACAGAACAGGTCGGCAACGCCTACAGGGCATTTTTGAGAAAGCTGGGAATCTCGCACATCATCGCGGGAGAAACGGAGCTGGATCACGGTCTGGCCCTTTCCAAGCTGAAAGAAAAATTCAGCATCGAGACCCTGATGCTGGGCGGTGGCGGCGTGCTGAACTGGTCGTTCCTGCAAGCGGGGATGTGCGATGAGATCAGCATCGTGTTGGCGGCGGCGGCAGACGGGAGCCCGGATACGCCTCCGGTTTTCCGAGCCGCAAAAGGCATTTCGGAGAGCAAGGCCCTTGGCTTCACGCTGAAAGAGGCGAAGGCCATGGACGGCGGGGCGGTCTGGCTGCGCTATGGCGTGAATCGATAATCCTAAGCAGGAGGTTTCAATTATGAGGTATGAACGAAAAGAGCAGTTCGAGAAGGTCAACGCATTCGGCACGGGAACGGCGAACACCGCCTATGCCCAGTACTTCACCGGCGATTCATTCCTGAATCCGCTGACCGATCCGGAAGGCGGCCTGTTCGCCGCCAACGTGACCTTCGAGCCGGGATGCCACAACAACTGGCATATCCATCACGCGGACAAAGGAGGCGGTCAGCTCCTGCTCTGCACGGCTGGCGAGGGCTGGTACCAGGAGGACGGCAAGGCCGCCGTCAGCCTGCACGAGGGCAGCGTCGTGATGATCCCCGCCAACGTCAAGCACTGGCACGGAGCGAAGAAGAACAGCTGGTTCAGCCATATCGCCGTGGAGGTTCCCGGCGAGAATTGCGAGAACGAGTGGTGCGAGCCGGTATCCCATGAAGAGTACGCAAGGCTGTAGGGAGGAACGAAACATGGCAGTCAAGCAGACGGCAGGCAGAGATGCCCTGGGCGAATTCGCCCCGAAATTCGCGGAACTGAACGATGACGTGCTCTTCGGAGAGGTCTGGAGCCGAGAGGGGCAGCTCAGCCTCCGCGACCGCTCCCTCGTGACCGTCGTCGCGCTGATGGCTCAGGGACTTACCGATGAGAGCTTCCGCTATCACCTGGCGGAGGCAAAGAAGAACGGTATTACAAAAGAAGAAATCGCGGAGGTCGTGACCCATGCAGCCTTCTACTGCGGCTGGCCCAAGGCGTGGGCGGTTTTCCGCATGGCAAAGGATGTCTGGGGCGAGGAGTAGAACGATGATCTTGAATGAAACCTACCCGTTGGCAAACGGAGTTCAGGTTCCCAAGCTGGGACTGGGCACCTGGTTCATCGACGATGCCGAGGCGGCGGAAGCCGTTCGCGAGGCGGTAAGGCTGGGCTATCGCCTGATCGACACCGCACAGGCCTACGGAAACGAACGCGGCGTCGGCGAGGGCGTGCGCACCTGCGGCGTTCGCCGGGAAGAGCTTTTCGTCGCCAGCAAGATCGCGGCAGAGCTGAAGACCTACGAGGATGCGGCGAAGTCCATCGATGAGACGCTGGAGAGGATGGGGCTCGGCTACCTCGACCAGATGATCATCCACTCTCCCCAGCCGTGGAGCGAGTTCCGTGTGGAGAAGCGCTATTTCGAGGAGAACAAGGAGGTCTGGCGTGCGTTGGAGGATGCGCGGGCGGCGGGCAAGGTCAAGGTAATCGGCGTGTCCAACTTCCTGCAAGATGACCTTGAGAACCTCCTGAGCTCTTGCCGCGTGATGCCCATGGTCAATCAGATCCTCCTGCACATCACCAACACCGATTCGGCATTGGTGGACTTCTGCAAGGCGCAGGGCATTCAGGTGGAGGCATACTCTCCCATCGCCCACGGCGAGGCGCTGAAGAATCCGGCGATCGTTAAGATGGCAGAGAAGTACGGCGTATCTGCCGCCCAGCTCTGCATCCGCTATGTCCTTCAGCTTGGAGCCGTTGCGCTTCCCAAGACGGCAGATCCCGCCCACATGGAAAGCAACGCGGACGTGGATTTCGTGATCTCCGAGGAAGATATGGAAACTCTCAAGAACATGGAGCGCATCGCCAACTATGGTGACTTCAGCGCATTTCCCGTGTTCAGCGGGAAGCCTCTTGCATGAGGAGCAAGCGTGAAATGAAAACCTTGATTCTGTACTACTCCTACGGAGGCAACACGAAGCGCATCGCCGAGATGATCCAGAGGGAAATCGGCGGGGATATTGCTCGTATGGATACGGTTGTTCCCTACGATGGCGATTATGATGAAGTCGTCAATCAGGGGCAGCGTGAGATTGCCGAGGGTTATTGCCCGGAACTGAAGCCGCTGCACATTGGCTGGAGAGATTACGACACCATCATCCTGGGTTCTCCTGTCTGGTGGTACACCTTTGCGCCCGCCATGCGCAGTTTCCTGGAGCGGGCTGACCTGACCGGGAAGATCGTGTATCCGTTTGCCACCAATGGCGGCTGGCTGGGACACGCGCTGAAGGACTTTGAGGAAGCCTGCAAGGGCGCAATCGTGAAACCGGGCCTCGATGTGCAGTTCGATGAATCCATGCTCCGTACTTCTGAGAAAGATATTCAGGCATGGATTGATACAATCTGCAGATAATCGATCTACAGCTTTCGGCATCCGCCACAGAGCTGGCAAGGATTTGGGACGATCCCAAAAATGCAAACAGAGCGTTCCGACTTTCCGACGGAACGCTCTTCGCTCCCTTCGTGCCCTTTTTCCTCGCCTTCACCGGGCGACCCGGGAGCTGGGGCTGGCAGACGCCTCTCTGCTCTTCGTCCACAACGTCCAGGGAAATCTCGCGGTCAACCGCCTGCTCGGTTGGAGGCGAGGGCCCGAGTTCGCCTACGCCCAGGAGCTGCTCAGCGCCTATTCCGAAGGGGGCATGCGGGCGGTATCGGCTCGTCACGATTCCCGTAGTTGATCTTGACTGTGGACTCCTTACAAGTCTTGCTCGAGATCGAGCGGAGACTGGGCCCTGCCGAATCGGAGCTATGGCGACCAAAAATGTTGCCAGAAGACGCCGTCGACACTGTTTGCGATGGGGTAGAGCTCGATGGCGGTTCGGCACAGTCTGTTTCGACGGTTTCGCGGGGCGTTGATGGCGTGAAGGCGGCCGTTGGAAAGAAACTCATTTCCGTGGGGAAGAAACTTCTCGGTGAGTAAAGCTCATCGGAGCGGGGATAGAGCTTTGTCTGCGGGGTACGAAATGCTGGCTAGTGGTTGCGACGCCTTGTTGCGGAAATGCCAACTGCCGCGACTACACCACCGGCAACATTCAGGGCAGCCGCTATCGCGCTGTTGTCGCCCGTCGCGGGTAGGGTGGTCTCGGCTGGTTTAACTGCCGTTACTGCCTTGGTGGAAACGGGATTTGCCGCGGGCTTTTCTGTCTTGGGCTGCGGTGTGGGCTCGGGCTTGGTTTCCGGTTCGGGTTTGACCTCTGGGATCGGCTTAACACTTGGATCGGGTTTGGAACCGCTCGTATCGGTTGCAATCAAGTGCACGTCGCTGTCGAAGACGTAACGGATGTAGTAATCGTGCCGCCTTTCGTGCATAATCCCCTGCCCGCTGTCGAAGTCACGGTCAACGTGTGTGCCAAGGTAGGTTGAGCTGTTGAGGTCCAGCCTGTAAGGGATTTGGTCGTCGGCGTAACTGCCTGTAAAGACTACGGTTGCTCTAACGTGATTGTCAATCATGGTCAGGGCAATAGAGACGCTGGCCTCTTTGGGGTTCTCGGTTTTTATAAGGCTTTCGGTATCGGTGTCGATCTTGAAGAGATGGACGGTGTCGTTAAGCCCGTAGATGAAGTCCTCGGGTTTGTCGGGAAAATCGTATACAAGAGCCTCGTTCTGGACCAACTCGAAAGCAGGTGGTAGCTCCAAATCGTAGTAATGATCGATGGGGGTGGTTGCTGTGAGGCTGCCTTCTGCGTTGGCTTCGTCGCAGGTAATGGGTGCTGCGACATCGGTTTCGGGCATTTCTGTCGCCAGTGCTGCGCAGGGTAGCAAAAGCAGTCCTGCCACAAGAATGCTTACTCCGAAGGCGGCGATTCTGGCGTCTGCATGACGCTTGACGTCGCGGATAGACAGGCCAGTCCGTTTGTTATGGGTCTGCGGTGCAACATGCTGTCCATACATAAGACGCTCCTTGTTCGTAGGCCGGTTTCCGCGGATCTATATTGCGCCTGGCCGATGCGGCTAGGCTCTTTCACGCGAACGCTTATGCGAGCAGGGAGAAAGCTCAAGCTAATTTTCTCACAGTCGATACTTTGCGAGCAACGATTTGCTGTTCAATTTTCGGAGAGAGAGTCAAGACAGTCGAGGAGTTATCAGGCGGTGAGATTATGTCTAGAGAACACTGACGAGAGATGTGGCCTGCAGACGACTGAATAGCTCCATCCGTTTTGGTTACAACGAAATGTATGCCGCGCGCCTGCGGCATGAAGAAGGGAGATTCTTATGAATATCGTTGTATTGAGCGGTAGCCCGCGCAAGGGCGCCAATACCGACACCATGGTCGAGGCGTTTGCTGAGACCGCGCGTGAGGGTGGCCATACGGTCGAGGTCATCCGCGTTGCCAGTAAGAAAATCGCTGGTTGTCTGGGATGTCAGTATTGCTTCGCCCACGAGGGCACTTGCGTGCAGAAGGATGACATGGCCAACGTGATCGAGTCGCTGAAAGACGCCGACATGGTTGTCTTCGCTTCGCCTATCTACTGGTTTGATATCACTGCGCAGGAGAAGGCCGCCATCGACCGTCTGTACGCCTTCGGTGCCACGGGATTCCCGTTCACCAAGACGGCCCTTTTGCTCGATAGCCACAGCGAGGGCGTCTATGACGCGGCGATCGCCATGTACAAGTCAACCTGCGCGTACTGCAAGTGGGAGGACCAGGGCATTATCACCATTAGCGGTATGACCGAGCGCGACAGCATGGCCTCTTCGCCCAAGTTGGAAGAGGTGCGAGAGCTCGCTCGCAGGCTCGCCTAAGGACAAGAAGAACGCATGGCAATCGGTGTTGGTGGAAATGCTTGCTGTCCTTACCGAGAGGAATGCTGATTGCCATGCGTTGATGTCCTTATGGACAATCTCCGCATGCTAGGAGACTTTCTCGCTCAGGAACTCCCTGAACGCGGGGATGTCAAAGCCAACGAGACCACGCCCGCGCTCTCCGATGACGCCGTCCTCGAGGAGGCGGCGCTTGTATTGGCTTGCATAGTTGCTGGCGACGCCCATACGCTTGGCAATTTCTGAGACTCTGCTGGGGCCAGAATCGGGCAGCATCGCGAGTAAAAACTCAATGTCTTTATCGGAAAGCTCCTGATAGGTCGTTTCGAGAATGCGATCGCGCAGTTCCATGCGGGCAAGCAGAGAACCCTGTTGGACATCAGATGCGCTGATTTTGGGCGAGCTCTCCGAAACATCCCAAGTGCGATATCCGACGAGCTGCATCATGTAGGGGAATCCGTCGACGGCCTTCACAGCATCCTCGAGCGCTTCTGGTGTGATTGAGCGGCCTCCGGCCTCAACGGTTTTGCGGAATGCGTTTGCAATTTCAACGTCAGTGATTCGTCCCAACTGATGATATTGGGAACGCCTGAGGAACGAGACGGAATCGTTACGCAGCAACGCCGATACCTTGTAGGGCAGTCCTGCCATGAGTAGGGCAACTTTTTTACCTTCGCGTACAAAGTGCTGGTAAACAGAGGCAAATTGAAGCATTTCTTCGAGATCGACGGTGACTTCATCGATGGTGATGAGAAGTCCGATGTCATGTTTTTCGAGTTGCTTAAAGATGCCATTCATGCGCGTGCGCCAGTTGCCCTGAGCCTCTTGAGCATATGTCCAATCGATGCCCACTGGGCCAATTTGAACACCGTTTATGCGCGCGTGAGGCTGTGAGAGGTAGCTATCTGCGGCTTCTTTGGTTCGCTCGATAATATCTTCGAGCATGCCTGGCATGGCGGAGACATTTGCTGCGATCCAGCCGTGTTCAAGCGCCGTTTCTGAAAGGAGCGAGAGAAGCGCCGTTTTGCCCGTTCCCCTTGCGCCAGTAAAAATGGTTGACAGGTTGGGATCTCCCGGGCCGTTGATGAAGCCACGGTTGATGTCACGCAGGATATGCTCGCGACCCGCTAGAAAGGGAGGGACGCTTCCGAACGTCGGGGTAAAGGGGTTCTTGCTGTACTCCATGGTAGCTCCTTTGCAAGTTTTGCTAATTTTTGCAAGTTTTGCTATCTTTTGCAAGTTTTGCTAACGACTGACCAAAGGGCATCGAAGCAGTGGCGCTGACATTTTTTACGCAGAAAAATAAGCAGAAATCAATTTATCTGCGTTAAAAAATAGTTGAGAAGAAAAACGACGAGTCCCGGGCGCAATGACGTTGCGTTCCGGGCCTCGTCGCTTTGCGAAGTATCTAACGATCTCGTTGCCGTCGTCCTAGTCAAACAGGCTCGGCATGTCGTTTTCCTTCATGAGGGCACCGGCTGAGGGGAGGCTCTGCGCGGTGAACTTTTCGGCCGAGACGCCGGCGCCAAGGATTTCCTCGGTCGTGCCGACGGTGGTGACCGAGCGGCCCTTCTTGGCGGTAAAGGCCTGGACACCCTGCGTGTTGGTGGTCGTCTTGGTCTTGAGCAGCGACGTGTTGAAGTTCATCAGGCGGTAGTCGCTCG
>OLOP01001301.1_pt1 | contig 16724 bp, 12 predicted proteins | sample 1672381 | NCBI WGS metagenome assembly OLOP01 (sample SAMEA3136678, study PRJEB25190) | human gut metagenome | biome: human gut; feature: human-associated habitat; material: faeces | place: Austria | collected 2013 | reverse complement strand
CATGGAGTATTTCCACAGACACCATGTGTCATAGAACGGGAAATGGTATCAAACATCACATTCAGACTGGAGTTTCCAAAAATAATAATTTTATCAGGAGTTACCTCTGTCATTGCTCCAAGAAGTCTTCTTGCTTCCGGAATACCTTCTAACAAACCATAGTTACGACAGTCAATTCCTGCTTCACATTTCAGCTTATCTGTGCTCTTTAATTCTTCAAGCATATCCATAGCAAGTTCAAGCTGTTTCTTTGACGGTTTTCCTCTGGACATATCCAGTTTCAGACCTTTTGCCTTCACTTCTTCAAACTGCGCCTCCAGGCCACTCTTTAATTCCAATAACTCTTCTTTGCTCAAATCTTTATATGCAGTCATTGCAGGAATCCTCCACTTTCTTTATTTTTTCACTTTTGTTATTGTATATAATTTTTGACGTTTCGTCAATGGGTTCTTGCATTCTTTTTTATTTTTTTGTTTTTTTCAGCTTTATTTCCACATGTTTTGCATTTCAAAAATGTTTTTCATTCATTTTTTCACTATATTTTGTGTTATCACTCTATCCCATCAGGTTTTATCTATGCATTATTGATTTTTCCTCCCCTCCTGTGATATCCTTAGAAAGTAGATTCCAGTCATCATTCCACTTGACTGTGAATAAAAACCTTATAATTCTATGGAGGTACTAAAATGAATTTTACATTTGCACACAATAACCTGAATGTATATGATCTTGAAAAATCACTGGATTTTTACCAGAAAGCTCTGAATTTAAAAGTAGAACGTGAAAAACTTGCCGATGACGAAAGTTTTAAGCTTGTATATCTCACAGACGGTGTGACCCCACATCTTTTAGAGCTCACCTGGCTGCGTGATATGGATCGACCATATGAACTGGGAGATAATGAGATCCATCTTGCATTTGCTGTCGATGATTTCGATGCTGCTTACAAAAAACATAAAGAGATGGGATGTATCTGCTTCGAAAATCCATCTATGGGAATTTATTTTATTGAAGATCCTGACGGATACTGGCTGGAAATTGTACCGGGCAAATAAAAAAAGTTTTAAAAAAAGGAATCAGCATCACTGATTCCTTTTTTTGTTCTAATATCTTACATAATATGTAACACGTACAGAACTTACCTTAACCGGTACTCCTGTCTGCTGTGCTTCGATCATCTGTCCGCCGCCAATGTAAATCGCTACATGTCCCGGTGTCCAGCAGATATCTCCCGGCTGAGGATTGCTTACAATTGTTCCTGCTGCAAGAATATCTCCACTTGTTCTTGGAATTGAAATTCCTGCCTGTCTGTAGCAATACTGTACAAGTCCTGAACAGTCAAGTCCAACTCCCGGTGTAGATCCGCCCCATACATATGGAACTCCGATCTGTGAATAGGCTGCATTTACAATAATGCTCCCCTTATCTGCACTATAGCTTGGACTTGATGAGGAAGAACTTGAGTTGCTTGAGCTTGAACTGCTGGAAGAACTACTGCTTGAGCTACTGGAGCTTGAGCTGCTTGAACTTCCTGAGCTTGAGCTGCTTGAGCTTGAACTACTGGAAGAACTATTACTTGAGTTATTTCTATTAGAAGAACTACTGCTTGAGTTATTCTTCTTAGCTGCTTCCTCGGCAGCTTTCTTTGCTGCTGCTTCTGCTGCCTTTCTCTTAGCTTCTTCTTCCGCTGCTTTCTTTACAGCTTCATCAATCTTAACATCGAGATTTGCGATTTCACTACTCTTCTCTGTGATTGTTGTATTCAGTTCATCCTTCTGCGCATCATATTCTGTCTGTGTCTCCTGCAGATCAGCCATCTTTGTCTCAAGCGTTGTCTTAAGATCTTCTACTTTCTGAACTGTCGCAACATACTCTTCGAGCTTATCTCTGTCATAAGAATGTACCTGCTGGGAATATTCTGCCTGTGTCAGTACACTGGAAATATCTCCGGATGTCAGTACCTTCTCCACTGTAGCAGTGCCTGTTCCTTCTTCATACATGTACTTAATACGAAGCTTCATGGCTGCATACTGCTGTTCCTGTTCCTCCTGCGCTGTCTTCAGATCTTCCTCTGTCTGAGAGATTTCCTCACCTGTTTCGATCAGATCATTCTCAAGATCAGAGATCTTGGTCATAATTCAGCTGTGTCTGAAGATTACTTACCTGATTCTGTGTCTCCTGCTTCTTCTGCTTCAGATCACTGACCTCGTCAGCAAGTACCGGTGTAACAGTCATTGTACATGCAAGTGTTACTGCAAGAATCATACTGCTTACTTTTTTTAACTTCATCTTTCCACCTATCCTTATTTTTATCTAGTCCCCCATGTGATGCATTATAATTTTTCGTATCACAATTCATTGTAAATAGTTACATTATAATTCCACATACTCATATGTTATAATACAACATCTATTGTGTTTTTTCAACATATTTCTCGTAACAAGAGGGCATTTTATTTACATTCTACGCTCAATATTATAGCGTATTTATGTAATATTTTCAATAGTTCCCCTTACTTTTTTCATTTTTTCGTAACATTTTTGTAACAAAAAATCTGGAAAGTTCTCTTTATTCTTAGATAAACTTTCCAGATTCCTGTTTCACTGTATGATCTTTTATTTTCTACTGAATATATAAGTTTGTATATCCCATCAGGCTTTCATCTACTTCTCTTGCCACTTCACGACCTTCACGGATAGCCCATACAACAAGAGACTGTCCTCTGTGCACATCACCTGCTGCAAATACATTTTTCACACTTGTTGCATATGCGCCCTCTGCGGTTGAAATGTTCGTTCTTGCATTTAACTCAACACCAAATGCATCAGCGACATATTTCTCTGTTCCAAGGAATCCTGCTGCGATTAGAACCAGATCTGCATCCAGTTTCGTCTCGGAACCCGGCACTTCTGACATTACCATGCGTCCGGTCTTTTCATCCTTTTTGCTCTCTAATTTTACGGTGATAATGCCGTTTAAGTTGCCATTTTTATCTTTTAAGAACTCTTTGACTGTCGTCTGGTAGATACGTGGATCATGTCCAAATACAGCGATCGCTTCCTCCTGACCGTAGTCTGTCTTGCAGACTTTCGGCCACTCCGGCCACGGATTATTCGCCGCTCTGGTATCCGGTGCTTTCGGCATCATCTCGAGCTGTGTCACGCTCGCGCAGCCATGGCGGATGGATGTTCCGACACAGTCGTTTCCGGTATCACCGCCACCGATGATGACCACTTTTTTACCTTTTGCAGAAATATAATTGTTATCTTTCAGGTCGGAATCTAAAAGACTCTTTGTGGTTGCCTTTAAGAAATCCACTGCAAAGTAAATGCCCTTTGCATCACGTCCCGGTGCCTTGATGTCTCGCGGATTTTTTGCACCGCAGGCTAAGATGACGCGGTCATAATCCTTTAATAACTTCGCTGCCTTTACATCTTTTCCGACATTGACGCTGGTTACAAATTCCACGCCTTCTTCTTTCATGATATCCACTTTACGGTCGATCACCCATTTTTCCAGTTTCATGTTCGGGATACCATACATCAAAAGTCCGCCGACACGGTCGTCACGTTCAAACACCGTCACCTGATGCCCACGCTTATTTAACTGATCTGCTGCGGCAAGTCCTGCAGGACCGGAACCGATGATTGCAACTTTCTTTCCGGTACGCACTCTCGGCGGTTTTGCTGCTGCATATCCCTTTTCATAAGCATTTTCAATAATGCCGTGCTCGTTTGCCTTACAGGTGACCGGATCTTCCCAGTGACCGCAGGTGCAGGCCGCCTCACAGAGTGCCGGGCACACGCGCGATGTAAATTCCGGGAAGTTGTTGGTTTTCTTTAAACGGTTATATGCCTGTTCCCAGTTTCCGGTATAGACAAGATCATTCCACTCCGGTACCAGATTGTGCAGCGGACATCCGCTTGTCATTCCCATGATGGTCATACCGGACTGGCAGAACGGCACACCGCAGTTCATGCATCTTGCGCCCTGAACCTGCTGTTTTTCCATGGAAAGTGGAATATGAAATTCCTTAAAATTTTTGATGCGCTCCTTCGGCTCGATCGCTTTCGCATCTTCTCTCTCGTAATCTATAAATCCAGTTGGTTTTCCCATTGCTCATATCCTCCATCGTGATGCCCTGCGGCACTTGCCGCAGGAACATCTTGCTTATTTAACCTCTCGTGTTTGCATAAAATGCTTCGATCTGCGCCTGTTCCGAGGATAAACCTTTCTCCTCCATCTGAACGATCGCCATCAGCATCCGGTTATAATCGTATGGAATGACCTTTTTGAATTTCGGCAGGTATTCGCTGAAATTATCAAGGATCTCTTTTCCTTTTTCGGAATTGGTCAATGCCACATGCTCTTTGATCATGTCTTTTAATTCCATAACGTCATATTTATTGGATATTTCTTCGGAAAATACCATTTCTTTATTCATTCTTGTATACAGATCGTTGTCTTCGTCGAGTACATATGCGATACCGCCGCTCATACCTGCTGCAAAGTTCTTTCCAGTCTTACCAAGGACTACAACACGTCCGCCGGTCATATACTCACATCCATGATCGCCGACTCCCTCAACAACTGCGGATGCACCGGAGTTGCGGACACAGAAACGCTCGCCTGCAACACCACTGATAAATGCTTTTCCACTGGTTGCCCCGTAAAGAGCCACGTTACCGATGATGATATTCTCATCTTTTTTGTATTTTACGCCTGCCGGTGCATAAACAACCAGTTTTCCGCCGGAAAGACCCTTTCCAAAGTAATCGTTGGAATCCCCGACTAACTCTAAGGTCAGCCCTTTCGGGATAAATGCACCAAAACTCTGTCCGCCTGCGCCACTGCATTTTACAATAAATGTATCTTCCGGGAGTCCCTCGCCGCCGTATTTCTTGGTGATCTCAGAACCAAAGATCGTACCGAAGGAACGGTCGGTGTTTGTCACTTCCACATCAATACTTCTGCGCTGCTGTTTTTCAAGTGCTGGTCCTAACTGTTTTAAGAGCACCGTGATATCTTTTGATTTTTCCAGTTCGAAATCATAAACCTGTTTCGGATCAAAGATAACTTTCTTTTTCTGGTCTGCAAATGGGTTGTTTAAGATCTTGGAAAGATCGATCTCTTTCTCCCTGCCGCTTAAATCATCACGAACCTTTAACAGATCACTTCTGCCGACCATCTCATCAATCGTCTTACAGCCGAGTTTTGCCATGTATTCTCTTAGCTCTGCTGCAATGAAACGCATGAAATTCTCAACATATTCCGGTTTTCCTGCAAAACGTTTGCGGAGTTCCGGGTTCTGTGTTGCAATACCTGCCGGACAGGTATCTAAGTTACAAACACGCATCATGACACAGCCTAACGTTACAAGCGGAGCGGTTGCAAAACCATATTCTTCCGCACCGAGCAGTGCTGCGATTGCAACGTCACGGCCACTCATTAACTTACCATCTGTCTCAATGCGGACTTTATTTCTAAGTCCGTTCATGATCAGAGTCTGGTGTGTCTCGGAAAGTCCAAGCTCCCAAGGAAGACCTGCATTGTGGATAGAGCTTGCCGGAGCTGCACCGGTACCACCGTCATAACCGGAGATCAGTACAACCTGTGCACCTGCTTTTGCAACACCGGCTGCAACGGTACCCACACCTGCCTCAGATACCAGTTTTACTGTGATTCTCGCATCACGGTTCGAGTTCTTTAAGTCGAAGATCAGCTGCTCAAGATCCTCGATGGAATAAATATCGTGATGTGGCGGCGGAGAGATCAGAGCCACGCCCGGAGTGGAAAGTCTGGTCTTTGCGATCCACGGATAAACTTTTTTACCCGGAAGATGTCCGCCTTCACCAGGTTTTGCCCCCTGTGCCATCTTGATCTGGATCTCCTGTGCACTGACTAAATACTGGCTGGTGACACCGAAACGTCCGGATGCAACCTGTTTGATCGCAGAACAGCGGTTGACACTGCTGTTTTTACTTGCGATACGCTCTGCATCCTCACCACCTTCACCGGAGTTGGATTTTCCATGCAGGCGATTCATTGCGATTGCGAGCGTCTCATGTGCCTCCTGTGAAATGGAACCATAGGACATCGCACCTGTTTTAAATCTCTGTACAATGGAGTCAACACTCTCTACTTCCTCAAGCGGTACACCTTTTTTCGGGTAATTGAAATCCATCAGTCCACGCAGTGTGATCTCTCTTTCTTCCTTATTAACCAGATCCGTGTACTGTTTGAACAGCTCATAGTCACCTCGTCTGGTTGCCTCCTGTAACAGATGGATCGTTGCAGGATTGTAAAGATGCGGGTCTGCTCCGCTTCTCATCTTATGGCGTCCGCGGCTCTCTAAAGTCAGATCGGATTCAAGTCCAAGCGGATCGTAGGCTGCAGAATGAAGCTCATTGACATCATTTTCAATATCCTTTAATGTGATACCACCAATACGGCTGACCGTGTTGGTAAAATATTTGTCAATGACATTTTTATCAATACCGATCGCCTCGAAGATCTTAGAACCCTCGTAAGACTGGATCGTGGAAATACCCATCTTGGATGCGATCTTTACGATACCGTTTAAGATTGCATTGTTGTAATCCTGTACGGCTGCATAGTAATCTTTGTCAAGCATATGCTCGTCCACAAGCTGTTTTACCGTATCCTGTACCAGATATGGGTTGATCGCGCACGCACCATAGCCGAGCAGTGTTGCAAAATGATGTACCTCTCTCGGTTCGCCGGACTCTAAGATCATCGCAACCGATGTTCTCTTTTTCGTTCTTACCAGATGCTGCTGTAAGGCTGAGACAGCAAGCAGTGAAGGAATCGGAACATGGTTCTCATCGATTCCACGGTCAGAAAGGATCAGGATGTTTGCGCCATCTCTGTATGCACGGTCGGCTTCCACAAACAGACGGTCGATTGCCTTTTCAAGGCTTGTGTTTTTATAGTAAATAATCGGGATCACTTCTACTTTAAATCCCGGCACCTTCATGGCTTTGATCTTCATCAGGTCTGTGTTTGTCAGAATCGGGTTATTTACTTTTAGTACCTGGCAGTTCTCTGCCTTCTCCTCTAAGAGGTTACCGTCTTCACCGATATAGACTGTCGTGGATGTTACAACTTTCTCACGGATTGAGTCGATCGGCGGGTTTGTTACCTGTGCAAACAGCTGTTTGAAATAGTTGAATAATGGCTGATGGTCACTTGCAAGTGCAGCAAGCGGTGTATCAATACCCATGGCAGAGGTGCCCTCGCCGCCGTTCTTTGCCATCGGAAGGATTGCTTCACGCAGGGACTCGAATGTATAACCGAAAGCTTTCTGCATTCTCTGGCGCTCTTCCTTGGTGTATTCCGGCACACGCTCGTTCGGGATTTTTAGATCTTCCAGTTTTAAGAGGTTGCGGTCAAGCCATTCACCGTATGGCTGTTTGTTTGCATAAGTTTCTTTCAACTCATCATCGTCGATCACGCGGCCTGCAACGGTATCAACTAAAAGCATTTTACCAGGACGCAGACGCTCTTTTACGAGAATCTTTGTCGGATCGATATCAAGTACACCGACCTCGGAGGAGAGGATCAGATAATCATCATCTGTAATGTAATAACGGGAAGGACGCAGACCGTTGCGGTCAAGCACTGCTCCCATCATATCACCGTCGGAGAACAGAATAGATGCAGGTCCGTCCCACGGCTCCATCATCGTCGCATAATACTGATAGAAATCTTTTTTCTTCTGTGACATGATGCGGTTGTTTGCCCATGGCTCCGGGATCATGATCATAACTGCAAGTGGAAGTTCCATGCCGCTCATAACCAGAAACTCCAAGGTATTATCAAGCATTGCGGAGTCGGAACCCTCGGAATTGATAACCGGAAGTACCTTCTGCAGTTCTCCCTTTAAGTGTTCGGATTCCATTGTCTCCTCACGTGCAAGCATCTTGTCCGCATTACCCTTGATGGTATTGATCTCACCGTTATGTACGATAAAACGGTTTGGATGTGCTCTCTCCCAGCTCGGATTCGTGTTCGTGGAGAAACGGGAATGAACCGTTGCAATCGCTGATTCATAATCTTTATCCTGTAAGTCAGCAAAAAATAAACGAAGCTGCTCTACCAAAAACATTCCTTTGTATACGATGGTTCTGCTGGACAAAGAAACCACATACGTATCATCGTTAGACTGTTCGAAAACACGTCTTGCAACATAAAGTTTGCGGTCAAAATCAAGTCCCTTTGCCACTTCTGCCGGACGTTTGACAAAGCCCTGCATAATATACGGCATACAGTCAACTGCTTTCTGTCCGAGTTTGGTCGGATCGGTTGGAACTTCTCTCCATCCTAAGAACTCCATTCCTTCCTTGTTCACGATGACCTCAAACATTTTCTTCGCCTGGTTGCGTTTTAATTCATCCTGCGGGAAGAAAAACATGCCGACACCGTAGTCTCTCTCCTCTCCAAGCTCGATTCCAAGTGGTTTTGTCACTTTGGAGAAAAACTTGTGTGATACCTGAAGCAGAATACCAACACCGTCACCTGTCTTGCCCTCTGCATCTTTACCTGCTCTGTGTTTCAAGTTTTCTACGATCTTTAATGCATTCTCTACCGTTGCATGTGTCTTGATACCTTTGATATTGACAACAGCACCGATACCGCAGTTATCATGTTCAAATCTCGGATCATACATTCCGGTTTCTGTCTTACAGCTGCCCGCTACAGAAAAACGGTCTAATTTCTGCTCTTTCATCTTCAACTTCCTTTCTCCATCCACTCATCTGTCTTTGCCTGAAAAACAGTTGTCTTTTGTCGGATTTGTTATGTATTAATATACAACTTTCATATTCGTTTGTCTACCAGTTTTTTCTTTATATTATCTGATAATATGATAATTGTATGAAATATATGTATATTATCTGTCTTTTTTATTTATTTTCTCTTAAAATAATATCTATACAAACAATTCAATAGAAAAAAGATGCAAAAAAATTTCATTATTTTTTCTGCATCTTCGCATTTTTATTATTTCTATTAAATTGTGTTTAAATTGTATCTGTGTCTTTCCGCTCTTTTACCTGCAGATCTATGCTTCCATGCCTGCCAGCTCATCCATTTTTTTCTTAAACCCATGGTTAAAAATTGCGATTACACGTCCGACTCCGATCACTGCCACCACCGTTCCAAGCCCGATTCCGATCAGATGTCCCTGACAGACCAGTCCGACTGTGATCGTGATACAGATGTTGAAGAGGTCAAAACAGTTTTTGGTAAATCCCACACTCTTATGTACCGTGTCTGCGATCGCCTGCATAGCTTCCGGCAAGTTGATTTGGGTATGCCTCCCCAAATACCAGAATCACTGCCGAAAACAGATTCAGAAACCTTGTGAAAATAAGACTTAACGGCAACTGCAGCAGATCCATAAGCAGTGTCAGACGGATGTCCATTTTCTGTGCGTGCATCAAAGTTTCTCCCTCTGCCTTCTGATACCGGAAATGCCGGATCAGATGCAGGATCATCTCCACAAGCACAAACAGTGTGTAGATCACCAGTGTCATATTCATTGTTCTTTCCCTGATTTCTTTCGCTCATCTGTTACAATGTGTTTCAATTCCATTGTCATGAACTAATAGTTTCTTTCCCATATTTGGTCAAAGAAGTCATTTCCCTCCAGTGTTTTCCCATCACAACTATACAAAGCACCATTATCAATGTCAAGTGACAGAAGAAGCGTGGAATCATCCAGGTATGGCGTCATTTTTTCCTGCAAAAGCGGGACGACATCTTCCCTGTGTGTACATTCGTTCCAGTCCTGGTGTTCATCCTTGTCAACTGCAAATTCAACGCCATAGGTATCCTCTATCACGATTCCCTTTTCATCATCCACATAAAAGGCTGCGAAGTCATATTGGGCAGTTCCCTGCATTTCGTAGGTCATGCTTATAAGCAGATAGTCCAGACCATCTTTTTTTGAAAGACATATTGTTCCATTGCCTGCATGTGACAGGTGAAAGTTTCGGCTGATAAACCGCGGATGACTCTCATATTCTCCGTCTTTTGTTCCACGATATACTTTCACATAACATCCATACGAACTGTTGCTTATAACATCGTCTACCGATGCATCCGGCTCACTGCCATATCCAACTACGGAAATGAGGTCTGCAATCCCATCGTGTGTGAGATCTGCCGTTGTCTCAAATATAGGCACCTCATAGGCATCCTTCCCCGGATAATCTGAGTTATAGTAGTTACCCTCTTCCCCTAACTGACCGATATCGCCGTAGGTGGAATAGACATATCCCTGATTTTCCACGACATATTTTTGTGTCTGTGCATCAGAAGTATTTTCTGTAGTTTCAGAGATTTCTGTACCTGATTCTTTTTCTGTGTCTTCTGATATGTTTTCTAACATTTCTTCCGTATTTCCTGTTTTCAGTTTTTCCGGCATCTCTTCTGCATTTTCTGTTTTCTTCGCGTTTTCTGCTTCTTTCTCATTTTCTTCCAATACTGACGCGTTTGAAGCAGCAGAATTTTCTATTGTTTTTTTACTGCATCCAGCAAAACACTCACTTGCAAGTACAACAGTAATCATCGCCATGACTAATTTATTTTTCATTTTCCCCACCTCATAACATACTCTTTTTCGTTTGTATCTTCATCTGTTTCTTCCGCCTGAATCAAGAAATTCTCCCTCTGATAAAAGTAAATTGCATGCACATTCTTTTCGTATACACATAAACACAATTCGGTTTTTCTGCTTTTTACATAATCCAGCAGACATTTTCCAATTCCCATCGATTGTGCAGATTCTTTCACAAACAATCCCTCGATATAGCAATCATTTATTCCGATAAAACCATCTATCTGACCATTTTTTTCCTCTTCATATACATATACTTCTGCTTCCGGCAGAATCCGTTTTACCATTTCATAATTGCCGGTCCAATATTCCTTCTCTATAAAACTATGTGCCTTGATGTTTGTCTCAAGCCATATCTGCAAAACATCAGATATATCCTTTTCTTCCATTTTTCTTATCATACATTTACCCCATCTCTATTTTCGTCTTAGTGCACTGCAAAGATATCTTTTTACCCACTCCTTATCGCTCATAAAATTTCATTTTTCTGTATTGATAAAAGCCGGAAAATCCGCAATTTATACGCATTTCCGGCTCTCTGCTTACATATGCTGTCTATCATTCTTTTTGTTTCATAAACTATAGTTCATGCAGTTTCAGGCTCTCTCGTCAAATTCCACATTCTTCTTCCACTTCCAGAACCCCCATATCACAGCGCCAGCCACCACAAGCATCACTGCCGTAAATCCAATTCCTTTCGCATCCGTCGTATAGCCAAAGGACAGCCATCCCGTTTCCTCACGCACGACCGACACAGTGTTTGCTGCGATGTGTCCCAGTACCGGCACATAGAAAAATCCTGTTTTTTCATACAAAAATGCAAGCAGACATCCCAAAACCGCCGCATACAGAAACTGCACCAGGTTCGCATGCACCAGTCCAAAGATCAATGCGGAACAAATAATTGCAGGGGCGACACCCAACATCAATTTTAATCTCTGATAAACCACGCCCCTGAATAATAATTCCTCCGCGATTGGGATCAGAAAACAGGATCCAAGGAACTCATAGACTGCTGTGCCTGCAAAAAATGCCTGATTTGCAGTCTGGAACCCTTCTGATGCCTGAATTAATGATGTCATCGCAATGATATTGTTGACTGCAATTCCAAGTGCCGCTACGGACACAACAGTCACGGCAATATTGATTACCTGCTCACTGCTAAAGCGAAACTTCTTTTTTCCGTAAACAGTATCCCGGATGTTTTGATCTGCCATATAAAATTTTAATATGACCGGAATCGTAACTGCATCACCCACAAGCTGGCGCAGCATGTAAGTCTCATCTGCACTGCCGAGAAGTATCTCCAATGCAAAATAACAGAGACTTGATACCACATAGTAAAGCCCGACCGGATAAATAATCTGCCAGATCTGGAAGCCCTTTGTCTGTTTCATCGTTTGTTTCCCTTCGTATCACGTCCCGCGGTGCGCAGACGGTTTAATGCCACTTCTTTGCCTTTTACTTCAATATTTACTACATCTTCCGCATTCAGAAGATAGATCGCCGCAAGCGCGTCCCCGGCACCTAATTTCATGCCGCGCACACCGACTGCTCCCTTTTTCTTTTCCGGGATACTGGAAATGTCGATCCGTAGGAAAAAGTCTTTTTCGGACTGCATCACGAGCGTCTCCTCAAGTGCAAGTGCCTGTACAAAGATCAGCTCATCGCCCTCATTTAATTTTGTCGCAGCCGTGGTTCGTTTTGCAACGTCAAACTCACTTCCATCCACGACTTTAAGCATAGCAGATTTTGTTCCAAACAACACCTGGGAATGGCTGATTGCCGCAAGGTTCGTGATGTAGACAAAATTTTCCTCGCTGCTGTTATAATTACTCAGGTTATCGATCGGCGTTCCCTTGTCTCGGAATTTACCGTAAGGAAGATCTAACACCTTTAACAGATGCATCTGTCCCTTATTGGTAAAAATGCAGATCTTGTCCGTATTTTTGCAGGTCAGGATATAGCGGTTTTCTGTGTTTGCCGCCTCCTTATTTCTCTCATACGTTGCGACATCCACGGTTTTTGCGTATCCAAAACGATCCATTAAGAATACAACATCCATCTCCTCGATCTTCTTCTCCTCAACGACCGCTTCCTCTAAGTTATCGATCACCGTTTTTCTCGGTTTTGCGTACTCTTTCTTAAAACTCTCCAATTCTTTGATGATGACTTTCGCCATAGCCGCGCGGCTTCCCAAAATATCCTCATATTTTGCGATATTTTTCAAGGTCTCATCATGATCTTTTAAGAGTGCTTCGAGTTCGAGTCCGATTAATTTCTGCAGACGCATCTCAAGAATCGCCGTGGTCTGTCTCTCCGTAAAACGAAGTTTTGCAGCGTCTCGTTTTGACTGTTCGGATTTAAAATTGATGTTATCTGTGATACCGTCGGTTAAGCAGGCTCTCGCATCCTTCACATTTTTACTTCCGCGCAGGATCTCAATGATCAGGTCAATGACATCCGTTGCCTTGATCAGACCTTCCTGAATTTCCTTTTTGTCGCGCTCTTTTGCAAGAAGTGTCTGATATTTGCGTGTTGCAAGCTCATACTGGAAATTCACATGATGGCGGATGATCGGCACGATTCCCATAGTTTCCGGTTTTCCGTCCGCTACCGCTAACATGTTAACGCCAAAGGTATCTTCCAGTTTTGTTTTCTTGTAGAGAAGATTTTTTAAATTTTCGACATCTGCACCCTTTTTCAGCTCCAGAACGATGCGTATTCCCTCTTTTGAGGACTGGTTTGTGATATCAACGATATCGGAAGTTTTCTTTGTCTCAACAAGGCTGTAGATATCGTTTAAGAATTTTCCGATATTGGCACCGATCATGGTGTACGGGATCTCTGTGATCACAAGACGGTCTTTTCCGCCTTTTCCCTTTTCAACTTCAACTTTACCGCGGATCTTGATTTTTCCCATACCGGTTGAATAAACGGCTAACAGTTCATCCTTATTTGCAACGATACCACCAGTCGGAAAATCAGGTCCCGGAATATACTGCATCATCTGCTCGGTATTGATGTCCGGGTCTTTCATATATGCGATCACACCGTCAATGACCTCGCCAAAATTGTGCGGCGGGATACTGGTCGTCATACCGACGGCGATTCCCTCTGCACCGTTTAAAAGCAGATTTGGAACTTTGACAGGGAGCACCTCCGGCTCTTTTTCCGTCTCATCAAAGTTCGGGACAAAGTTTACGACATCTTTATCTAAGTCCGCCAAATAGGCTTCCTGTGTAATCTTCTGTAAACGCGCCTCAGTATAACGCATTGCTGCGGCGCCATCTCCCTCGTTCGATTTGTAAGGCGAGAGCTGGCTTGATGCCAGCCCTCGTTTTTTTGCGCCGCACGGTGGGCGGACGCGGCGTTTGCGTGGCGCAAACCTGCACGGATGCGCGGCCGGCCTGCAAAACCGCACACGGCGGCGCGACGTGCCCCACGCCGCGGAGCAAACGGCTGCGCCGATGTGCATTTCTGACTTGTGCCGTAGTTCAACCGTCAACTCTCCGCTCGCAGGCGGCATTGGGGTCAGGGTTCTCCCTGCAAGCCGCATTTTGGTACCCAAATGCTATGCTTGCGCTTTTCTTGCGCAGCAAGAAAAGCCAAAAGTGTAGTCCGATTCTCATTCCGCTTAGAAGAATTTTTTGCTTTTCATTTTGCACAAGCCATGAAATTCAAAATTTTTGCGCTTCGGATGCCATAGTCGCTACATTAGTCGCTATGTAAATTTGAAACTCGGATTTCTGCCTTTTGTAGGCGCTACAGTAGTCGCTACGGCAGCGATTCAGGCGGCATTGCCCGGCAGCAGGAGACTTCTGGCAGCAGTTTTTGTTTCATTTGCTTTTTCCACGCGCAGATTTTCGCCGCCAAACAGAATCGGAGCGCAGATTTCCAAGATCCTGTCATAGATGCGGGCGTGCGCAAGATCGTCTGGGTGCTTGAGCGCATCCAGCGTCAGATTTGTTGTGACGATCAATGGCTTGCGGCTTCGGTATCTGGCATCGATCACAGCAAAGACTTGTTCCAATGCATATTCTGTTCCTCGCTCTGCACCAAGATCATCCAAAATCAGAAGATCATAGGCATTCAGACTGGCAAGAAAGTCAGCACGATCAGAGCCGAACAGTCCCGTCATACGATTCAAAATCGTCGGGAAATTTGTCATCAGAACCGGCACGTCCTTCTCCAGCAGCGCGTTTGCAATGCACCCGGCAAGAAAGGATTTTCCGGTTCCCACATCGCCAAACAGGAGCAGTCCAATATTTTTCCGTGCCGCATCCTCCCAGTGTTCCACATAGCGCTTGACTTTGGCAGTCAGCCCTGGCGTTTTTCCGTTATCGTTGGCAAACGTGCAATCGTAGAGGCGGCGATCCTGTAACCCATGTGCTTTTCGCCGCTGAATGCGTTCCAGACGCTCCCGTTTTTCTTCTGCCGCTTTGCGCTGTTTTTCCGCAGCACTCTGGCAGGGGCACAGGCAGCGTGGTCGGAGAAAACCTGTCCCGCCGGGAGCAGGAATGACCGTTTGCCGCAAGCCATGACAGGTCTTGCAGTGCAGCAATCCATCAGCGGGATCGAGATACTCATCATCTCGCTGTATCTGCGCAGCTGCATTTGCCGTCAAAAACGCATGGACTTCTTCTGTAATTGGCATCATACGACATCTTCCTCCGTTACTTCGTAAGTTCGGATATTTGTCCGCGCGCGCTTCTGTTCTCTAATCTCTTTATCTCTATTCTCTGGTGGACAAATGTCCGCTTGATATGGTGGACATTTGTCCGCCCCGGCCTTTGGCAAGGCTTTCTGCTCCTGCAAAGCCAGCCTTGCCCGCCGTTTCCGCTCCCCCTCGGTAGAGGATTGGCCGATAAGCAGTTCAATGTTGCTCATATACAGCGCGCCGTTCTGTAACGGCTCCACAAGCCCCAGCTTCATAAAAATCTGCAAGGCTCGTTCTACGGTGCCGACTTGCTGGCGGGTAATGGTGGCAATCATCTGCGCGGTGTAGGGGATATTTTCATCAAGCTGCAACTTCCCGCCGTTTTTCAGCGATTTCAGGTACAGTTTCAAGAGAATGTTGGAATAGAGGATACCGTCCTGCATACTTTCCAGCAGCACGATAGCGTCCTCGTCAAAGTAATTCTCTTTCAGCTTGAGGTAGTAGTATTTTCGGTTGTCTGACATGGTTCCTCCTTTGGGTGGATTTGGGGCGTTTGTACGCATTTAGAACGCCGTTTCCGGGGGAAAAGGATAAATGTATCGCGTACCCTTTGACACCCACGAAAAAAGCCTTGATTTATGCGGGTTTGAAAGGCTCTAAAGCGTGACATCTCTGCCTTTGTTTCCGCTTTCTCTCGGCGGCTTTGATTTTCTTCATGCGTCCGGCGCAGTCGGGGCAGTATTTTCCCCGGTTGGATTTGGGGACAAAGGCCGCGCCGCAGACGGCGCACCGTTTCCGGCTCCCCCGGTACAAGAGGGCTGCGGCCAGCTCCCCGTCAAGGGGCAGGACAGCCACACGGAACCAGTGGCACATGAGGGAAAAGGAAATGCTCTGGACGCACACGCAAGGCTCCCCGTCGTCCAATAGCAGGCAGTTCCCCTCATCGTAGTTACAGCACTCATGTACCAGCCGCCGCGCCCGCCGGTGCTGGCGGTAGTCCATGCGGGGCAGGTTATCGCTCATGGCTCTGCTCCTTTCTGCGGCGGGGTTCCTCCCGGCGCAAAATCTGGTCGATGTTCCGCTTGACGGTCTGCAACTCCTTAAACCGCTGTTTCTGTTCGTGGTAGGTGTTATACAGGCCGGATTTCTTGGAAACAAGCTGCTCGATCTCGTCCTGCAACGCTTTCCGGGCGGGCAGCCTGGTAATGCCATGTGCCTTGAAATACCGGGCGGCTGCGTCGGCTATGATAAAATCGCTCTCATGCGCCTGCCGGTATGCTTCGCGGGCTTTGGGGGATTTCTGCGCTTTCAGGCCGTCGCGGACGGGTTTGGTCTTGGCGTAGGCCAGCACCTGTCGCTGCAATTCCTTTTTCCCTTGCAGCTTCGTTTCCAGTGCTTTCAGTTCGCCGCTGGTCTGGCGC
>OLOP01001298.1_pt1 | contig 16740 bp, 14 predicted proteins | sample 1672381 | NCBI WGS metagenome assembly OLOP01 (sample SAMEA3136678, study PRJEB25190) | human gut metagenome | biome: human gut; feature: human-associated habitat; material: faeces | place: Austria | collected 2013 | reverse complement strand
CATCCGTCCGCGGGCGGGGCCGCGGACACCTTCTCCCCCAGGGGGAGAAGGCTTCAGGGCTTCTTCTTTGGAACATGAACCTCCGGGATGGCGACGTTTTCATAGTTGATGGACTTGTGCTTCTCCGGGGTCTCGGGGGCGTCGCTGTGGGCGATCTGGCCGGTGTGGACCTCGGGCAGGGCAACGTCGTCACTGTGGACACGGTAGCGCTGCTTTTTCAGCGCCTCGCGCAGCTTGCGGAACATCAGAAGGACCTCCCAATTAGATAAAGTTGATAAAGAAGGTGATGACCAGACTGTTGAGGAAGTCCGCAAACAGACTGCCTACCAGCGGGATCAGCAGATACGCCTTGACCGACGGGGCATACTTTTCGCACAGGGCCTGCATGTTGGCCATGGCGTTGGGCGTCGCGCCCATGCCAAAGCCGCAGACGCCCGCTGCAATGACCGCAGCGTCATAGTCGCGGCCCATGATGTTGAAAATCACAAAGTAGGTGAACAGGAAAATCAGCAGCGTCTGGCCCGCCAGCAGGATGATGAGCGGCAGCGCCAGCGCGGCCAGCTGCCACAGCTTCAGCGTGATCATGGCAATGCCCAGGAACAGCGACAGGCTGATGCCGCCGATGTCGTTGATCTCGCCCATGTGGGTCGTGAATTTGTGGGTGAATTCGCCGATGTTGCGCATACACGCCGCAGCGATCATCGCGCCGATATAAATGGGGAACGTCAGCCCGGTCATGGCCAGCGCCTTGGAGATGAACGTGCCGATGCCGATGGCGATAATCAGCTGGAACACAGCAGCCGGGTACATGCTGGTGTGGCGTTCGTGCTTGATTTCTTCCTCCACCAGCAGGCTGTCGTCCTCGGGCACAACGGTGTCCAGCAGCTTGCGGCGCTCAATGAGCAGACGGCCCGTCGGGCCGCCCATGACGCTGCCCGCAATCAGGCCGTAGGTGGCCGCCGCCGTGCAGAGCGTGGTCGCGCCCGCAACGCCGAAGTCCTCGAGCACGGGGCCGAACGCGCCCGCCGTGCCGTGGCCGCCGACCATCGGGATGGAACCGGTGCACAGACCGATCATCGGCGAGATGCCCAGCAGATCCGCCAGCCCGACGGCGAGGAAGTTCTGGCACAAAATCAGCGCAACGACCAGCCCCAAGAAGAGGATCAGCGATTTGCCGCCGCTTTTCAGCACCTTGAGGTTGGCCTGAAAGCCTACCGAGGTGAAGAAGAACACCATGCAGACTTCCTTTAAAATGTCGTCAAATTCAAACTCGGCAATGCCGGTCACATAGCAGAGACAGGTGAAAACGGCAAACAGCACGCCGCCGATGACCGGCGCGGGAATGCAGAATTTTTCCAGAAAGCCGATGCGCGCCTTCAAAAAGCGGCCCAGCATCAGCACGCAGACCGCCGCAAACAGCGTCTGGTACATATCCAGTGAGATGATCATGCGGCGGCCTCCTGTTCAGGGGATGCGCCCGTCTTCGGCCCTGCGGGGGTGATGCCCTGCGCGGTGTAGTACGCAGCGGCCCCGGTGTGGTAGGGGATAACGCTCTGCGCGGCGGCCACGGCGGGGTCGGTCACCAGCGGCACCGGTACGGCGGCAGCCACGGCGTCCACGCTGTCAAAATACCGGGCAGTCAGCCTTTGGACGGTCTCGTCGGACAGCGCGTTCGACGCCAGCAGAAGCGCCTGCACGCTGACGGTCCAGACGTCCTCATCCTGACCGGCGTAGGTCCCGGCGGGGATAACGCAGGCGCGGTAGGCCGGGTAGGCCGCCAGCAGCCGCGCACCGACACCCCCGTCGACGGAGAGCAGACGGATGGCGCAGGTCTTGGCCAGCTGCTCCAGCGCGTCGGCGTGCAGACCGGCGGTGACGAACATCGCGTCGATCGTGCCGTCGGCCAGCCGGGCGGCAGCGTCGGTGTAGTTCAGGTTTACAGTGTGCACCAGGCGGTTGTTCAGGCCGCAGGCGGCCAACACCTGCCAGGCGTTCTGCTCGGTGCCGGATTCCTCCTCGCCGACGCTGAGCGTGCAGCCCTGCAGTTCCTCCAGCGTCGTAATGCCGGAGTCGGCCCGGACAACGACCTGCACGGCCTCCTCATACAGGGCGGCCACGGCGCTGAAGCTGCGCTCGGTGCTCTCGTGAGCAAAGACGCCGCTGCCGTCGTAGGCATCCTGCGCCATGTCGGACTGGGCAACGGCCAGCTGTAAATAGCCGCCCGCCAGCAGCCGCAGGTTGGCGGCGGACCCGGCGGTCTGTTTGACCTCGATGGTGCTGTTCTGGGCGGCCATGGCGGTACCAAACGCATTGTACACGCCGCCTGCAGCCGCAGCCCCCAGCCGCAGCCGCGACGCCGCGCAGCCCGCCAGCAGGACCGCGGCGGACAGGACGGCAATGATACGGAACAGATGTTTTTTCAATCGTACACCTCTCTGTTGTGTTTTATCGAATGACTCCGTAGGGGCGCATTCTATATGCGCCCGCAGCACTGTACGCAGCCGCATACCTTCCGGGCGGATATGGAATCCGCCCCTACAAGAACAACATACCAGCTAGAATCAACAGGAGTGTGAAACATGGCCGAGCAAGCAGTATCGCCCATGATGCAGCAGTATTTTGAAATAAAAAAACAGCATCCCAACGAGATATTGTTCTACCGCGTCGGTGATTTTTACGAGATGTTCTACGACGACGCGTTGACGGCCTCCCGCGAACTGGAACTGACGCTGACCGGCAAAAACTGCGGCAGGGAAGAACGCGCCCCCATGTGCGGCGTGCCGTTCCACTCCTACGAAACCTACATGGCACGCCTGGTGGCCAAGGGCTACAAGGTCGCCATCTGTGAGCAGATCGAGGACCCGGCCCTGGCCAAGGGCCTTGTCAAGCGCGATATCATCCGCGTTGTCACCCCCGGCACCGTCATCGAGAGCAGTATGCTCCGCGAGGACAAAAACAACTATCTGGCGAGCATTTTCTGCAAGCGCACCCGGGGCCGCTGGCGTGCGGGCGTCTGTTTTGCCGATATCTCCACCGGCGAAGCCTACGCTACCGAGCTGAACGCTGAAAAAATCGGCGGGGCCATCATCACCGAGCTGTGCCGTTACATGCCCAGCGAAATTCTGATTTGCCCGCCGATGCTCGACTTCAAAGACGTGACGACCTACATCAAGCAGCACACGAACGCCCTTGTTGAACTGCGGGAAGATGCCTGCTTCAAGGACACCGTCATGGAATCCACGATGGCGGATCAGTTCGGCGCGAACTGGCGGGAGACGCTGGGCTATGAGAAAGACGCCCTCGTGCCTTACGCCGTGGCTGCCCTGCTCAACTATCTGCACGAGACGCAGAAGCACGGCGTTGAGCGCATTAAGACCGTGCAGAACTACGCTGACGCACAGTATATGCGCCTGTCGCCTGTGACCCGCGCCAATTTGGAACTGACCGAGACGATGCGCGGCCGCGAAAAGCGCGGCACGCTGCTGTGGGTGCTGGACAAGACCGAGACTTCGATGGGCAAGCGCCTTCTGCGCTCCTGGATCGAGCAGCCGCTGGTGGATGCCGAGGCCATCAATGCGCGGCTTTGCGCCGTGCAGGCGCTCTACACCGCCAACATGGCCCGCGCCGATTTGAAAGAGGCACTCGGCCATGTGTTTGACATTGAGCGCCTGACCACCCGCATTTTGTACGGCTCTGCCACCCCGCGTGAGGTCAAGGCACTGGGGGACACCTGCGCCATGCTGCCCCAGGTCAAGGCCCAGGCTGCGGCCTGCGGTGCGCCGCTGCTGACGGAGCTGGCTGACCAGATCGACCTGCTCGAGGATGTCTTGCAGAACATCCAGACCGCCCTTGTGGATGACCCGCCCGCCAACATGAAGGACGGCGGCGCTATCCGCGCGGGCTTCAACAGCGAGGTCGATGAGCTGCGCGACATCATGCACGGCGGCAAGGGGTATCTGTCAAACCTTGAGGCCCGCTACCGCGAGGAAACCGGCATCCCCAAGCTGAAGATCGGCTTCAACAAGGTGTTCGGCTACTATATTGAGGTCAGCCGCTCCTACACCGACTCGGTGCCCGATACCTTCACCCGCAAGCAGACGCTGACGACGGGCGAGCGCTACATCACGCCCGAGCTGAAGGAGCTGGAAAATAAGATCCTCGGCGCAAACGAGCGTCTGCTGGTTCTGGAACACCAGCTGTTTGCCGACCTGCTTTCGTCGATCTCCGCCGAGGTCGTCCGCATTCAGCGCACGGCATCGGCTGTGGCCCAGCTCGATGTGCTGGCAGGCTTTGCCGAGGCGGCGCTGCAAAACAACTACGTCATGCCAAACGTGGATGAGAGCGGTGTTATGGAGATCAAGGAGGGCCGCCACCCGGTCATTGAACAGATGCTCAAGGGTAGTCTGTTTGTGCCCAACGATACGATGCTCGACGAGGACGAGAACCGGATGCTGCTCATCACCGGCCCGAACATGGCCGGTAAATCTACGTACATGCGCCAGAATGCGCTGATTGCCCTGATGGCGCAGATCGGCAGCTTTGTGCCTGCCGCCGCGGCGCATATCGGCGTGGTGGATGCCATCTTCACCCGCGTCGGCGCGTCGGATGACCTCGCCGCCGGGCAGTCGACCTTCATGGTCGAGATGACCGAGGTTGCGGAGATCCTGAAAAACGCGACGAAGGACAGCTTAGTGATTCTGGATGAAATTGGCCGCGGCACTTCGACGTTTGACGGCATGAGCATTGCGCGCAGTGTGGTAGAATTTATCTGCGAGAACATCGGCTGCAAGACGCTGTTCGCCACGCACTACCACGAGCTGACGAGCATGGAGCAGGATATTCACGGCGTCAAAAACTATAACATCGCCGTCAAAAAGCGCGGCGAGGACATCACGTTTTTGCGCCGCATTGTGGCAGGCCCCGCCGACGACAGCTACGGCATCGAGGTCGCTAAGCTCGCGGGTCTGCCCGGCAGCGTGACAAAGCGCGCCCACGCCGTGCTGCGCCAGCTGGAGGCCAGCGCACCGGGACGCAATAACACGATGCAGCTCGATTTTGACACTGTCGAGGCTTACAACAACCCCAGCGTACCCAGCGAGGTCGTCGAAAAACTCCACAATGTAGACATTGAGACACTGACCCCGCTGGAGGCGCTGAACTTCCTGTACGAGCTGAAAAATACACTGGACAAAGACTAAAGGCAGGTGAAAACTATGGCGGAAATTCGTGTACTGGACAAGCATACCGCAGAGCTGATCGCGGCGGGCGAGGTCGTCGAACGGCCCGCCTCCGTGGCGAAGGAGCTGCTGGAAAATGCCATCGATGCAGGCGCGACGCAGATCACGCTGTCGGCGGTGCGAGGCGGCATCCAGCAGCTGCAAATCGTAGATAACGGTTCAGGCATAGAAGCGGAATATATCGATAAAGCGTTTATCCGCCATGCCACCAGCAAGATCGCGACGGCGGAGGACCTCGGGCACATCCATACCTTGGGCTTCCGCGGCGAGGCACTTGCCTCCATTGCCAGCGTTGCCCGCGTCGAGGTGCTGACCCGCACAGAGGCCGACGAGTACGCCTGCTGCTACCGCATCGAAGGCGGCGAGGAGCGTGGGATGGAGCCCGGTGCGCGCCCCGTCGGCACGACCATCACGGTCAGTGACCTGTTTTACAACACGCCCGCCCGCATGAAGTTTTTGAAAAAGGACGCCAGCGAGGGCACGTTTGTGGCTGAGACCGTCCTGCACGCGGCGCTGTCCCACCCGGAGATCAGCTTCCGCTATCTGCGCGACGGCAAGCAGCAGTATGTGACCCCCGGCGACGGCGACCTGCGCAGTGCGGTCTACGCGGTCCTGGGCCGTGAATTTGCCCGCGACCTGCTGCCCGTGGACGGCGGCAGCGAGCTGTACCATGTGACCGGCCTGGTCACGCCGCCGCGTGCCTGCCGCGCCAGCCGCGGTGCGCAGCATTTCTTTGTTAATGGCCGCTACGTCAAAAACCGCACAATGATGGCGGCGCTTGAAAACGCCTACAAGGGCACGATGATGCAGGGCAAGTTCCCGGGCGCGGTGCTCATGCTGGAGCTGCCGTCCGACATGGTCGATGTCAACGTCCACCCGGCGAAAACCGAAATTCGCTTTGCGAAAGAGAGTGACGTCTTTGACGCTGTCTACCGCGCTGTTCGCGCCGCGCTGGCAACGCCCGGCAGCGGCGAGTGCCGCTTTGAGATGGGCCACACCGCGCCTGAAGAAAAGCCCGGGCAGACCGTGATGCAGCCAGCCGCCCCGGCACCTGCCGCGCGGCCCGCTGCTGCCCAGCCGAAAAAGGGCGGCTTCACGACGCTGTCCGCGGCAGAATACCGCGCTTTGAACGGTCTGACCGCGCCCGTGCCAGCGCGCCCGCTGCCGACGGCGCAGGGCACACAGCCTGTCCCGGGCGTGCTGGAGGCACAGTCCCCGAAGCCCGCCTACACGGCGGGGCCCGCACCGAGACCGCTGACCCCGGTCACGCCGGTGACGGCGGTTGAAACGCCCGCGTCGGAGCCCGTAACGATTCCCGCCCCGCAGCCGATGCCCCACGCCGTCAGCGATGACACGGTGCTGGACATCCTGCCGGAGCTGCCCGACGAGGCCCCCGCAGCAGACCCCGAGACGGATTACGTTCGGAATGACCCGCATGCTTTAAGCGCTCTGCCCGATATGGTCAGCACACGTCCCGAGCAGACGACGCTGACCCCGCCGCCTGCAAGCGAGCCGCTGCGCCTTGTCGGCGAGGTGTTCAAGACCTATATCATCACCGAGCGCGGCAGTGAGCTTTGCCTTATCGACAAGCACGCTGCGCATGAGCGCATTCTGTTTGAGCAGCTGGCCAGGGACTACGGCAGCGTGCCGTCCCAGATGCTGCTTGTCCCCGTGCAGGTCAATCTGACCGCCGCGGAAAAGCAGGCCGTTTTGCAGAACCTTGACCTTCTGACCGATGCCGGCATCGAGGCCGAGGACTTCGGCGGCTCGACTGTTGTCGTGCGCGCCGTGCCCGCGGACGTGCCGGTGGACGATGTAGAGGATATGATCGTGGAGCTGGCGGCAAAGCTCGCCGACGGCGGACGCGACGCCCTGCGTGAAAAGACCGAGTGGGTGCTGCATTCCATCGCCTGCCGCGCGGCCATCAAAGCGGGGGACCGCACGAACGCCGCCGAGATGCTCGCGCTGGCCCAGCGCATCATGGACGGCACAGTCCCGCCGTTCTGCCCGCACGGGCGGCCCTGCGTATTGAAAATCACCCGGAAGGAGCTGGAAAAGCAGTTTGGCCGACTTGTCTAAACCCCGCGTTGTCGCGGTCGGCGGCCCCACGGCCAGCGGCAAGACTACGCTTTCCGTCGCGCTGGCAAAGGCGTTCGACGGTGAGATCATCAACGCGGACTCTATGCAGATTTATAAAAATCTTGACGTAGGCACGGCAAAACCAAGCACGGAAGAGCGGCAGGGGATACCACACTACCTGCTGGACTTTTTAGAGCCGGAAATGCCGTACAGCGTGGCAGATTTCACCGCCGCCGCCGATCCGTTGATTCGGAAACTCATGGCACGCGGCAAGCTGCCCATCGTTGTGGGGGGCACGGGACTCTATATCACCAGCCTTTTGAACGGCATGAACTTTGCCCCGGAAAAAATCGACCCGGCTATCCGCGCCCGCCTGCAAGCCCGGGCCGACGCCGTGGGCAGCGCAGCGCTGTACGCCCAACTGCAAAGCATTGACCCCGATTACGCCGCGCAGGTCCACCCAAACAACCTGCCCCGCGTCATCCGTGCGCTGGAATTGTATGAAGCCACAGGCCGCAAAATGAGTGCGGAGCGCATCAGTGCCCGGGCTGCCGAGCCACCGTACCGTTCGCTCTGCCTTTGCCTGACCTGCCGCGACCGCGCGACGCTCTATGACCGCATCGGCTGCAGGGTGGACTTGATGGTGAAAAACGGCGTGTTGGACGAGGCAAAACAGGTCTATGACCATCGCGAGAGCTACCGCACGGCGGCCCAGGCCATCGGCTACAAGGAGTTCTTTCCGTATTTTGAAGGCACGGCGCCCTTGGAGGAATGCACCGAAAAACTCAAGCAGGCCACCCGCAACTACGCCAAGCGGCAGCTGACCTGGTTCCGCCGCCAGAACGACGCGGTCTGGCTTTATATTGATGAAGAAAACGTCATCGAACGCGCCTGTTCGCTGGTGCGTGAATTTTTGCAAAACTGACAGAAAGGGGAGTGCGCAGTGGAAAAACAGCCGAACCGCACAGCGGCAAAGAGAATTTTTCATGTGGTCGGGCTGCTGGCACTGGCACTGGTTTCTGTCTACATTATTGCACAGTGTTTCGTTATTTTTCGCCGCTCCTACAAAACAGAAACTGCCATCAAGTACACGTTGGCCGAGAGCATTACCCTCGACGGCGTTGTGGCGTTTGACTCGGTGGATGTGGCAGGCAGCGGCGACCTTGGCTACCTTGTCCAGGACGGTGAGCGCGTCACAAACGGAACCATCGTGGCCGAAGTGTACACCGATGATTCCCAGGGATTGCAGCGCGAGCGGCTTGACCGGCTCGAGCGCACCATCACGCTGCTGACAAAGTCCCAGAACTCCACCGGCAGTGATCTGTCGGTGCTGACGAACCAGACAAAACAGGCACTGTACAACCTGCTGGATAAGATCAACACGGCGCAGTACAGCGGCATTACCGACGCCGAGAATACCTTCCTGCTGGCGCAGAACCGTCTGCAGGTCAGCACCGGCCAGACGGAGGGCTTTGCAGATACCATCGCGGCTTTGCAGGTTGAATATGACAGCATCAAAGCGCAGCTCGACGCTTTGCAGACTATCACGGCCACGACGAACGGCTACTTCAGCAGCACAGCGGCGTCGCCCGCCATCGCGGCGGATCGCCAGGCACTGGACGACGCTGACCCGGCCACTCTGCAAAAGATGCTGGCGGACGGCTTCCCGGCGGCCGCCACCGACCGCGCCGGGCAGATCACCACCGGCTTTTCCTGGAAATTTTATGCCGTCTGCGACCTGGATACCGCCGCGCGGTTCGACAATATTTCCAGCGTCAAAATCAGCGTGCCCGGCAAGCAGAACACCCCGCTTTCTGCCACGGTGGAAGAGGTGGCGCTGGACAAAGACAACGGCATCGCCAAAATCGTGCTGCAGTGCCAGACCATCAACGCCGAGGTGCTGAGCTTTGGTCAGGAGACCGCGCAGATCGACCTGAAAACCTACGAGGGCATCCGCATCGACAAAGAGGCCCTGCACATCGTGGACGGCCAGCGCGGCGTCTATGTCAAGTACGGCAACCTGCAAAGATTTTTGAAAATCACGACGCTGTATGAGAACGACAGCTACATCCTCATCCCGGAAAACGGCAAGATCGGCACCGACAACGAAGTGCGGCTCTACGATGAAATCATCGTGCAGGGTACAGATTTGCAGGACGGCAAACTATTATAACGGAAATACGGCCTTTTGTATTGACAAGACAGCCTAAAAAGAAGATAATATTTAATGTATATCGCTGTAATAGCGCGCTGACGTGAACAGCGCATACTTATCTCAAAGGAGTTTTACGACCATGTCCATGTTTGACAGTTTGAAAAGCAAGCTCGGTATCGACCCCGACGCTGATTCTTATGTAGATGATACCGAAGATGATGTTTTCCCCGGCGGCCAAGGCGGTGCGCAGGAATATACCCAGCAGGAGGTCAAACAGCACAGTAATAAGGTCGTGAACATCAACGCCACGACCCAGCTGCAAGTTGTGCTGGTCAAGCCCGAACGGTTTGAGGATGCCTCCACTATCGCCGATCAGCTCAACGCTAAGCGTACCGTTGTGCTGAACCTGGAATCCACCGGCAAGGAAGTTTCCCGCCGCCTGATCGATTTCCTGTCCGGTGTGGCTTACGCCAACAACGGCCAGATCAAGCGCGTTGCCACCAGCACCTTCATTATCACGCCGTACAACGTTGATATCATGGGGGATCTGATCGACGAGCTGGAGAACAATGGCGTATTTTTCTGATACCCAGGACACGCCTGCCAAGCGCGGCTTTGTGCCGCCGCAGAGCGACGACGAACGCCGCCTGATGCGCCGGGTGGAGGAACTGTGCCGCGTGGCCCAAAGCCGCGGCATCCCGCGGTATTCCGGCTTTTTGAGCGACCGGGAGCAGGATCTTGCCAAGGCGGCGCTCAACCGCGCCGGGGTGCCGGAGGCCGACTATCATTTCGAGGGCGGCTGGCCCGGCGCGGAGCGCAAGCTGCTCTGCATTGAGCCGGAGGGCAGTTGGACGGACAGCCCGCTGTGCTGCGTCCGGCTGGACTGCCGGGCTCTGCCGGGGGCTGCACTGCCCACCCACCGGGACTACCTCGGCAGCCTGATGGGGCTGGAGCTCAAGCGGGAGGCGCTGGGCGATATCGTCCTGCCGCCCGATGCGCCGGGTACAGCTTATGTCTTCGCGCTGGAACCGGCGGCGAAGCTCATCTGTCAGGAGCTGTGTCAGGCGGGCCGCACCGATCTTTCCACCACGCCCATGGAGCCGGATGCCCTTCCGGCGTTCCCACAGGCGGAGCGGACGCTGCAAACGGCGACCGTCTCCTCCCTGCGGCTGGATGCGGTGCTTGCGGCGATGCTCCGCTGCAGCCGCGGTGCGGCGGCGGAGCTGGTCACGGCCGGGCGGGTGGAGATCAACCATCTCCCCGCCGAGAGCGTCCATGCGCCCGTTTACGAGGGGGATATCTTCACCGTGCGGGGCAAGGGCCGCTTCGGGCTGACGGCACTGCCCGGAAAAAGCAAAAAAGACCGCTGCCAAGTCCAAAGCAAAACCCGAGGCCGCAGCGGACAAGCCGGTAAAAAAGACCGCCGCCAAGGCAAAGACCGCGGCAAAAGCAAAAACTGAGACCGAAGCAGAAGCCAAACCCGCAAAGCGCACCCGCAAAGCAAAAGCACCCAAGGAATAAGGATGCCCACACGGATGCACGCACGAACATTCTGAACTGTTGACTATCATTTCCAATAAGGAAATGCTAAAGGGGAGAATAAAGCTATGGCAAAAGAAATCGTGGCAATGATCCTTGCCGGTGGACGTGGCTCGCGCTTATACGCGCTGACACAAAAGACGGCAAAACCTGCGGTGTCCTTCGGCGGTAAGTACCGCATCGTGGACTTCCCGCTGTCCAACTGCGTCAACTCCGATATCGACACCGTCGGTATCGCAACACAGTACCAGCCCCAGAAGCTGAACGAGTACATCGGTAACGGCCAGCCTTGGGATCTGGACCGTCTGCACGGCGGTGTGCACACCCTGCCTCCTTACGAGCAGGCAAACGGCACCGACTGGTACAAGGGCACTGCAAACGCCATCTATCAGAACATCGGCTTCATCGACAGCTATGATCCCGAGTACGTCATCATCCTGTCCGGCGACCAGATCTGCAAACAGGACTACGCCGACTTCCTGCGCTTCCACAAGGAAAAGGGCGCAGAGTTCTCTGTGGCCGTTATGGAAGTGGACTGGAAGGAAGCTTCCCGCTTCGGCCTGATGGTGGCGGACGAGACCGACCGCATCACCGAGTTCCAGGAGAAGCCCCCGGTGCCCAAGTCCAATCTGGCCTCCATGGGCATCTACATCTTCAACTGGGATGTGCTCAAGAAGTATCTGATCGAGGACGAGGCTGACCCCAACTCCAAGAACGACTTCGGCATGAACATCATCCCCGCCCTGCTGCGTGACGGCCGCAAGATGTACGCTTACCGCTTTGCCGGTTACTGGCGTGACGTGGGCACCATCGACAGCCTGTGGGAAGCCAACATGGAAGTGCTGGATCCCGAGAACTCCGGCATCGACATCTTCGACAAGACCTGGAAGATCTACAGCCGCAACCCCGTGCTGCCGGCTCAGAAGATCGGACCCCGCGCCGTCGTGCAGGACTCTCTGGTCACCGAGGGCTGCAAGATCTACGGCACCGTCAAGCACTCTGTGCTGAGCGCAGGCGTCGTGGTGGAAGAGGGCGCTACCGTTGAGGACGCTGTCCTGATGGACGGCGTGGTCGTCAAGGCAGGTGCCGTGGTCAAGCGCTGCATCCTGGCAGAGGACGTTGTGGTCGGTGCCGGTGCAAAGGTCGGCGGCGACGGCCCCATCGCACATGTGGGCACCGGTCTGACGGTCGGTGCAGGCGCCACCGTCAAGGAGGGCGCAAAAGTGTTTGAATCCGTCAAGGAGGGCGTGGAAGTATGCTGAGACAGAACACCAATGCGTTGGGCATCATTTTCCCCAACAGCTATGACAATACCGTTCCGGAGCTGGTGACCGAGCGTGCAATGGCTTCGATCCCCTTTGCAGGCCGTTACCGCATGGTAGACTTTGTGCTGTCCAGCATGGCCAACTGCGGCATCTCCAACGTGTCCATCGTGGTGCGTAAGAACTACCACTCCCTGATGGATCACCTGGGCACCGGCCGTGAATGGGATATGGCCCGCCGTCACGGCGGCCTGAACATCGTGCCTCCCTTTGCAGAAAAGGGCGTGCGCATCTACTCCGGCCGTGTGGAGGCTCTGGGCTCCATCCTGAACTTCTTGGAGAATCAGAAGGAGAAGTATGTGGTCATGAGCGATGCCAACATCGCCATCAACTACGACTTCAACGCTCTGCTGGCTGCCCATCAGGCAAGCGGTGCCGATGTGACCGTCGCTTACCAGAAGACCGAGATCCCCGAGGGCCGCAAGAACGACAACTATACCCTGACCGTCGATGCCGACGGCCGTGTGACCGAGCTGCTGTTCAACGACTACCGCCCCGGCGTGCAGAACCTGGACCTGAACATCTATGTGCTGGAGCGCGAGACCCTGATCAAGCTGGTCAAGGACGCAACTTCCCGCGGCCTGATCTACTTCGAGCGCGATATCCTGGCACACAATGTCAACATCCTGAACATCCATGCGCTGGAGTACACCGGCTATGTGGCTCATGTCTGCGACATGAAGAGCTACTTCGACGAGAACCTGAAGCTCATCGACGAGAAGAATCTGAACGCACTGTTCCCCAAGAGCAGTCCGGTCTACACCAAGATCCGCGATGACAACCCGGTCCGCTACGTCACCGGTTCCGCCGTCACCAACTCTCTGCTGGCCGATGGCTGCGTCATCGAGGGCACCGTCGAGAACTGCGTGCTCTTCCGCGGCGTCCGCATCAAGAAGGGTGCCGTCGTCAAGAACTGCGTCCTGATGCAGGACACCATCGTGGAGATCGGCGCACAGCTGGACTGCGTTGTGACCGATAAGAACGTCCGCATCACTGCGGGCAAGAAGCTGTCCGGCACCGAGAGCTTCCCGGTCTACGTGCAGAAGAACCACATGGTCTGATGACCTTCCTTTGATTTTTTCACAGGGGCGGCTCCCTCCCCGGTAGCCCCTCTCGAAAAGAGGGGCGGGGGCATTTTGTGCCCCCGCCCGCTCTTTTTTAACCGCTTTTCTGGAAAGGAGCGATCTTATGAAAATCCTGTATGCTGCTTCGGAAGCGACTCCCTTTGCCAAATCCGGCGGTCTGGCCGACGTTGCAGGTTCCCTGCCGAAGGCACTGGTCAAGGACGGCGTGGATGCCCGCGTCATCATGCCGCTGTACGGCGACCTGAAGATGCGCGATAAGCTGGAGTATGTCACCAACTATTCCGTGCCCGTGGGCTGGCGCAGCCAGTACTGCGGCCTGTTCAAGGCCGAGGTCAACGGCGTGACCTACTACTTCCTTGACAACGAGTATTACTTCAAGCGCCGCGGCCTGTACGGCTTCTACGATGACGGCGAGCGCTTCGCCTTCTTCTCCCGCGCTGTGCTGGAGACGCTGTTCTACATCGACTTCACCCCGGACATCATCAACTGCAACGACTGGCAGACCGCGCTGGTGCCTGTTTACCTGAACCTGTACTACCGCCATCTGGATAAGTTCAACCGGATCAAGACCATCTTCACCATCCACAACATCGCCTATCAGGGCAAGTACGGCACCGACATTCTGGAGGACACCTGCGGCATCGGCCGCCGTGACCAGCACATCGTGGAGTACGATGGCTGTGCCAACTTCATGAAGGGCGCCTTCGAGACCGCCGATAAGATCACCACCGTCAGCCCCACCTACGCACAGGAGATCCTCGACCCGTGGTTCAGCTACGGTCTGGACGCCCTGCTGCGGGAGAAGCAGTACAAGCTGTGCGGCATCCTGAACGGCATCGACATGGACGCCAACAACCCCGCCACCGACCCGATGATCCCCTTCAACTACGACGTCACCAACTGCGTGGAGGGTAAGGCCAAGTGCAAGGAGGCATTGCAGGATAAGTTCGGTCTGCACAAGGATGGCAGCCCCGTCTTTGCCATGGTCAGCCGCATGGTCGGCATGAAGGGCTTCGACCTCGTCCAGAGCATCGCCGACGGTCTGGTGGACCGCGGCATCGAGCTGGTCGTTCTGGGCAGCGGCGAGGGCCAGTACGAGAACTTCTTCTCCGAGCTGTGCGCACGCCACCCCGGCCGCGTCGGCACTTACATCGGCTTCGAACCCGCCCTCTCGCAGGAGATCTATGCGGGCGCAGATGTCTTCATCATGCCGTCCAAGAGTGAGCCCTGCGGTCTGGCTCAGATGGTCGCCTGCCGCTATGGCACGCCTCCCATCGTCCGCGAGACCGGCGGTCTGCGGGATTCCATCCACGACTGCACCCTCGGCGAGGGCAACGGCTTCACCTTCGCGGGCTACAGCGCCCACGAGCTGTATGACGCATGCTGCCGCGCACAGGACCGCTACTACAACAAGGAAGACTGGAACAACCTCATCAAGTACGATATGGAGTGCGACTTCAGCTGGGATCTCTCCGCGAAGAGCTATGAGGGCCTGTACAACGAGACGGCAAACCTCTGGTAAGCCGAAAAATCGAAATTCTTTTTCACCCCGCCGGGTTCGGTCACACGAGCCCGGCGGGGCTTTTTGCACAAAGAACTCATTCGTTTTTTGGTCATGATGCTGCCTGTGGCGGACAAAATCCGTCTGCTGCGGACAGTTATGAAGTAAGAATAAACAAACTATGAAGTTTTACTAGAATTCAGTGGAAAATTGATTGAAAAATCCGACGCTTTGAATTATACTATCCCTATAAGATTCTTTGACAAAAAAGATTCTTTGCGAAAGAGCTGCCGCATGGTGTGCGCTTCGCAGCCAAAACCAGAAGGAGGAACACCGTTGAAAGGCCTGTACAAAGCGCTGGAGGATATCGTCTGGCTGACCCAGCTGGGGCTGAATATGCTGCTGCCGCTTTTGCTGTGCTTGGGCGGCTGCTGGTGGGCCACGAGCCATTGGGCGTGGCCGGAGTGGGTGTACCTTCCGGGCATTTTTCTGGGGCTGGCTGCGGGGGCACAAAATTTCTGGGTCTTTGCCAAGGAGCGGATGGATCGCGCCAAAAAGGACAAGAATCATCGTGTCGGCTTCAACTCGCATCAATGAACGTTGGAGGGTTTGCTATGAAATTGCAGCCGGAATCCAAAAAAGAACTGCTGCGCATCACCTGCGGCACCGCCGTCTGCACGGCGGCCATGTGGGTGATCTTCGCGGCGCTGCATCTGGTGGGCTGGGTCAAGTTCGACGATACCGTTGTGCTGGGCGGGCTCGTGGGTGCAGCCGTCGCCGTCGCAAACTTTGCGGGCATCTGCTTCGTCGTGCAGAAGATCCTTGACGAGCCGGACGAAAAGCGCCGCAAGGCAAAATTGCAGCTTTCCCACAACAGCCGGATGCTGATGCAGGCCGTCTGGGTCATCGTGGCCATCGCTGCCCCCTGCTTCCAGCCGTTTGCCAGTGTCCTGCCGTTGTTTTTCCCTCGGATCACCATTTATTACCTGCAAATAACGGGCAAGTATAAGCCCCTTGCAGCGGCCCCCGCGCAGGACGTCTCGGTGGAAGACGCTCCGGCCGAGGCCCCTGCACAGGCCGAAGCTCCCGGTGAAAAAGGGGGTGAAACCTAACAAATGGAACTGAACGGCGCAAAGATCTTGTATACCATCCATACGAATATCCCGGTGCTGGGAGATCTCAAGATCACCCAGACCCTCGTGAGCACGTGGATCGTGATGGCGCTGCTGACGGCGCTGGCCTTCTGGCTGGGGCATGACCTGAAACTGGAAAATGTCTCCAAGCGGCAGGCCGCCGCCGAGTTCATCGTAGAACGGCTGGATCAGTTCGTCCATGACAACATGGGAATTCATTTTGACCAGTATATCCCGCTGGTCGGCGCGATCTTCGCGCTGAGCATCGGGTGCAACCTGATCAGTGTGGTAGGCCTGTGGAGCCCGACGGCTGACCTCAACACCGAGGCCGCATGGGCCATCGTGGTCTTCGTGCTGATCATGTACTACAAGATCAAGACGAACGGCATCCTTGCTTACCTGAAAGGGCTGCTCGACCCCATCTTCCTCATGGCACCCATCAACGTCCTGTCGGAGATCTCGACCCCCGTCAGCATGGCGTTCCGTCACTTTGGCAATATCCTGTCCGGTACGGTCATTTCCACCCTGCTGTACTGGGCGCTGGCAAGCCTGAGCCATGTCGTGTTCGGCTTGCTGCCCGGCTTCCTGAGCCAGCTTCAACTGTTCCAGATCGGCATCCCGGCCTTTACGGGCCTGTATTTCGACTGGTTCGGCGGCTGCATTCAGGCGTTCATCTTCTGTACCCTGAC
>OLOP01001286.1_pt1 | contig 16848 bp, 8 predicted proteins | sample 1672381 | NCBI WGS metagenome assembly OLOP01 (sample SAMEA3136678, study PRJEB25190) | human gut metagenome | biome: human gut; feature: human-associated habitat; material: faeces | place: Austria | collected 2013 | reverse complement strand
ATAATGACGGCAATAGATTCAGAATTCACTCGATGCTCCTTATACATTCAATCGTTAAACAGTATAGCCGTTTGCGACGGGCATCCTAAGATGTGGGCTAGTTCTCCAGATTTGTTGCGCGAATCGTTTGCCCGCCCGTCGGGTCTCGTTTAATATCCATCGTGCGAGGTCGTGGGCCTGGTCGGTACTAATGGGTCCGACAATTCCACGATGCTCAAGATTATCGCCGGCGCGCTCGAGCCCAGCGAGGGCAGCGTTAAGGTGCATGGCAACATTGCACCTCTGATTGAGCTTGGCGCCGGCTTTGACCCCGAGCTGACGGCACGTGAGAACATATATTTGAACGGTGCGCTACTCGGCCATACCAAGGAATTTATCGATGCCGACTTTGATGGCATTATCGAGTTCGCTGAGCTGCAGAACTTTGTCGACATGCCGCTCAAGAACTTCTCTTCGGGCATGGTCGCGCGCATCGCCTTTGCAATCGCCACCATTACCGGGCCCGATATCCTGATCGTTGACGAGACCCTGTCCGTCGGCGACGTGTTCTTCCAATAAAAGTGCGAGGCCCGTATTCAGCACTTTATCGAGAGCGGTGACGTGACGGTCTTGTTCGTGTCGCATTCCATGGAGCAGGTTGAGCGCATCTGCCAGCGTGCGGTTTGGATCGAGAAGGGCGACCTTCGTATGGTCGGCCCGGTCGATGAGGTCTGCAAGGCATACCGCGAGCAGTTCAACTAGGTTATAATCACTTGCGCTTGGCGTGCTCACGCTTGCTTAGCGTGCGGTTATTTGCTCCATTAGCTCAGTTGGATAGAGCAGGGGACTTCTAATCCCAAGGTCGACGGTTCGAATCCGCCATGGAGCACCATCGTTTATTAATCCCGGACCGCTTGGTGGTCCGGGCTTTTCTGCCTGGTGTGCTGTGCTTTTGAAGGGTGTGCTATGGGGACCAAAAGGCTTGACTGGTTAGATATTGCAAAGGGGATTGCAATTATTCTGGTAATTGTAGGGCATACGGTTCCAAATCCCTCTCCATTGCGGCATGCCATCTTCTCGTTTCATATGCCGGTGTTCTTTATTCTTGCTGGCTATACGTTTAGGCCTAAGCCGTGGGGAGAGCTACTGCGCGGTTCGGTATCGCGTTTGCTGATGCCTTACCTGGTTTTAGCACTGGCGTGGCAGTTGCCGACGTTTTTGATGAGCGGCGCCCCTTTGACGGGTGACGTGATCGCGAACGGGCTTGAGACGCTCGTGTTTGCTTCGGGCGTTGATGTAACTGGTTTTGATGTTGCTGCCGTTGGTATGCCATGGTTCTTGGCGGCTCTGTTTACGTCGCGGTTGCTGTTTAATGGTCTGATGCGGTTGTTCGATCGTTTTGGGATGAGCGTTGTCTGGCAGGGCGTAGCGTGCACCGTGGTGGCCTTTTGCGGTTTGAGCGTGTCTCGTTATTTGGGTGTTTACCTGCCGCTCGATTTCGATCTGTGCTGTTATATAGTCCTGCTGATGTGGGTTGGTTATACGGCGCGCCAGCGTAAGCTGGAGCCGTGCATGCGCAAGCCGCTGCTGTTTGTTGTGACGGGCGTCGCATGGCTCATCCTTGCCGCCTTGAGCGGGCTTGAGCTTTCGAGCCGCCGTGTTGATGGTTTTGTTGTTGCCACGGTTGCCGCCGTTGCCGGCACGTATTGCGTGTGTTGGGTATCGATGAAGTTGGAAAAGCTGAAGGACGTGCCTGGTTTTGGGACGCTTGAACACGGGCTTGTGTTCTGCGGACAGGCCAGCCTCGCTATCTTTGCAATCCATGCGGTTGACTGGTTTATCCCTTGGCAGACGATGCCTTTGCTTATGGGGCTGCCGGTATCGTGGTTCTTCGCATCGCTCGTACGCTGCGCCTGCGACATGGGGTTGGCGTACGTGATCAAGAGGGCGTAGCGAAAGTGGGGGCAACGTTCAACGATCGCCCCCACTTATTCGAAAAATTGTCGTCAGGCATATCACGTATAGGAGATGTAACCAATTGCATTAGCGTTCCAATAACAGGCTAGTTGCCCAAATACTGGTTAGCCTTCGCAACAAGCCAATTGACATCTGTTCCGGCGGGGCAGCTAGTCGATGAATACCACTTGTGTATTCCAACGTTATCTCCCATCGTCAAATGTCTCCAGCCTTTGGACCTAGCAAGCGCAGCCATAAGTTGTGCACTCGTATCAAGGGTAGCATACGAAGGCGGATTTGCTGTTGTACCCACATGCTCAATAGACACCGAGCGCTTATTCCACTCCCAGTTCCCTACAGCCCACGCCGTATCGTTAAGGCCAACATACTGATGAATCTGCCCCGGCGCCACGCCATAATGAGCCGATGCCTCACGTGTGCCCCAGAATGTACTGTCGATCTGCGAAAGCGACGTGCGCTCTGAAATATGGATCACGATCACGCTCCAGTCTTCGCCATAACGGGTCGAAGAGTAATGGGCACACCCCTTCCACTGAACACCAGTCAGTGTTGGAGGAATGTAAGTTGCCTTCTCAAAAGCAAAACGCTGATTTGCAGAACCGCCATCTTCGCAAAGCGCGAGCGCACCATCAGTCGAGGCAAGAACGAGACCGCTGGTCGATTGAATGGTATAACCCTCTCCCCTGTTGTATACCAATTTCCATTTTTGGGCAGCACCCACGTTTCGGGTCCAAATTTGTACGCCATTGCCGACTGACTGATTGCCATTTTTAATGTCTAACGGCTTGCAAGATTTAGCACTCGAGATCTCATATGTGCCGTCAGAATTTTTGCGAACGTCCCAGATCTGGGCTGCAGTTCCATTCGAACCATAAAAACCTACTGATGCGCCAGCAGTTGTTGAGCCGCCAGATACATCGAGCACCTGAGACCGATTAGACATAAGCTGAATGGTATATGACCCTTCGGACAGAACACCAACGCTCTTTACATCAAGACGAACACCAGGCAGTTCGAGCGAATTAACCATACCTAACGTCGCAGATGAACCGGAGGCACAGAGATACTGACCCGTAGTTGCATTTTGCAACGCTATCTTGCCGCCAGACAGCGCACTGTGCCACCGCTGAGAATCGGCACCATTAGATGTCAATTGAACGAGTTTGCCCCCATCGGTTAGAGAAAGCACTTTCGCGGAACCGATGCACTCTATCTCATAGGTGTTCTCCAGCCCGGCCACTTTGCTCACATACCATTTTTGAGCAAGTGTATCGTTCGCCTCATAGAGTTGGATGGCAGCACCATCTTCCGTAGATCCACTGGCAACATCCAAGACTTTCGAAGCCATCGTCGACTCAAAAGTACACGCGCCCTCACTCAAAAACTCGGTAACCTGATGAAGCGTAAACTTCTGTGCGGCGGTGCCGTTAGATAAAGATACGTTTACATTCGTTCGAGCAGAATCGGAACCGCTTGCAATGTTGAGGACCAAGCCAGTTGCCTTATTTACGAAAGAGAAGGTCCCATCACTGTTGTCAATAACTGCAAACAACTGATTGTTGTTATCCGAATCGCCATCCCACTGTTGGACATTAGCGTCCGGAATAAGCTCACCACCGGCAACATCGAGCACCTTCCGAGACTTGACGTTACGGATTACATAATACCCGTCGTGATATTCAAAGCTAAACAGCTGGGCAAGCGTGCTGTTACTGTTATAAAGCTGAACATTGGCCCCATTGGAGCTTGAACCACTGGCAATGTCGATGACCTTCCCAGTAGAACTGCAGGCAGGGCTCAGCGTGAAATATCCTTTTGGAAGAACGTCCTCGCATTTGGCAACTGACGGAGACGTACTCAGCAACGCAAAGCGTGAGCTACTTTCATCGGTGCCCAACTCGACATTCACGCCATTGAACGCACTTCCTCCCCTAGAGTCAAGATAGAACCCAGGCATAAGCGCGCTCTCAATGAGATACGTTCCGTCTGATTGCTTGGCAACGATCCATTTTTGAGCAAATGTTCCATTGGGGACATACTGGGCAATATTAGTTCCTCCGGAGGCGTTTCCTCCAGCAACATCAATCACCTTATTGGACCCAGCATTGGTAAACGTAACGTAGCCCTTATCGTCATGGGAAACTATCCACCGTTGAGCATTACTCATGTTGGACTTATATAGCTGGATATTGGCGCTATTCTCTTCCGAACCGCTAGAGACATCCAAAACGAACGAATAGTTCTTGCTCGAGCTTAAGAGATACTCGCCGTCAGCCAAATCAGATACATGAGCCTCAGCATCAGCATCCCGCTCAGAGCGAAGGCACTTAAAGGCGGATGATGCAAATGTGACCACAAGTTCGCGAGCGTCACCTCGGGCAACCGTAACCAGCTTACCGGAAGCGTTCACACCCAAAACACAACCATTAGCCGCATTCACGATACGATAGCACCCATTGCCAGCTTCTTCGATACCCCAGCTATAGTTCGGCGACGAGGGCGAGTTGCTCCCTTGTTTAACCGCCGCGCCGGGAACAATGTCCCCGTCCTGAACATAGAGATAGCGATAGGATTTCGCAGACTTTATCGCATAAAGCCCCTTTTCAGCTTCATATTCAAACCCAAACGACTGTGCAATAGTCCCATTGGCGCTGTAAAGTTGAAGGGCGGCTCCGCTATCCACGCTGCCGCCGGTCACATCAAATACGCGGCCGTCAGAAACAGTTACAACAGCAGTTTGAGATTCAATTGCCTGAGCCTTGGCAACTTCTCCAGCTGCATACAAATGGAATCGCTGCGCAGCGGTGCCGTTGTCGTCATAAACTTGGATATTCGCTCGGTTTGCAGTGGAGCCACCGGCAAGGTCTAAGACAAAGCCGGTCCTAATCGCCGAGCAAATCTTAACAGACCCATCGCCACAATCAACGATGATCCACTTCTGAGCCCAAGAGCCGTTAGACGCGTACTGCTGAACATTTGCGCCAGCTTTCTTGCTGCCGTTGGAGACGTCAAGAACCTTGCCCGATCCAACATTGGTAATGGTTACATAGCCATTCTTGTCATATGAGAACGTCCAGCGCTGAGCCGGTGTAGCGTTAGATGCATACACCTGCAGATTTGCACCGGAATTCGCAGATCCGCCGGAAATATCAAGGACCTGACGCTCGGATAAAGAACCGATGGCGTATTCAGCGTCCTCCTTTACAAGACCCCTGCTAGAAGCTGCAAGATCGTCAAGCTGCTGTCGAACGGTGCATGCCGAAGCGATCGTCCATTTTTGCGCATCAGATCCGTTATAGGTATAAATTTGCAGCGCGGACCCCCTCACGCCATTGGCGCCAGGAACGTCAATGGCTTTGCTGGACTTAGAGTTTATGAATGAATACTCGCCATTGCCGCAGTCAATAACAGACCAATGCTGCGCACTGGTGCCATTAGAAGAGTATTGGGAGATGACACCACCGTTGGAAACGGAGCCTCCTTGAGCCTCAAAGGGCTTGCCAGAGTTAACGTTTACGATTTCATACAGGCCATTACCGACCTGCTTAAAGGTAAACATCTGTGCTTGGCTATTGTTGGCAGTGTAAATCTGGAGACGCGCGCGGTCATCAGAAGACCCGCCGTTGATATCCATGACCAGCTGCGAATTGAGCGCACTTTTAATAACGAAAGCCTTGTCGGTCTCTACAGTCGAGGGAGAGGCAAAGGTAAAACGCTGAGCATCCGATTTGTTCGGAGCCCAAATCCTAACCGAAGTACCATCCGCAGTGCTACCGTTGCAAAGATCGAGCGCCCAGTTACCCAGAGCGGACTGAATATAAAATCCGCTATCGGCAACACGAATATGCCAAAGCTGACGACTGTCTTGAGCATAAGCGGCCTGAACAACCGAAGAACCACTTTGCGCGTTGTCGCCGGCAACGGATAGATATTGTCCAGTAGATTCGCTCTTAATTCGATAGGCACCGGAACCAGCCGACTCAAGACGAAAGCGCTGATTTGAAGACCCTTGAGCATGGAACAAAGAAAGCTGCCCGTCGTCACCAACAGTAACGCTCGAGGAATCCTGCGCTATCGAATCGATATAGTAAGTCCCGTCTGCGAGAGCATAATCGGGCAGATTAACTACGTTAACAAAATCGGCCGAAGAAAAAGCATTCATGTCAACAGTGTTGGCGGTGATGCCGTCAAGTCGCTCCGACGAAGTGTACTGCCATCCGTACTGTCCGGCGCAACTAAATGAAGTCCTGAGCTTAGGGCCGTATTCCGCGATCCAAGACACGCGAGGACGCACACTTGCAGCTTTGAGATAGGTATCCGCGTACCACCGACCAGAATAAATGGATACGTTGTTAATGCCAAAACCAGAGAGCGTATTAAAATACGCATTCACAATACCCTCGTACGCCGAGGCGCTATGAGGCGATATCGCATTACCGTTGCTGTCATAGAACGATTCAAGGTCATAAAAAATCGGCAGCGATAGATCATACAGACCGTACTTACTTACGATCTGCTGCGTAAAATAAGCTTCGCTCGTAGCATCATTCGAATTCTGAGCCGTACTAAAGATATACACGCCAAAAGGAATTCCCAAGCGGCGAACCTCACGCAAATTGCGCTCGAACTGTTTGTCAAAATGGGTCGTCGAATAACCAAAGCGCAAAATTACAGCATCAACGCCAGAATTTTGAACCTTATTCCAGTCAATCGACCCCTGCCACTCAGAAACGTCAATGACCTTTAGTGCCGGAGACGCAAAAACCTCGCCATACCCGTTATAGAACACTTTAGAAACGTTCGTGCCGCCCCAATAGGGAGACCCGCTTGCAGAACGATCGTCGAGCGCGGCGGCAAGCGTCTCACCCTCCATCGAGCTGCCAGCGGTATAGTCGTTGGAATCATCCGCTGGATGCGCCTCGCCATAGGCAAGACGCTCCTCGAGAGATGCATCAACCGGGAGCGAACCATCGTCGGCAAAAACAGGGGTTGCCCCCAGACTGCAAAGCAGACCGAGGGCAACCACTAGCGACGACGCGAGACAAGTTTTCTTGCGCATAGCCATCAACCTAAATCCAAACTAACAAAGGGCGATATTGCGATACCAACCCCAAAGCGGCGTATACGTGGTTCCATAATAGTTGAGCCAGTCATTAAGTCCGCGTACGTTAACTCGACCAATGTTCTCAATAACTTTGCCATCGCCAATATAGATTGCAATATGGCCCCACCTAGAGCCCGCCCAATTGTGGGAATGGGACGGAACAGCGACAATCATGCCAACTTTCAAATTAGCGCGGTTGCTGTCGTGGCAATAAGACCAAAACATGTCGCAGGCATCGCCGTATGCATAGCCATAACCGGCCGCATTAAACACTCTCGAAATCCACGCGGAGCAAAGATTGGCACCAGGGGTAGGAGTGGAGTATGCAATGTCGACGAGTCGCCTTTGTGCGCCGTTAGCGTCAACGTAAGGTTGCTCAGAAACAATCGTAGTATCAAAGCGCCATGAGTCGCCACCACCATTGCCAAGAACAAGACCGTTATCGCTGTTCATCAAAGCGAAAGAACCGTCAGCGAGCATCGAATAAATTGCGATGCCGCCGCCATCGGCAAGGCGAAGCAGCCACTTTTGTGCACCAGAACCATTCCAGTCCCATTGCTGAACAGAAGCGCCATTAGATGCGTTAGCGCTCGGCACGTCGAGAGCCCTCCCAGATACAAAGGCAGTCAGACTGTAGGCACCGTTTCCCAAAGAACGGACATACCACTTTTGCGCGTTCGTTCCATTAGCGGTATACAGCTGCACGCGTGCCCCGGCACTGATGGATCCGCCGGCAACATCCAGAACACGATTACCGTTCGATTGGTTAACCACAACGTAATAGCCATCGTCAATAAGCGAAGCCGAAACAAAACGCCATGCCTGGGCTGCCGTAAGGTTATTGGCGTACATCTGAATCGCGGTGCCTGCAGCGGCATTGGCGCCGGTCAAGTCAATCACAGCGCCCGAGACCGCATTCACAAGAACTAGACCACCCATTGGAGACACGCGCGGAATCCAGTGGGAACCTTCCGCCGCCTCCTTAACACTCATCAGCTTGCCGTTGCCTTGCGAAAGGAACTTACCCGAATTTGCGCCCTTGATAAGAACCGACCCATCGTCGCAAACACTAACCGACCATTTCTGTGCCAAAGTGCCGTTACGATTCCAAACCTGCAATTTAGCGTCGTCCGCTTTCGATCCACCAGAGACATCGATGAGACGGTTACCGTCTACGCGAGAGTAGATCTCGTACAGTCCGTCACGCACAAATACCGTCGGAACCGAAAGCGTCCATTTCTGTGCGAGCGTCCCATTTTGTGAATAAAGCTGCAGCTTAGTTCCGTTGGCAGAATTAGCCCCTGTAACATCAAGGGCCAAACCACTTTTGGCGGAAACAAGAGACACGCTGCCGTCGGCATTCATAACGACGCACCACCATTGAGCAGTCGTACCGTTTTCAGAATACTGCTGCACCGCGGTTCCATTAGAAACGCCGCCACCGCGGCAATCAAGAACCTTACCCGACACCGCAGAGTGAACTGTATAGTATCCCGTCGACTTGTTATACGTAAACGTCCAATACTGGGCAAGCGTATCGTTGGAACCGTAAAGTTGAGCTTGCGCCGAATCGCTCAAAGAGCCTCCGGCGACATCGACAACTTGACCGCCGTTGAGCATAGAGCCAAGTCGATACAATCCCTCATCAATAGTCTGAGCGATCTTAACGAGATTCCAAACCTGAGCATTCGTGGCATTCCAGCCATAAACCTGTGCGTTTCCCCCATTGGCAACGCTGCCGCCAGAAATATCGAGCACATAGTCACCAAGGCAGGACTTAATAAAATAGCCGCCATCTTGACGGGCAACAAAGTCCCAAAGCTGTGCATGCGTGTGATTGATAACATATTGCTGAACATTCGTGCCGTTTGCACCGTTACCGCCAGACACATCGAGTGCCTTGCCGCTCGCGACATTTACGAGCAAATAATGCCCATTGAACTTCTCGATTCTCCAGCGCTGAGCGGGCGTGCCGTTTTGACCATACTGCTGGACGTTAGCTCCGTTATCGCATGAGCCGCCCGAGACATCGAGGACCCTATTTGAGCCGGCGTTAGAAATCTCATAGACGCCCTCAACGATGTCCGCTTCAGGAAAGTGGGAAATCTGTGGATTCGAAGGCAGGGCAGAAGGCTCAACAGGAGCAGCCGGGGCAGGAGAAGAGGTGTCAGCCCCGTCATCACCCATTGCAGGAGTCTGCGCATCGCCAGGAGTGATATCACCGGTGTCTTCCGTGGGCCCCTCGGAATCCTTTTCAAAAGCACCATCGGCTTCAATCGAATTATCTTCAGTAGAAACCACCGAAGAAATAGGGGCCTCATCATTCGGGGTAGCCTGCTCAATTGAATAAGCCTGAATGGGAGAGCACAAAGCAGCAACCGCGAAGCATGCAGGAATAAAAGGCACGAACAGGACTGATTTTTTCATCTCTAATGAACCTCGATTAACGAAATGGGATTATACGAACGGGCGTGCAGCACCAATGGGATTGCCGCGCTCGTAAACACCATGGACACCGACGCCCTGATGCGGCCAAGAGTCAATCATGCGCCCATTCCCCAAATAGATAGCGATATGCCCGCGGTAATAGATAACGTCGCCGCGCTGCATACTGCTAACACTTACCGGCATAAAAGTACCGTTATTGTACCAATTCATAGAATTGTACGTCTGCCATGCAAGCCAACGATGGTTATAGGGGTTGTAGATACCCATATCCATACCCGTGGCATAGAGGCACTGCAGCACAAAGCCAGAGCAATCGACGGCGCCACCAGGCGCGGTAGAGTAGGGCTCGATATACCTCGTGCCAACATACTCATAGGCACGCTGGATAAAGGCATTGACGCAGTCATCTCGTGTGGCATCAACCGCAATACGAGACGGCGTTACATAGGTGAACTCGCCCGTACAATAGCTTGGAAGCCTTACCGTCAAGCTGCTTACCTGGGGGTAGTTCGCAGGGTTCTGATAGCCAATCTTCGCAGGACGTTCGGCAGAGAGAGCGCGCCAAGACTGAGCAGCGGAGCCAGTGTAAGACCAAAGCTGAACATTGGCCCCATTCGCGATGTCCCCGTCGCTTACTTCCAGAACCTTATTGCCGCAAGCCGAAACAATCTTGATTCCGCTCTCCCCCATTTCGAAGCGCCACTTTTGCGCATTCGAACCATTCCACTGCCACTGCTGAACATTAGCGCCATCCGCATTGGAACAGTTGAGAACATCAAGAGGATAAGCAGAACAACAAGCCGTAAGCGAGTACCAGCCGCCGCCGACGCCACGAACCCACATACGTTGGCTCAGCGTACCGTTAGAAGCATAAATCTGAACGTTTGCACCATTCGAGCGAGAGCCATTAGCCACATCAAGACGCTGCCCAGCAGCAGGCATGGGAGCAAACTCATAGAAACCGTCAGAAATAAGAGGGACGGACGCGATGGTCCACCCTTGCGCCGTGGACCCATTCTCGTCGACGCAGGCAACTGATCCGTCAGAACCAGAGATGGACAGTACCTTACCGGTCTTTTTATTCTTAAACTCAATCCCCTTCCCAAAGCAGATTCCAATCGCCCATTTGGCCTCGTCGGCTTCTTTGTCCGAGATTTGAAGAATGGCGCCGTCAGGCTCTCGAGCCGAAAGATACTTGGCAGAATTGGCGCATTGGAACGAGTAATAGCCCCGATCATCCTTACGAGCCCAGAATTTCTGAGCTAGGGTACCGTTTCCCGTATAAACCTGCAGCGGAGCTTCGTCTGCATACGAGCCACCGAAAACGTCGAGATATTTTCCAGTAGAATCCGAACAGATGGAGTAGCAGCCTTCATCGAGCGAAACAGTAAAGACTTCGAAAGTCCAATGCTGTGCGGCACTGCCGGATTCGATAGCAGTCGTCACGGAGCCATCGGCCTTACGCTCCAGTACCAGATTGCTCGCAACGGAACGGATTAAATAGTTATCTCCATCGGGCTCAATACGCCACTGCTGATTTGAGCCAAGGCCGGGGAAATCCCACTGTTGAACTTTTGCGCCCGGGAAAATGTCGCCACTATCAAGATCAAGTCCTTTGGTAGACTTCGCCGATCGAATCGAGTAGAAACCCGTGGCGGAATCGTACGAAAGCTTAAAACACTGAGCCATTGTGCCATTTGTGGCATACGTTTGAATTCGGACACCGTTGGAGACGGAACCTCCCGCCACGTCAAGGCATGTGGAAGAATCGGAAACGGAATTGATCTGATACATGCCATCCGCAACCGTTTGACTGCCCGCCGCGACATGAGGATTAGCATCGATAGCAATGAAACGCTGCGCTGCAGAACCATTTGCTGTCCAAATTTGAACATTTGCGCCATTAGTGACGCTTCCGCCGCTTACGTCTAAAACAAGATTTCGTCCAAGACCGGAATAAAACACGAACGACCCATTTGCCTGCTTAATAGGAATCCATCGCTGCGCGGCGGTGCCATTCACGGCATATTGCTGAACGTTGTTGCCGGACTTTTTGCCACCACCCGTAACATCGAGGACTGAAGAGGTTCCTGCATGAGCAATCGTCACATAGCCGGTAGGCTGACCATTTGAGTCGAGCACATTCTTGATAACCCAGCGTTGAGCCGCGGTGTTGTTGGAGGCATAGATTTGGATGTTAGCGCCATTCGAAGCAGATCCACCAGAAACATCGACAACACTTCGCGGTGATGAGTCCATGCCGAGGGCGTAAGTTCCATCGGGGATCTGCAAACCCTGTGCGGCAGCGAAGGCATCGACATCAGCCTGCGTCCAAGTAAAGCCCTTCGTCTGCGTCAAAGTCCAGGTAGCGGCATCAGCAGAGGTAACGGCAACGCCACTTTCAAACGAAAGATATAACCCATTAGCGGCGTTTTTAATGGCAAAACCCTCACCAGAAGGCTCGAGGATCCAAAAACGATTCTTTGTATATGAACCTGCGTCGTCAAGAGATCCGTAGAGGTGGGCGGCGCCGCGGGGTACGACACTACCGTAATCGGCGTCAATCAACTTGCCCGAAACAAGCGAACTAATCGTGTAATAACCGGATACACTGTCATACGTAAGACGGAACGCCTGTGCAACGGTATCGTTCTTTGCATACGACTGAAGAGCCGCACCGGACTCAGCAGAAGCGCCTTTCACATCGAGCGAGAAGCCGGCAGACTCAAAACAATAAACACCGTCGGCGACGTTACACCCTAAAGAGTCAACGACCGGATTGGAGTCAATTGCAAAAAACAGCTGCGCGGCGGTCTGATTGGCCATATATAGCTGGACATTAGCTCCATTGGCAGAGCTACCGCCCGCGATATCGAGCACGTAATCAAAGTTAAGGACGGAATGTATCGTCAAGCCTCCATCGGCGTCCTTAACGGCAATCCACTTTTGCGCGCGTACCGTTAGCCACATACTGCTGAACGTTACGACCCGATTCGGCAATGCCACCAGAAACATCAAGCACCAAACCGGAACCGGTGTTTTCGAAAGTTAAAAACCCGTTCTCGTCCTCATGGACTAACCAGCGCTGAGCTTTAGTCATATTCGAGTTGTACATCTGAACATTAGCGCCATTTGAGGAAGATCCGCCCGCAACGTCCCACACCTTGCGCGAGGCATTGCTGCAAGCAAAAACATAGGTCGCACCGTCAGAGAGCGTCCCTTTGTTTTTAACGGCTAAGTCCTCAATGCTCTCGGCATCTTGAGACGACGTAGCATCAACCGATTCGACGGCGGGTGTCGACAAATCTTCATATCGTCCCTCGCCAGATAACACAGGCGAGCTATTAGGAACGAAGCTGCCATCGCCGCTATCAGTACCGCCCAATACGATTGCTCGATCACCATCGGACCCGTTCGTAGACGCTTCTTCGGCAAATAACGGAGACACTCCAACGGAGGAAACAAAAAGACCCGCAGCCAAAGCCACTACCGAAATAGCAGCTAGGCCACGGGCATATCGACTGCAACTCATATCAGACCCTCGATTCAAATTAACACTGAATCTATAATAGTTGATACGAGCCGCAATATTGTTGCAATTGGTTACTTGATAACGACTGCTTGCGCACCTCGTTGCTGGTAGACCCAAGCAATCCAATCTCGATCGTAGGTGGTATAGCCATCGATGGTATCGGATATCATGACCTTGTTTGTTTGAGGGTTATAACCCTTCAGAACAACCGTATGCGAGTTAACGCAAGCAAAATATCCACCCTGTCGGGCATAGACATTTCCAACGTTGCCCTGATGAACGGTAGTCCAAATAATGACCGGATGTCCATCATCAAGGTAATTGCATAGGTCATACAGGGAGGTTCCCGACACGTCATACGAACGCAGGTTGCTCCCCCTACTTGCCAGGAAATTATTGGCAGCCCTATTGAGTCCAGGAGCGCAGATCTCATTACCGTTGTTATAACTGTGGGGGTCTCCCCAGAAGCACCAGACAAAGTCCCAAGAGCTACGGGGGATCCATCGATCGGCCATCTCGCACGGACCAACACCAAAACCGTAATAGTTTAGGACGTTGGTCAGAGCAGCCGATTCACAGCCGTTGGGAAGACCAACGGAGTATTGATTGTAAACTGGGACAGCCAGATCCACCGCCTCGGGCGTATAGCTCGTCTGGGCAAAGTAAAATCCCTGCGCGTCGGAGCCATTAGCAACGTAAATCTGGATATTGGCCCCATCATTAAGCGCGCCCCCGCTCACGTCCATAACGAGTGAGTCGTTAAGTGCAGAACGAATGACAAAGGAGCCGCCGCCCACGTAGTCAACAAGCCAACGCTGCGCAGCGTTTCCATTCCCCTGCCACTGCTGAACGTTAGCGCCCGAAGCACCCTGGGCATTCAGGACATCAAGATATTTTTTGCTTCGGCAGTTTTGAATCGAAATGCTTCCATCCGAGTTAACGCTGACGTTCCATTTTTGAGCGCCAGAATCATTGGAAGACCAAAGCTGCACGTTGGCACCGTTTGAACGAGAGCCACTCGCCACGTCTAGCACCTTGGAACGATTAGAAGAAGCGGCAATAACATAGGTACCCGAATCAACTAATGAGCAGGCAGACAACTTGAAAGACTGTGCCAAGGTGCCGTTAGAATCATACATCCTAATATTAGTTCCGTTGCTTGTTGAGCCACCTACAGCATCGAGGACTTTGCCAGTTGCAACGTTAACGAAGGTGATACCGCCCTTGTCAATCTGGGCGGCCCAAAGCTGAGCATCACCATTATCAAAAGACCGGACGCAAACGTTGCCATCTTCATCTGCCGTTAAAACCTTGCCAGACACCAGGCTTTCAACGGTATACGTATTATCACGGTCGGCAACCTTGGCTACTTTCCATTTCTGAGCAATCGACTTGTTGCTTCCATAGAGCTGAACGTTAGCGCCATCACTGGCCGAGCCACCCGCAACGTCCAAAACCGCAGAGGAGGAAGCAGAGTTCGAAATGGTAAAGAAGCCCTCGGGCAAAAGCGAGGTCAGTTTTGTAAAGGCAAGACGCTGCGACACGGAATCAGACGGGATGTCTCCGTACACATTAGAGTTGGCAACACTTAGGACCAATCCGGTTGCTTTATTCGTTGCCGTATAGGAACCGTCATCGTTACGAACAATGGAAAAGAGCTGGTTTGCGTTATTGCCGTCACTGCTCCATTGTTGGACATTTGTTCCAGGGCACATATTGCCACCATCAACATCGAGAGCTTTGCCAGACTGGGCATTCACGATTTGATAGTAGCCATTTTCGTAAACAAATTTAAAGACCTGAGCAAACGTGCCATTCGCAGCATAAGTCTGGACGTTTGCCCGGTTGGAAGAGGACCCTCCGGAGATATCAAACACACGAGATGAATCCGATGCCAGCGAAATAGTGAACCAGCCATCCAAACCAAGATCGTCGGACGGGACTACATCGTGAACGACCGATACAAAGCGAACGCTCTGGGCGACAGTACCGTTACTCGCATACGTCTGAACATTGGCACCATTCGAAGATGATCCGCCCGCAACATCTAGAACAAGATCGGGCAGGACCGCGGACTGCAAGCGGAACGAGCCACCAGGCATCGAGGGAACAGCGATCCAGCGCTGGGCACGCGATCCATTGGATGAATACTGTTGAATATTGGTCCCCAACGTACAAGAACCGCCCGCAATATCAAGCACCTTGCCAGAGGAAACATTTTTAATAATCAAATAGCCGAGTTCATCATGCGAAATGTCCCACTGTTGAGCCGCTGTCATATTCGACACATACGACTGAACATTGCCGCCGTTGTCTTTAGAGCCACCGTTCACGTCCAGAACCTTAGCTCCACCGGCGCCAAGCGCTAAGATATAGCACCCATCAGCAATAATGCCAGCATTTTGCAGAGCGAGCGCATCCAGTTGTTCGCGCTGAGCGTCTAAATTGAAAAATGTCCAACGCTGAGCAATCGTGTCGTTATCCGACCAAGTTCGCACGTTCGTGCCACTACTTGCATTACCGTTGGCGATATCAAGGCAGATCGACGGATCAAGCGCGGACACCAGCTTGATGGAATCCCCATCCTTAACGGCAACCCATTTTTGCGCCGCAGAACCGTTTGACACGTATTGCTGAACATTCGTTCCAGATTGAGCGTTTCCACCAGAAACATCAAGAACAAGACCGGAACCACTATTGGTTAATGTGACAAAGCCATTTTGGTCATGAGAAACGGTCCACGTTTGTGCACCTGTGGCGTTGAGAGCATATATTTGGACATTCGCACCCGATGACCTAGATCCGCCCGCAACATCAAGCGTCTGCCAGGAACTTTTTGCCGAGCGAATATAGTAGGTGCCGTCAGCAAGGTCGGAGGCGTGGGCGGCAGCAAGCTCGGCGAGGATGGTAGCCTTGGTCTTCTCGAGCGTAAACGTCTGAGCAACGGATTCATTGGATTGATAGAGACGGATTTCTGTTCCGTTGGAATCGCTGGCGCCAGCGATGTCGATGGCAAAATCATCATCGACGACAGGCAAAAAGACAAATCCGCCGCCAACCTGTCGAGCATGCCATGCAAAGCCCCAAGCGCCATCATCGCCAGTATTCTGTGTAAGACGCGGATGGTCCGTGAAACGAGAGGCATCGTTTGGGTAGCAAAGGTACAACCCCGACTTAATGTTCTTAAAAGCGTATTGACGGCTGCCAAGATCAACAAGGACAAACTGCTGAGCAGCCGTCTCATTTCTACCATACAACTGTATCGCAGCGCCGGCGCTCACCGAACCGCTCGTAACATCGAGCACTCGATGCCCCGACAAAGCCGAGGTAAGAAAATAGGTACCCGCGTCAAGGGTCGCATATTTTGTCAGATCAACGCCCTCAGTGGAGTCCTCGGATGCACTGTCGAGGTTCTCGTCGCTCGACTCACCCTCCTGGGCAATATCGCTTGAAAGTGAATCCGAAACAGAGCCGGCGGCATCCTCGGTTTGCTCAGTATCTTCGGCGGAAAGCCCAATCGAAGAAGTCTCGGCAAATGCCGTTGAACCCGAATTGAGCCCGATGGGCAGCGCCAGAAGCAGTCCCAGCAAACATCCCGCTTGCAAAAATGTGCAAGCACGTTTTATATGACGCATGACATCCCCCAGAAGGTCTCGCCAACACCTACGACATAGTGCATCCCCCCACGAGTTCGCATTGCTTAAGCATCGCATCATGCAATCCAACATGTGGTAAAATGCCTATACTTCTGCTTCATTTAATCGCGGTTTAGCGCAATATGCAACTCTTTGCGTCAAAAGAAGGCGGC
>OLOP01001281.1_pt1 | contig 16883 bp, 12 predicted proteins | sample 1672381 | NCBI WGS metagenome assembly OLOP01 (sample SAMEA3136678, study PRJEB25190) | human gut metagenome | biome: human gut; feature: human-associated habitat; material: faeces | place: Austria | collected 2013 | reverse complement strand
TTAATGTAGAGAAGGCTCTGGAGGATCGGAATTCCATATTTTATTATTACAAAAAACTGATCGGACTAAGGCATACGGAATCCCTTTTGACAGATGGGGATTATCAACTAATCATGGAAGAGGATGCACAGATTTTTGCATATTTGAGGACGACGGATCAGGAGAGCTGGCTTGTGGCGGCAAATTTGTCAGAGCAGCATCGGAGTACAGAAGAATTGAGAAAATTTGCCGGGAATGTGAAGGAGATTAAAATCTGCAATTATGAGAGAAGTTCGCTGGAAGAGGATATGCGTCCTTATGAAGCGTTTATGATGCGGATTCGGTAGGAAAAGAAAAACAAAAGAACAGAAAGCGGGGGGCAAATTGGATTTGAAGAAATTTAAGTGGATCAGGGAGCCGGAAACATACAGCATAGGTGATGATAAAATAACAATCACAACAAAACCTCATACGGATCTGTGGCAGAGAACATACTATCATTTCCAGAATGACAATGCGCCAGTGCTCCAGATGGAGACAGAAGAGAAGTATTTCAGTTTTGTTGTCCGAACAGAATTTGAGGAGAGCCATCACAGATTTGACCAGTGCGGTATCGTTATGTATCTGGATGGCGAAAACTGGCTGAAGGCTTCTGTGGAATATAAAAATGACGTATTTCAGTATCTTGGAAGCGTAGTGACCAACCATGGTTATTCGGACTGGGCTACAACTGAAATTGATGCTTCCGTGAAATCGGTTTGGTATCGCTTCAGCAGAAGAGAGGATGATTATTGTATCGAATGTTCCATGGATGGGGAAACTTTTCATCAAATACGGATCTGTCATATGCAAGAGGGAAACGGGAAAATCCGGTTTGGTATTTACGCTTGCTCCCCGGAGGAATCCTCTTTTCAGGCAGTTTTCACAAACATGCAGGTAACAGACTGTCGGTGGAAAGCCCATGACGGCCAGCAGCCGGATTGTTAAGATATCGATGAATTGTTGTTGACAAAAATGGAGAAAATCATTCGACCATTGTTTGGAGAGAAAAATAATGATAAATAAGAATAAAACTCTTGTTATAAAATTATGTTGATCAATAAAGATAATCTTAAAAATCGGAAAAATAATCAATAAAGAAATCACTGCAAGTATTAAAATAAAGATAAGAATGGTTTTTAAAAAAGTAATTCCTTGATCAATGAAAAATGGATATTCTTTATCATTAGGAAACATATTTTTAGAAATACGATGTAACTGATAAAAACCTCTACTTACAACAAAGATAGACGCTATTAAAGTGGTTATAGTTGTTATTGATAAAGAACGTGGTTTTATCAGTTGAATAACCATTTTTGTCACATCCGGTCTTAAATAATATGATAAAATTTCTTGTGCTGTTTTAATATCTAAAGGAAAAAACGGTGTAAAAAAAGCTAATAATGTACATATTGGGATAATTGAAAGTATCATATAATAAGCAAAAGACAAAGCAGATGCAGGTGGTACTTTATAGCGGTAATCTAAATAATATCCATATATAAAATTAAAAATACTTCTTAATTTTTCCATAGCCGTCCCTCCTTATTAGATAGTATACCATATTCTTTATGAAAAAAAGCTCCTAAGAGCTTTTATCCATTATATTTTAATACAAAATAATTTTTCTTTCCTCGACGAATAACTGTTTTGCTTTGTCCAAAAGCATCTTCTTTTTTAACAGTAAATTCTAAATCTTTAATACGTTCACCATTGATTAAAACAGATCCCCCATTAACAAATTCTCTCGCTTCTCTTTTACTTTTAGCAGCTCCAACTAAAATTAAAGCGTCTAAAATATTCATTTCATTTTCTTCAGTTTCAACTGTTGGTACACCTTCAAAAGCAACATCAACTTGTTCTAAAGTTAAATTTTGAATTTGACCAGAGAATAATGTTTGTGAAACTTGAACTGCTTCTTCATAAGCTCCTTCACCATGTAAGAATGTAATAACTTCTCTAGCTAAAGCTTTATGTGCTTCTCTTAAATGAGGTTGTGTTTTATTTTTTTCTTCTAATTCCATAATTTCTTCTGGTGTTAAGAAAGTTAAGAATTTTAAGTAATCAATAACTTTATCATCTTCTGAATTAATAAAGAATTGATACATTTCATAAGGAGAAGTTTTTTCTCGATCTAACCAAATCGCTTTACCATTTGTTTTACCAAATTTTGTTCCATCACTTTTAGTTAAAAGTGGCATTGTAAAACCATAGGCTTCTTTTCCAGTTTTCTTTCTAATTAATTCAATACCAGCAGTAATATTTCCCCATTGGTCTTGCCCAGCAACTTGTAATTGACAATTTTTATTTTCATGTAACCAGTAGAAATCCATTGCTTGCATGATCATATAAGAAAATTCAGTATAAGTAATACCTAAATCTAATCTTCTTTTTACAATGTCTTTATTCAACATATAATTGACATTGAAATATTTACCATAATCTCTTAAAAAGTCAATAAAGTTTAAATCTTTTGACCAATCATAGTTATTAACCACTTCAAAACCAAAAATCTTTTGAGCTTGTGCTTTTAAACAGTCAAAGTTATGTTGGACTTGTTCCTTTGTAATCATTGGTCTTTCTGTATCAGGTTTAGGATCACCAATTAATCCTGTTGCTCCTCCAACTAATAAAATTGGATTATGCCCGGCATCTTTTAATCTTTTACTAATTAAAAATGATGAAAAGTGCCCAATGTGCAAACTATCTCCTGTTGGATCAGTTCCAATATAGAAAGTTAATCCTCCATTATTTAATTTTTCTTCAATTTCTGGAGAACTGACATCTTTAATTAATCCTCTCCAAACTAATTCATCATAAATCTTCATAATTTCCTCCTTGAAATAAAAAACTCATTCCCATAGGAACGAGTTGATCGCGGTACCATCCTAAATTCATGTCAAAGACATACACTCAAGTAGATAACGGCTTGCACCGTCTAAGCTTTGCACTTAGAAGCTCCAGAGTGTATTCATATTACCTCTTGGCTTGTTTCCACCAACCACAAGCTCTCTATAACAATTAAGTAATATTACTTGTCTCCTTCATTGCTGTAAATACATCATATTAAATTTCATATTCAAAGTCAAGTGAATATAAAAATAAACCACTTTCGTGGTTTATTGAATAGTTGATTTACGATAAATATTTGTATAGCCTACGCACACTTCTTTTGTTTCTAATTCTTCTTGATTTAAAATTTTAGTAAGTAAACGTACAGCCAACGCACCCATATCATAAATTGGAAGATGAATCGTTGATAGTGATGGTCTACAAATAAGTGAGTAGCTTGTATCCATCATAGCCATAACTTCCATATCATCTGGAATGCTTATGTTATTATCGATTGCTGCATTAACAACTGCAACCCCTTCTTTATCATAACTTGCAAAAACTAAATCATGTTTATGATTTCTAAAATGTTCAACAAATTGTGTATAGCTTTCTTCATAGTGAGTAGAAGTATTAATAACCTGTGTTGACTCATCAAATGGTAATTGATGATCTTGATAAGCTTTTTTCATTCCTTCAATCAAATCAACTGTACGAATAAGATTTTGTTGAGGACTTACAAAAATAATATCATTTTTACCTTTTTCTAAATAATTATTAACAATATCATATGTAATCTTTTGTGCATCAACATAAACAGAACCTATCGATTCATCACTTACTTGCATTCCAATAACAACTGCCGGAATACTATGTTTTTTAACAAGTTCAATTTGTTGATCAATATTATCGTTATTAAATAATATAACTCCATCGGCTCTTGTGCGAATGACTTTTTCCATAACGTCGTCCATTGGACCATTTCCAATATCATCTGTTGTATAAATCGTAATATTGTAATCCAATGTTCTACCAGCATCACCAATACCACCAATCATATCTTTTACATGAGCAAATAATGATTGTGGGAAGATAATTGCAATAGTTGTAGTTTTGTTTGTCGCAAGACCTCGAGCAATTTGATTAGGTTTGAAGTTTAGTTCATCAATAACCTTCATTACCTTTTCTTTAGTTTTTTCACGAACAACTGATGATCCATTAATAACACGAGATACAGTTGCAAGAGAAACACCTGCTTCTCTTGCAACATCATAAATCGTTGCTTTTTTCATTAGTCTTTTAAATCATCGATAATGACATTTAAATCATCTTCAATGTCATTAATTTCATCTTCTAAATCAGAAAAATCATCAAATTCTTGTTCGCTCATTTTTTCTTTAACTTCATTAATTTTATCATTCACTTGGACAATAACATTATCAACTTGATCTTTTAACTTAGAATATTGGTCGCTATCTTGTAATTTTGTTACAACATCATCAAATTTATCTTTTAATTCATTTAATTTTGCTAAAGAACTATCTTTAAAGTCATCAACATCAAATTCATCAACTGTTTTTTTAATACTATCAATTGTTTCACTAATTAATTTTTGATAGTCTTCAACTGTCATTTCTTTAGCACTATCAAGAGTTTCTTTTCCTTTACCTTTTAATTCTTCTCTTAACTCGCTTCCTTTTTTTGGTGCCAATAACATCCCAGCAAGAGCACCAATTCCTAAAGTTGTTAAAAATCTTCCTAATTTCATATTATCTCACCTTTCTATTTTTTCTTAATAAAGCTCATCATCATTTTCAATGGATTAAACTTTGGTCTTTGAGGATCAAAGAACTTTGCAACTGTTTCTACAGGCGCATTTAATAAGTCTAATTTGTAATTGACATCATCTAAGATTTTATCAACTCTTTTCAATGTATCTTGTGCCATTTCAACAGTATCCCCTGTTTGTTTAATCGCTGTTGATGTACGAATAAACAACACCCCTAAAGCAACTAAACAAAATGCACCTGCTAAAATTAAAACACAGTAACAAATGTCCATTGTTGTCATAAACATCCCTCTACTTTCATTAATAATTTTACCATAATTTACTCTTTTTATATAGATTTTTTGGCTTCAATCAACATTTCTTCAAATTTATAAATATCTTTACTACTCATAAATAAGAATACACAGTTATCATATTGCATTAATTCTTTAACACCTGCTTCATCTTCAGTAATGACTTTAGCACGTGCACTATTTTTTGAAATATCATAGATATCAATATCAATACCGTCTTCATGTTTTGCATTTTCTGGGAATGGACAGAAATATGGGTAATCCGCTTTATCCATTTCTTGAGCAAATTCTTTAGCAAAACGCGCTCCCCTTGAAAAACGATCTGGTTGGAAAATGGCAACGATTTTCTTACCAGGATATCTCACTCTTGTTGCTTCAATAACATATCTGATTGCAGTTGGATGATGTGCATAATCGTCAACAAAAACATTGTTTCCTTGAGTTTTTACAGTATAACGACGTTTTGTTCCTTTGAATGTTTGAAGTTTACTTAAAATATAGTCATAAGACATATCTTCTAAATAACCAAGAGTAATAATAGCTAATGAATTATATAACATATGCATTCCAAATAATGGTATGTTAAAATGTCCAAATAATTCTTGATGAATATAAACATCAAATGATAATCCTTGTGGTGTTTCTAAAACATTAACAGCGCGAACATCATTATTTTCACCTAAACCAAATCTTAAAACATGTTTTTCAAAATGAATTTTCTTAATGTTAGGGTCATCTCCCCAAACAATAACTGTTTTCTTAACTTGTTTAGCAAATTGTTCAAAAGATTGAATATATCTTTCAAGATTTCCAAAATAATCAACATGGTCTAATTCAATGTTATTAATAATGGCATAATCTGGATGATAATGTAAGAAATGATCTTGGAATTCACACGTTTCTGAAATAAAATATTTACTTCCTACTTGTCCATGTCCAGTTCCATCACCAATTAAAACAGATGTTTTATCAAAATCTTCAAATAAATGGTAAGCCATACCTGTTGTTGTTGTTTTTCCATGTGTTCCTGCAACAGCAATAGAAACATAATGTTCCATAAAATCAGCTAAGAAATCATAATATCTTGTACACTTTACATTTGGATTTTCTAAAGCTGCTTTGACTTCTTCATTGGATTCATCAAAAGCATTACCAATAATTACGTGATAACCATTCTTTATATTATCTTTATTGAATGAATAAATTGGAATATTTCTTTTTCTCAATTCATCTTCAATAAATATATATTTATCAATATCACTTCCAGCAACTTCGTTCCCTAATTCATATAAAATTGTTGCTAGTGGAGCCATTCCTGACCCTTTAATTCCTATAAAATAATACATACTTGTCACCTCGCTAACTATTCTATCACAAATTGATTTCTTTTTCTTTGTTAAGTGTATATTTTTTAAAAAAAACGAGCAAAGCCCGTTTTGAAACATTCTATGTAAGTTTAAACCCCTAAACTAATACGAATACATTTATTAATACGTTCCATTTCTAATGGCGTTAATTCCCCTATTTTTCTAATCAACCGTGATTTATCAATGGTCCTCATTTGTTCAAGCAAGGCAATTGAATTTTCTTTTAAATCATCTCTTGATTTAATAAATGTATGGGTAGGAATATTTTTCTTTTTAGATGATGTCAAAGGTGAAATAATAATAGTTGTACTAAATCGATTCCCACTATCATTTTGAATAACAACAACAGGTCGAATTCCAGATTGTTCACTTCCTACACCTACACTCAAATCAGCATAAAACAAATCTCCTCTTTTTACTTCCATATAATTCATCCTTTCTTTTGATATTATTATATAATTTCTTGTTGACAAAATTTGTCTATTTAAAGAGGCTTTAAAAATATTTTTTCACTTTAAAAGTTTACTCATTTTTTTCTTTTTTATACAAAAAAAACGAGCACAAGCTCGTTTTTAAATAATATAAATATCTTTTGTAAATGAATTTAAAACCTGACATCTATCTTTTGTCACCATAACTAGATCTTCTACACGTACTCCGAAATTTCCTTCTAAATAAATACCTGGTTCAATTGAAAAAATCATTCCTTCTTCAACTTCCATTTCATTTACCGAAGAGACATCTCCATATTCATGAACATCTCGACCAATAAAATGTCCTAAACGATGTGTAAAATATTTTCCATAGCCTTCATCACTGATGACTTTTCTTGCACACTTATCAATATCTGATAATTTAACTCCTGGTTTGATCATTGCTTCTGCAGCTTCATTTGCTTTTTTTACAATTTCATAAACTTTAATTTCTTCTTCCAAAATACCTTCATAAAAGAATGTACGTGTCATATCAGAACAATACCCTTTATAAACACATCCCATGTCAATCAGTACACAATCACCTTTTCTAAGTGGTGTATCATCATTTTCATGATGTGGATCAGCAGCGTTTTTACCAAATGCAACAATCGCCCCATAACAAGTAGAATGATGCTTGAAAAATAATTCATCTAATTTTTTAGCAAGTTGTTTTTCTGTCACGCCTTCTTGAATGAATGGAATGATTTCTTCCATAACAGCATCATTGATTTTACTTGATTCAATCATTAAAACTTGTTCTTGTAAATCTTTTTTCATGCGTACGAGATCAACACATGGTGAAGCATTGATATACTTTGCATCTGGGAGTTTTTTCATAAGATCTAACAAGAAATGTGAGGCCCAATTTTTATCAATTCCAATTCTTCCTGGAAAATGCATTTCATCAACAATTGTTTGAATAGCATCTTGTCCATCTTTATGCCAAACAATGTTAACATCTAAATCATGATCCAAATAAAATAAATCATTCATGAATAAGGTATGATTTCCATGTTTTGAAATCATGAAAACAAACATTCTTTCATGCGGATCATTATAGTATCCTGTACAATAAGCAATTGATTGAGGATCACTTATTAAAAAGTAATCCAATCTTGCTTCTTCCATTAAATCAAGTATTTCTTGTATACGATCGTTATTCATCTTTTAAAACTCCAATACCTAATTCTTTTAATTGATCTTCTTCTACACTGTTTGGTGCTTTAGACATTGGACATGTTGCACTGGCATTTTTAGGGAAAGCAATAACGTCTCTAATAGAATCACTTTCAGTAAGTAACATGGCAAGACGATCTAATCCTAAAGCAAATCCTCCATGTGGTGGTGTCCCATATTTTAATGCATCAACAAACCAACCAAATTTATTTCTTACTTGTTCATCTGTTAAACTTAAAGCTTTGAAAGCTCTTTGTTGTAAATCTTGTTCGTAAATACGTTGAGAACCTCCACCAAGTTCAAAACCATTTAAAACAATATCATAGGCATCAGCAAGACAATTTGCTGGATCTGTATCTATTTTATCTAAATCTGATTCTTTAGGTCTTGTAAATGGATGATGCATTGCATAATATCTTTGAGTTTCATCATCATATTCAAACATTGGGAAATCAACAACCCATAATAATCCTAATTCTTTTGGATCATATAAATTTAATTCTTTTCCTAAATGATTACGTAAAGCAGCTAAAGCATCACAAACAACCATATATTTTGTATCCGATACAAATAATAATAAGTCGTTATCTTCACCATTCATTGCTTCAATTAATCTTTGCATTTGTTCTTCGCTAAAGAATTTAGCAATTGGTCCTTCACCAACACCATTATTTACTTTTAACCAAGCAAGACCTTTTGCTTTATATGTTTTTGCAAGTTCTGTTAATTGATCAATTTTCTTTCTTGAATAATCACTTGCATGATTTTTAACATTGATACCTTTAACATATCCATTATTTTCTAAAGCTGATTTAAATACCATAAAATCAACATCTTTAACAACTTCATTTAAATTAACAAGTTTCATATCAAAACGGATATCTGGTTTATCAATACCATAAGTTTCCATCGCTTCATGCCAAGTCATACGTGGAAGTGGTAACTTAACATCAACACCTTTTACATCTTTGATGACTTTAGCTACCATATTTTCACCAACTTCGATGATTTCATCTGTAGTCATAAATGACATTTCAACATCAACTTGAGTAAATTCTGGTTGACGATCCGCTCTTAAATCTTCATCTCTGAAACAACGAGCAATTTGGTAATATTTTTCAAAACCAGCAACCATTAATAATTGTTTAAATAATTGAGGTGATTGTGGTAAAGCATAGAAATCACCATGATGTACACGTGAAGGTACTAAGAAATCTCTTGCTCCTTCAGGAGTTGATCTGTTTAAATAAGGTGTTTCAATATCCACAAAATCATGATTATCTAAGTATTCTCTAATACTTCTTGTAATTTTATGTCTTGTTAGAATTTTATTTTGCATAACAGGTCTTCTTAAATCAAGATAACGATATTGCATTCTTGTTTCTTCTAAAGCATCTGTATCATCTGCAACAATAATTGGTGTCGTATTGGCTGTATTGATGATTTTGATTTCTGATGCATCGACTTCAATATCCCCTGTAGGCATATTTGGATTTTTGCTAGAACGTTCTACAACAGTTCCTTTAACATATAAAATATATTCATTTTTAATATCTTTTGAAATGTTTTCCATTTCTTCATTGATAATAATTTGTGTAATTCCATAACGGTCTCTTAAATCAATAAATACAAGAGCTCCTAAATTTCTCTTTTTAGCAACCCATCCTTTTAGTTCAACTGTTTGTCCAACATTTTCTAAACGAAGTTCACCGTTATTATGTGTTCTATTCATGTTCATGTCCCCCACTTAAATGATTTTCAATATGTGCCAAAATATTTTCTAATGGTACTACAACTTGTTCTTTATCATGATTACATTTAATATTAACCACTTCATTTTTTACTTCTTCTTCCCCTAAAATAATAGAGAAATGTGCATTAAAACGATCTGCTGATTTAAATTGTCCTTTTAAGCCACGAGATACATGATCCATTTCACATGTAAAGCCATTTGCTCTTAACATCGCAATAATTTGCATAGCAAGATCTTTTGCTTCTTCGCCTAAAGGCATAATATAACAATCTAAACCATCTTCGTCTTCATCTTCTTCATCATCTAAAGCAAGAAGAAGTCTTTCCATACCAAAAGCAAAGCCAACACCAGGTGTAGCCGGTCCACCAATTTCTTCAATTAAACCATTGTAGCGTCCACCACCACCAACAGTAGCTCCAGCACCTAATTTTGGATCATCAGAAATGATTTCAAAAACAGTATGAGAATAATAATCTAATCCTCTTACTAAATTTGTATCAATAACATAATCAATTTCTAAATCATCTAATAAAGAACATACTTTATCAAAATGATTTTTAGCACTTTCGCTTAAATAATCAATTGTTTTCGGTGCTGTTTTCATAGCTGGATGTTTCGCATCCACTTTGCAATCTAAAATACGTAAAGGATTCTTTTCAAAACGTGCTTTACAATCTTCGCATAAGTCATCTAAATGGCCTCTAAAATGATCTTTTAAAGCTTCACGATAAGCATCTCTTGATTCATTATCACCTAAAGAGTTGATATGAAGTGTGACATTTTGAAGTCCTAATGCTTCAACAACAGTCACTGCCATAAGCATACATTCAACATCTACATAAGGTGATTCAACACCTAACATTTCTACCCCAAATTGGTGGAATTGTCTTTGTCGACCATTTTGAGGCCTTTCATATCTAAACATTGGTCCCATATAATAAACTTTTTGTAGTTTTTCTGGTAAACCATACATTTTATTTTCTACATAAGCTCTTGCAATACCAGCAGTTCCTTCTGGCCTAAGTGAAATATATCTTCCTTTTTTATCTTGAAAAGTATACATTTCTTTAGAAACAACATCACTTGTATCCCCAACAGCTCTGTTAAATAATTCAGCATGTTCGAAAATTGGTGTTCTCATTTCTTTGACATTATAATTAGCGGCAATCGATCTTAACAATTGTTCTAATTTAATCCATTTTTCACTTTGTCCTGGTAAAATATCTACCGTACCTCTTGGTGCACTATATCCCATTATTTTTCCTCCTTAAAATATAAAAACGCCCTCATAAGGACGTTTCAACGCGGTACCACCTTAATTCGTATTTTCATACGCACTTTCATCTTAACGCGATTAACGATTACTCTTTTCAAGTAATTCCTCACAAGTGTCCCATAGCTTCCATACAAAGATTTTCACCAGCCATCTTCTCTCTAACTATTTCCACTATTTAATCTTGCTCAATGGATTACAAAGATTATATAAAATAATGACTAAAAAATCAATTCCTATTTCTAGCATCTATAGTATACCACGTTTTTTAATCATTTATGTCTCAAATTTGTCTCATTTTTGTTCCATTTTTGAAAGACGATACTCTTCTACAATAAATTGTGACAGATCTTCTTTTAAACTATGGTTATCATAATAAACAAGACGTGTTTTCTTCTTTCTAGCAATATCATTCAATTTTAAAAGATAACTTTCAACAGGTTTTATTTTTTCATTTTGACTATAAACAACAAGAAGCTGATAGAAATCTTCTACCAGCTTTTTGCCAACTTGATCATTATATAAAATATTTATTGCACGACGATCAATCATTATAAATCAATATCACATAAGTTAGAAGCATATCCAATATAGCTTGCAGGTGTCATATCTAGTAAAGTTTGACGATCTTCATCTGATAAAACATCTAATCCTTTCGCAAATTCCATAATTGCTTCTTGTGAAATATTTTTACCTCTTGTAAGTTCTTTTAATTGATCATAGGCATCAGAAATACCATATTTTCTAAGCATTGTTTGAATTGGTTCAGCAAGAACTTCCCATTTTTCATTTAAGTCAGCTGCAAGTTTATCTTTATTAACAACACATTTAGCTAAACCATTTGTTGTTTCACTAATTGCTTGTAAAGAATAACCAAAAGCTAAACCAATATTTCTTTGACTTGAACTATCTGATAAATCTCTTTGCATACGTGATTTAGGTAATTTATTTGATAAACCAACACAAATATTATTAGACATATCAACATTTGCTTCTGAGTTTTCAAAACGAATTGGATTGACTTTATGAGGCATTGTACTACTTCCTACTTCTCCTTTTACAGGAATTTGTTTGAAGTATTCCATTGAAATGTATAACCACATATCAACATCAAAATCCACTAACACATTATTGAAATGACGAATACCATCTAAAATATGACATGTATAATCATGGCTTTCAATTTGTGTTGTTAAAGGATTGTAAGTTAACCCTAAATATTCTTCTACAAATTTTTTATTAAGAGTTTGCCAATCTAATTGAGGAAATGCTGTTAAAATAGCACTATAGTTTCCTGTTGCCCCATTAAATTTAGCTTTAATTTTAATATTTTCAATATTTTCAATGCTTGAAGTAAAACGATAAGCATAAACTTTAAATTCCTTACCAATTGTTGTTGGTGTGGCAGGTTGACCATGAGTATGAGCTAACATCGCATCATTTTTATGTTCAACAGCCCATTTATTAATAACAGCAGTAAATTCTTTTGCTTTCTTTAACCAAACATCATTTAAACCATGTTTGATCATACAAGCATAAGATGTATTATTAATATCTTCTGAAGTACATCCAATATGAACAAAACTGATTAAATAATCATAACCCATATCTTTTAATTGATTTCCAATGAAATATTCTACTGCTTTAACATCATGCCTTGTAACAGCTTCAATATCTTTGATTGCTTTAAAAGAATCATAATTGAAATCTTTTGAAATAGCTTCGATTTGTCCTAAGTTATCTTTGTCAAATTTAGAAAGAACATCACTTTCTACATTTTCAATTAAAAATTTTAACCATTGAATTTCAACAAAAACACGATATTTCACTAAAGCATATTCAGAAAAATATTCACCTAAAGCATCTTTAATACCTGCATAACGTCCATCTAAAGGACTTAATGTAAAACATTCAAATTGTTGTTTATCCATTCTATTTACCACCTCTAAAATAATTTACACCAGCTTCAAATAATTTTTGATCCATTTCACCATAAACATTTTTAAAACGGTTTTCTCCTTGACGTTCACTATGTCCCATCTTACCAAGAACACGACCATCACGAGAAACAATACCTTCAATAGCATACATTGAACCATTAGGATTGTATGGTGTTTGCATTGTGACTTTACGATTAGGATCAACATATTGAGAGAATACTTGTCCATTAGCGAATAATTCATCAATAACTTCTTTAGGAGCAACAAAACGTCCTTCTCCATGAGAAATAGGAATAACATGAACATCCCCCACATTAACATTAGCAAGCCATGGTGATTTAACAGAACCAATACGTGTATCTACAAATTGAGATAAGTGACGACCAATCGTATTGAATGTAAGAGTAGCGTCATTTTCCGACATATCTCTAATTTCACCATATGGAAGTAATCCTAATTTAATAAGTGCTTGGAATCCATTACAAATACCAATCATTAAACCATCTCTATTATCTAATAAATCACTAATTGCTGCTTTTAATCTTGGATTTCTTAAAACTGTTGCAATAAATTTACCTGAACCTTCAGGTTCATCACCAGCAGAGAATCCTCCTGGTAGCATCACAATATTAGCACGTTTGATGGCATTTTCCAATTCATCAATCGATGTTTTTAACATTTCTTCTGTTTTATTTCTAATTAAGACAAGTTCAACCTTTGCCCCTGCTTTTTCAAAAGCACGTTTTGAATCATATTCACAGTTTGTTCCTGGGAATACTGGAATAACAACTAAAGGTGTTTCAATATATTGTTTTGCTTTTAAAGTTGATCTTGTTTTACATTCAGCAACTTTAATTTCTTGTGTAGGTGCTTTTTCTCTTGTTGGATAAACACTTTCTAATGGTGCTTTATTGATTGCATAAGCTTCTTGAATAGAAATTGTATCCATTCCATAAGAGAATTTTTCACTATCATTTAAAGTAGCCACTACTCTATAATCTAAACTTACTAGATCTTTTTCAGATTTCACTTCAACAATAATATTTCCATAATTCTTTTCAACATAAGAAGCAAGAGTATGATCTGTATTGAAAGCAGCTCCTAAACCATTACCAAAAGCCATTTTACAAACAGCTTCGATTACACCACCATCTTTAACTGTATATGCAGAATAAATTTTCTTTTGTTTCATTAAATCTTGAATAGCATCATATTGTTTTTGTAAATGATCAAAATCAAAGACTCTAAATTGATCTTTTTTAATTTGAACTTCCGCTAAAATATGTCCTGCTTCTTTTGCTTCTGGTGTCATAACATCATGAACATCACTTGCTGTAATAGCAAAAGAAACAAGTGTTGGTGGAACTGAAATATTTTCAAATGTTCCTGACATTGAATCTTTACCACCAATTGATGGAAGTTTTAATTCTTGTTGAACACGATTAGCTCCAAGTAAAGCAGCTAATGGTTTACCCCAACGTTTTGGATCATCTAATAATTTTTCAAAATATTCTTGGAATGAAAAACGAATTGTATGATAGTTTCCACCCATGGCAACGATCTTAGCAACACTTTCAACAACAGCATACATAGCTCCATGATATGGTGACCATTTAGAAATCTTAGGATTATACCCATAAGCCATTAATGAAGCAGTTGTTGTTTCTTTTCCTAAAACAGGAATTAAAGCAGCCATACCTTCTGTTTCTGTGTGATATGTACGTCCACCATAAGGAGATAAAACTGTACCATTTCCAATAGATGAGTCAAATCTTTCAACAAGACCTTTTTGTGAAGCAACAGATAATCTTGATAATACTTCTTTTGTTGTACCAACAAAATCATTTCTTTCTTCTTCATCAAAAGGTGTACTTTCAAAGTTTGGTAATTCAACTTCAATATTTTGATAACGTTTTGCCCCTGCAGCATCTAAGAAATCACGAGAAATATTAACAATATCTTTACCCATGTGCTTCATTACTAAACGATTTGTATCTGTAACAGTTGCCACTTGAACAACTTCTAAGTTTTCTTTTGTACATTCTTCTTTAATGAAATCAACATCATAGTCATTGACAACAATGGCCATACGTTCTTGTGATTCACTAATAGCAAGTTCTGTACCTGTTAAACCATCATATTTTTTCAAAACAGCATCTAAATCAATATCAAGCCCTGGAGCAAGTTCACCAACGGCAACACAAACTCCACCAGCTCCAAAGTCATTACATCTAACAACTTTTTCTGAGACCGCTTTATTTCTAAATAATCTTTGAATTTTTCTTTCTTCTACAGGATTTCCTTTTTGAACTTCAGCACCTGCTGTTTCAATAGATTTTACGTCATGTGATTTTGAAGAACCGGTAGCACCACCGATACCATCACGTCCTGTGCGTCCCCCAATTAATAAGACGATTTGTCCATTTTGTGGTTCTAAACGTTTTACTTGTTCTTTTGGTGCAGCAGCCACAACAGCTCCTACTTCCATACGTTTAGCGATATAACCTTCATCGTAAATTTCATGAACATAACCTGTTGTTAAACCGATTTGGTTACCATAACTTGAAAAACCATGAGCGGCTTCTTGACAAATTTTTCTTTGTGGTAATTTACCTGGCGTTGTTTCTGCCAATGTTTTTCTTGGATCACCTGCTCCAGTAATACGCATTGATTGGTAAACATAAGCACGTCCTGAAAGTGGGTCACGAATAGCTCCACCTAAACATGTAGCAGCTCCCCCAAATGGTTCGATTTCTGTAGGATGGTTATGTGTTTCATTTTTAAACATTAATAACCATTGTTCATCTCCTTGATTTGTATGAACAGTGATTTCAATAGAACATGCATTAATTTCTTCAGAAACTTCCATATCATCAAGATATCCTTTTTTACGAAGTTCTTTCATTGAAATAGTTGCAAGATCCATTAAAGTAAGAGGTCTTGTTGTATTTACCCCATAAACTGCATGTCTACTTGTTTTATAGCTTTCAATATCTTTTTCTAAGATTTCTTTAAAAGCACCATTTTGAATATCAATATCTGTAATAACTGTCGCAAATGTTGTATGACGACAGTGATCTGACCAATATGTATCTAATACTTTAATTTCTGTTTCAGTAGGATCTCTATGTTCTTCATTTTTAAAGTAATCTTGTGTTACTTTTAAATCATCAAGATTCATAGCCATTCCATTATCTTTTAAGAATTGATTTAATCCTGCTTCATCTAAATCATTAAATCCAGTTAAAGTTGGCACAGGTTTAATATCAGGTGTTTCATCATTTAAATGTTCTGGTTTTTCTAAAGAAGCAATTCTTTGATCAACTGGGTTAATTAAATAATGTTTGATTTGATTTAAAACATCTTCATTTTTATCAATGTCTACTACAATAAGTTTGGCACATCTTACTTTTGTTGAAGATGTTCCTGTTAGAATTTGGAAACATTGTTCGCATGAATCAGCACGTTGATCATATTGACCTGGTAAAAACTCAATAGCAAAGATTGCTTCTTCTTCATTTTTAGCGGATACAGTAATAATAGGCACATCACTTACTTTTCGTACTTCTTGTATAATTTCTTCACCTGATAGACCGGGTAACATTAAATCTAAAATAACACAACAAATATCTCTTTCATTTTTTAATCTCAATAAACCTTCTGTTCCTGAAAAAGCTTGAATTGTTGAATAGCCTTTTATCACAAAATAATCATTAATAAAATTATTAATATCACTATCATCTTCTACAATCAAAACACAATTCATCTTTCCACCTTCTTTTTTCTAGCATTATACCTTATTTTAGGCTATATCTCGATAACAAAACACATAAATTCCTAGAATCAAAGAAAGGATGATAAGAATAAAACCAACAAATTCTGTTTTACAAATGATCGTTGCACTTAAACTATTTAAATAAGCAAGATGGTCTAAACATGTTACTGGATCAATTTCTGATAGATGAA
>OLOP01001279.1_pt1 | contig 16893 bp, 15 predicted proteins | sample 1672381 | NCBI WGS metagenome assembly OLOP01 (sample SAMEA3136678, study PRJEB25190) | human gut metagenome | biome: human gut; feature: human-associated habitat; material: faeces | place: Austria | collected 2013 | reverse complement strand
AAAGAATCTCAAACACGGAGTGCTGACAGCCGTCAATACCGTCCGAGCCGAAAATTACGGCAGGACGCTTACGGACACGGTCGGCACCCTTTAGCGTTGTGATACTGGTATTATCATAATCGGTGGTTTTCTTTCTTGGCATTTTACTCTTCCTTTATCATTTTTCACCACGCAGTTTTTTGATTTTGTCACGCAGATATGCGGCGTGTTCAAATTCAAGCAACTTTGCGGCAGCTTTCATTTCCTTTGTCAGTTTTTCTATCAACTGTTGTTTTTGTGCCTTTGAAAGCTTTTTTGTATTCTTAAATTCACTGTCATCGTGAGTAGAAATTTCAAGTATATCGCTGACCTTTTTGACAATAGTCTTTGGAACGATGCCGTGTTCAACATTATATTTATTCTGAATTTCACGGCGGCGCTGTGTTTCGGTTATTGCAACCTTCATTGACGGTGTTACGCTGTCGGCATACATAATAACCGTACCCTCGCTGTTTCGTGCGGCTCTGCCGGCAATCTGAATAAGCGAACGGGTTGAACGGAGAAATCCCTCTTTGTCGGCGTCAAGTACGGCAACAAGAGAAACCTCGGGAATATCAAGTCCTTCACGCAGAAGGTTGATTCCGACAAGAACATCAAATTCTCCGAGTCTTAAATCACGGACAATCTCCATTCTTTCAACGGTATCAATGTCATGGTGCATATAACGAACCCTGATACCCAGCTTTTCAAGATATGCGGTAAGGTCTTCCGCCATTTTCTTGGTAAGGGTTGTGACAAGTGTTCTTTGATTTTTGGCTGTACGGATATTGATTTCGGACACAAGGTCGTCAAGCTGACCTTCGGTTGGTCTTACCGAAATTTCAGGATCAAGAAGTCCTGTAGGTCTGATAATCTGCTCTGCAACAACAGCCGATTTTTCAAGCTCAAAATCGCCCGGTGTTGCGCTTACATAAACAGCCTGATTTATTTTTGAATAGAATTCGTCAAAGTTGAGCGGACGGTTATCAAGTGCAGACGGAAGTCTGAAACCGTAGTCAATAAGGCTCTTTTTTCTTGCATAGTCACCCGCAAACATTCCCCGTACCTGTGGAAGCGTTACATGGGACTCATCGACAAAGAGCAGAAAATCATCGGGGAAATAGCTTAAAAGCGTGTACGGCGATGAGCCCGGCGCTCTGCCCGACATTATTCTTGAATAGTTCTCGATACCCGTACAAAATCCGATTTCCTGCAACATTTCCATATCGTACCTTGTACGCTGTTCAAGTCGTTGTGCCTCAAGGAGCTTTCCGTTTTCACGAAAATATGCAAGTCTTTCCTCAAGCTCCCTGTCAATTTCCGCAAGAGCCTTTTTCATCTTATCTCCCGACACAATATAGTGTGACGCAGGATAGATTGCGGCATGTTTCAGAATCGCTTTGAGTTCGCCCGTAAGCGGATTGATTTCGAAAATTCTGTCAATTTCATCTCCGAAAAATTCGACACGGATTATAGAATCGTTTGATGCGGCAGGGAAAATTTCAACCACATCACCACGAACCCTGAATTTATTACGGGTAAAGCTTACATCATTGCGTTCATACTGCAGTTCAACAAGCTTTTTTACAAGCTCATCACGGGACTTTTCCATTCCCGGACGAAGTGAGATTACCATATTACGGTAGTCAATAGGATCGCCCAGGCTGTATATGCAAGAAACCGAGGCAACAATAATTACATCTCGTCTTTCGGAAAGTGCAAGAGTTGCGCTGTGGCGGAGTTTATCAATCTCGTCATTGATTGAACTGTCTTTTTCAATATAAGTATCCGTCTGTGCAACATATGCCTCAGGCTGATAGTAATCGTAGTATGACACAAAATATTCAACCGCATTTTCCGGAAAGAACTCTTTGAACTCACTGCAAAGCTGAGCCGCAAGAGTTTTGTTGTGTGCAAGCACAAGTGTCGGTCTTTGAACCTTTTGAATAACATTTGCCATTGTAAAAGTTTTACCCGAACCCGTTACACCGAGGAGCGTCTGTTCACGGTTGCCTGCATTTATACTGTTTACAAGCTTTTCGATTGTCTGCGGCTGGTCGCCTGTCGGCTGATATTTTGAATGAAGTTTAAATTCCATAATACACATCACATTCCAAATACGGATTTTTTTATTATGTTTCCTGTTACAAGGCTCTTTATTACAAAAGTCCTGTAACAGAAAACATATCCGAACAAAATTTCGATTTTAATTATAGAACAGATGTTTTAAATTGTCAAATGTTTCTTTTAAAGAACATTATTACTTTTCATAATAGAAGATATTCCCCGCAAGCCTGCTTTCACGGAGAGAAACATAATCATCATCGGTTATTATAAAATGGTCGATAAGTTCAACTCCGACAGTTGCAAGCGTACTCTTCAAAACTATTGTTGTGTCAAGATCGCTTCCCGAAGGCAGAGCCGTTCCGCTGGGATGATTATGTGCTATAAACGCAGTTTTGGCATTGTGACGAAGTGACAAATCAACAATTTTTCTGACGGGCATATCGGATGAATTGAGTGAACCTTTTGAAATTATATCAAAATAAATCATCTTGCCCTTTGCATCACCGAGCATGAGAGCGACACATTCGTTTGTTCGACCGATAAATTTTGCTTTAAATATTTTACCGAGATTTTCATAGTCAATGATATTATCATGTGACATCTTTGATTCGGTATAAAGCCTTGCCATTTCGGGCAACATTTTGAGCAATGCGGCGGCATTTTCAGACAGACCGAATTCCTTCATAAGCTCGTCAATCGGAGCGTCACACACTCCGCCGACAGTGATATAACGGTCAAGCAGACGGTGTGCAAGAGGATTTGTGTCCTTTCTCGGAATAGCATAGTAAAGGAACATTTCAAGAGCCTCGTGCGTTTCAAACACATCAAATCCGTTTTCTATGAACTTTTTACGCATTCTTTCACGATGACCGCTGTGTTCGTTATCGGTTGTCCGTGCCATATTATCCCCACCGCAAAATAAGTTTTTTCAAACTTTGGGGGCGGATAAAACCGCCCCGACTGATTAATATTAATAATTAAAAGCTGTTATTCCTTTACGCCGTACTGCTCATAGTAAGCGTCAATAGCGGCTTTGAGCTTGTCGTCAATAATAACCTTGCCCTTGTATTCCTTGTTGTAAAGGTGTTCAACAACCTCTGCCATTGTTACGATTGCAGTTGTTTTAAGTCCGTACTTTTCTTCAATCTCGGAAAGTGCGCTCTTTGTACCCTTGCCACGCTCCATACGGTCAACGGAAACAACAAGACCGATTGGGTTTACATCGCCCTGAGCCTTGATAATCGGGAGAGTTTCTTCAATTGAAGTGCCTGCTGTTGTAACATCTTCGATGATAACAACCCTGTCACCGTCATTGATAGGACTGCCGAGAAGAATGCCCTTGTCGCCGTGATCCTTAACTTCTTTTCTGTTTGAGCAATAACGGATATCCTGACCGTATTTTTCGCTGATTGCGATAGTTGCGGCAACAGAAAGCGGAATGCCCTTGTATGCAGGTCCGAAAAGAACATCAAAATCAAGACCGAACTTGCTGTTGACAGCCTCTGCATAATACTGACCGAGACGGCGGAGCTGGGCGCCTGTTCTGTAGAAACCTGTGTTTACGAAGAAAGGAGTTTTTCTTCCGCTCTTTGTAACAAAATCGCCAAATTTGAGAACCTGACAATCAACCATAAATTCAATGAATTCCTTTTTGTAAGCTTCCATCAATAAAACCTCCGATACAAAATAGCTTTCGGACAAACATCTGTAATATCCGACACTTTTACATAATTTAACATTGTAAATTCTACCACAATATCTCGTTTTTGTAAATGACAGTTACACAGCTGTAATCAATCGTAATGTTATGTTAAAACAGAAAAAGACTTCGCAACAGAGTACGAAGTCTTTTTTGATATAACTTTAATTACCACTCAGAGCAAATCTGCCAGTTATCCAAAGATGTCGCAAATTCGCTTTCATTTTTTACGATTCCACGGGAATAAAAATATATACTCGGATCAACAATATATTTTTGTATAAGAGTAGCATCTTTAACACTTACCGAATACGAATCCACATTTACCTTTGCCCTTAATTCTTGTGCACCGGTAAAGTTTACCTCACCAACTATATATTTTTGAATTAATGTAGCATCCGATACGCTGACAACACCGTCTCTGTTTACATCACCCTGAATAATATCTTTACAAGTCATTTCATTGTAGATGTACAACAGCTCATAGAAACACTTACTTATATACTTCTGTTGTTTAACTGTATAATCATAATCATATACACTACCCCATTTGGCAGGTTCTAAATCAGAATCAATAACCCTTAATGCCTGAAGAAGATTATCTCGCTTTTCGATAAATGTATTCCACTGTTCGTCAGTGTACCAATTATTATAGTTTTGCTCGTGTACTGCAACATAACAGGTTTGTTCAGCATAACAAGGACTTATCCATGGATTTTCATAAAATTCTTTTGTTTCGTCATACTTGTTTTGCAATACAACGGCGGTTACTTCTCCTTTTTCATATTTGTATGCAACATCCAAAAGTTCTTCTGCTAAATCACCGGATTTATTATAATAATTTCCTGCATAAGGTCTTTTACAACCGGTCGACATAAGATCATTGATAATATGTTGTGCATAGATTTCGCACTCACTGACATCAATTTCATCGTCCGAAACAGCAGAAACCGGCAGAATTGTTATACTTGAAATTAACACAACTGCAATCAGCAAAGCGCTTAATCTTTTTTTAATACTCATAATAATCTCCTTTCAAAAAATAAAAAAGCAAACTCACGACCATACAATAAATCGGTTATAATTTTATTGTATCATTTAAGACAGCGATATCTAATTTCATTTTCATAATATCACTTTCAACAATATTTGTCAATAATTACAAGAAGAAATTATAGAACATTTAAAATTTTATTTAATCAAACAAAATTGTACACCAATTCTTTTGCCGCAAGCGACAAAATTACGCTTGACTTTATAGAACAAGTGTTCTATAATTGAATAAAAACAAATGTTCGAGGTGATGCGTTGTGAATATTAATTGTGCCGTTGACAAAAGCAAATATAAAAAGGACAGGGTTATTCTTCACAGCGACTGTAACGGATTTTATGCGAGCGTTGAGTGTTTGCATCATCCCGAAATCAGAAACAAACCTGTTGCCGTGAGCGGTGATGCGGAAAATCGGCACGGAATTATTCTTGCTAAAAATGAGATTGCGAAGAAGTATAATATAAAAACAGGCGAGGCAATCTGGCAGGCAAAGCAGAAATGTCCCGACCTCATAACCGTTCCTCCACACTTTGATTTGTACAAGCGATTTTCAAAAATGGCGAGGAGAATTTACAGCGAATACACCGACAAAATCGAGCCGTTCGGACTTGACGAAGCATGGCTTGATGTTACCGACAATAAGAATATGAACGGCAAAGAGATTGCACTCGAAATTAATCGCCGTATAAAACAGGAGCTCGGAATAACCGTAAGCATCGGAGTCAGCTTTAATAAAATTTTTGCCAAATTCGGAAGTGACTATAAAAAGCCTGACGCTATAACGGAAATCACACGAGAAAATTACAGAGATATTGTGTGGAACTGTCCTGCAAAAGACCTTTTGTATGTTGGCAGAGCAACGGGCAGAAAGCTTGAATCTATCGGCATTTATACGATTGGAGATATAGCAACTGCCGATGTTACGCTGCTGCGGTCATATCTTGGAAAATGGGGTGACCTAATTTACGGCTTTGCAAACGGATACGACTCTTCCCCTGTTGCCCATATGAACGAAAACAGCGAGGTGAAGTCAATCGGTAACTCAACCACAACTCCGAAAGATATGGTAACCTTTAACGATGTAAAACAGGTTATATTCGTTTTGTGTGACAGCGTTTGCAGAAGAATGCGTGAACAGGGATTTATGGCAAAAACGGTTTGCATTACGATTCGTGACAACGAGCTGATGTCATTCAACCGACAGCACACAACGGAAATCCACACAAATCTTACAAAGGATATCACAAATACGGCTATTGAGCTTTTCAAAAAAAGCTATAAAATGGAAAAGCCGCTGAGAAGTATCGGGGTAAGCGTTACGGATTTTATTCACGATGATCAGCCGCACCAGATGAGCCTTTTGCGTGATGAAAAGCGACTTATTCAGAACGAACAGCTTGACAAAACACTTGACAGATTAAAAAAGCGATTCGGCAATTATGCTGTTCGCCCTGCCGTTTTGCTCGATGACAAGGAGCTTTCAAATTTTAACCCAAAGGAGGATCATACAATTCATCCTGTCGGATATTTATGATAACGATGCATCTTAGGCAAAAAATTAAAGATGTTTCTCTGATTTTAATGGAGGTAACAAGCTATGAAAAAGTATGTTAAAGTTACTGCCACATTTGATTGTGACGGAGATCTTATCCCCGAATATATTGTGTGGGATGACGGAAGAAGATACCGCATTGACAAAATTTCCGATGTGCGGTATGCGGCGTCTCTCAAAGCAGGCGGTGCGGGGATACGCTACACCTGCCATATCCTCGGCAAAGAACGATATCTGTTTTTGGAGGAAAACAGGTGGTTTGTTGATGCCAAACAATAAGCGGAGGATTATATGCATAAGGTCAAAGCAAAAGGAATTTTATCTGCCGCAAACGGCATGAACATTTACAGAGGATGTCAACACGGATGCATTTATTGTGACGCACGCAGTAAATGCTATCAGATGAATCACCGATTTGAAGATATTGAGGTGAAAGAAAATGCCCCGGAATTACTTGAAAATGCTTTAAAAAGGAAACGCAGAAAATGTATGATTGGTACGGGTGCGATGAGCGATCCGTACATTCCCCTTGAAAAAGAACTGAAACTGACACGAAGATGTCTTGAAATAATCGACCGCTACGGATTCGGTGTAACCGTACAGACAAAATCGGCATCTGTTATGAGAGATATTGACCTATTTACGAAAATAAACGATAAAAGCAAGGCTGTGTTACAGATGACGCTTACAACGGCAGACGAAAGCCTTTGCAGAATAATTGAACCGAATGTTTCCGTTACTAAAGAAAGATTTGAAACGCTCAAGGGATTTCACGAAAACGGTATTCCGAGTGTTGTGTGGTTTTCTCCGTTTTTACCGTTTATAAATGATACAAAAGAAAATATCGACGGACTTTTAAAGTATTGCATTGACGCAAAGGTTCGTGGAATAATATGCTTTGGCATAGGTCTTACTCTGCGTGACGGTGACAGAGAATATTTTTACAGCCGGCTTGACAAACACTTTCCGAATATGAAGGAACGATACATTTATACATACGGAAATTCATATCAGCTTATGAGCAGTAACAATAATGTTCTGATGAACAGGATTTCAGAAGTTTGCAGAAATCACGGAATTATGTTCGGAGTTGAAAATGTGTTTTCGTATTTGCATAAGTTTGAAAGCAAAGCCGAACAGCTAAGTCTGTTTGACGGAATATAGAAAAATAAAAAAGATATACGGCAGAAAATTTTACCGTATATCTTTTGTTTTTTAAGTATTCACTGTTTTACAAATGTGATTTCATAGTCGTTATATTTAAGCACGACAGCCGAAACTTTACCGTTCTTTTGTGTGAGTGCGGCGGAAGTATTTGTTCCGTCATCAAATGACAAATTGACCTTGTCCGAAGCTGACACGGTATATTTTCCGCTGTGAGTTCCATCATCCGGACTTCCCGGCGAAAGCCATAAAGTAAAAGTGCCGTCATCGGAAAATGACATAGAGCCCTGATAAGCGCTGTAATTTGTGTTGTAAACCTCACTCATTTCAACCTCATCACCGCTCGCATTCTTTGCACCTTCGGGAACCCATGCAGACGAGGTAAGCTCGGCGGTTACTGACGGTGAAAGCACATTAACGGCAACGATTGCCGCAATAATAAATATGCAGGCAGCAATAACCGATGAAATAATTGCTGTTGTTTTCTTTTTCTTATTCTTCTTTTTTACAGCCCTGTTAGCCTCAAATTTTGCATAGTCAGGCTTTTTAACAGATTTCTTACTCATTTAATCACCGATATTTTACTTAAAGGATACAATAATTCCGCCGTAGTTTACGGTAATTTCAGCAGGAACATCACCGTTCCATTTGGTTACGGCAGCAATAACATTTTTATCGTTGGAATATGTTATTACAACGGAGTCGCCCTCAACTATGTACGCACCTGAATTTGCCGAGGCACTTGTGATTCCGTCAATGAATGTTCCGTCCTCATTAAAAGTAAATCCGCCGCCTGAATAAGCAGAGCCGAAAAGATCTCTCAAAGAATATTCTTCAGAAGAATTTTCATCTTTTGCATAGTACGGAATAAGAGTTGCACTGAATTTTGGCTTCTGCTTCTCTCCGCTGATTGTCGGAACAACAATTTCACTGTCATTTGAAGATGTTTCGGCTGTGTATCCCTGTTCTGTCGGCTCTTGTGAAGCTTCACCCGATTTGGTTGCAGGCTGTGTGGTTTCGGATACAGAGTCGGAAACATTCTGTGTTAAGTTTGTATTACCGATGGTTGTTGAAGCAGCCACAGTCGGTACTGTTGTTGCCGAATTATTATTTTTACCCGAAAGATTCATAAACAGGATAACCGCACCTGCAATTACTGCAACAAGTACAACAACACAAATAATTATTATCAATGATTTTTTTGAACTTTTAACTGCGTGTTTACCGCTCATTTTGCGTTCTTCCTTTCTTCAGCCTCTTTTTTAAGCTTTAAAAGATAACTTCTTTTCATCATTTTTCCGTTATAGAAAATAAATTCATCACCGTCAGCCGATTCATCAATTTCAAGATCCGAATAATCTTCTACGACAGGCTCTTCATCATCACGGAACTGACCTTTGCGTCTGTTCTCCATTTTCTTATCAATTGTTTTGCTCTTTGAATCCTTGTCAACAATCATTGAATACATATTCTTATAAACTGCAGAATTGATTATAAAAGATAAAATTGACGGAACAATGAACAATGCAAGAACAATTGTGAAAATGATGAGCAGTACCGGAGTAAAACTGCACATAAGCACTGTTGCACAAACGAGGAATAAAATAAAAATTCCGAAAACTGCAAACAGATTGTGTTTAAGCTCACCGACTGTCATAAGTGCGCTGTTTTTGTAAATATCCTTCATCTTGATATCAAAAGTAACCGTCATAGGCGGAACATAGAAGAACATAAACAGAAAGAAAATTGCAATTAAAATACAAATAACAAGCGGAACATAAAACATTCCGTTCTTTGAACCGAGTCCGAGATAAAGGACAATTGAGTAGTAGCTGATAAAAACAGCGGCATACATCACAACGCCGTGTATGAGGAATCTAAGCAGATTTTCCTTTATTCCGCCTATGAAATTTGAGAAAACATCAACATTTTCCTCTCCCCTTACCATATGAGAAGTAACCTGAGTTACGCCGGCATAAAACGGAAAAAGCGGAATTATCGTAAGAAAATATATAAACATTGAATTAAGACCCGTAATGGTATTAATCAAAAAGAAAATTCCGAATATTACGGCAAACGGCAATGCAAAAAGCACATTCGTTAGCAAAAGTCGTGGTAAATTGTGAAACAATGACGAGAAAAACCCTGTCAATGCTACAGCGTTCTTTTCCGATGCCATAGCGCCCTCCAAAATTAGAAATTGAACGCTCCCGAAAACAAGCACCACAAAGCCGTGTCCAGCAAGGTTGAACAAAAGGTCATTATGAGTGCCGAAACAGATCGGGAACAAAAATCAATCACCTCATTTTTCAAAGAATTTGTTTGATGAGAATGACCGATTAAGCTGAAAAACATCTGTTTTGAAATTTCAAAAGCATATGCCGACAGCTTTACGAGTGCCAGACAGAACAAAAATGTTCCCGGCAACACAACGAGCAGATAAAAACCTGCTCCTTTAAGTGAATATGTAATAATAAGATATGCCGCAGTAAGTCCTGTTCCAAAGCCTTTAAATGCTGAAACAAACGGCAAAAACGGTATTCCCCACGGTGCAAGTCCCAAGAGGAATACAACCGTGAGAAATATAAAATCAGATGCAAAGCAGGCACAAAATGTGCTGACGGCATTCTGACCGAGCCTCGCATCAAGATTTGTAGTAAACAGAAAATCAAGGGAATCAAGCATTTGCTTATCGGCTTTTGACGCATAAATTGAACCGAAAACAAGTCCGATAAGAAAAGCCGAAACAAAGATAAGCACCACGGAATATCGCCTTATAAAAAATCTGACATCAGACGGTGAAATTCCCTTTGATCTGCGAAAAAGATAACGCTTTTTAAAAGAAAATACAATGCTTTTCATAAAATACATTCCTCTCATTGGTTGTCCGTTAAAATATATGAGGAATGTATTCATTTTATGTTAAGGCAAAATTATTTGCCAAGCTCCTCTGCCCTCTTTGTACAAGCGTCCATGCCGTCAAGAACAGCCTCATAGAAACCGTGTTCTTTAAGCTTATCCATAGCGGCAATTGTTGTGCCTCCCTTTGAGCAAACCCGGTCTATGAGTGTTTCAACAGGCTCACCGCTGTCACGGAGCATTGCTGCCGAACCCTCAAGAGTTGCACAGACAAGGTTCATGGCCTTGTCATAGTCGATTCCGCAATTCTTTGCGTAATCAGCCATAGCCTTTGCAAAAAGATAAATATAAGCAGGGCTGCTGCCGTTTACCGCAATTATTTCATTCATATGGCTTTCGTCAATATATTCACAAACACCGCTGCCTGCAAACATATTGTAAACGATTGTTTTGTCATCATCGCTGATATTCTCAGACGGACAAAGGGCTGTTGCACCCTTTTTGAGCAAGAGAGGCGTATTAGGCATAACCCTTACAACAGGGCAGTCACACTCAAGACCTTTTCTTACATATGCAATAGATATGCCTGCGGCAATTGATACTACGGTTTTGGCTGTTGTAATGCTGTTTTTGAGGGACTCAAGAACTTCGGGATAATTCTGCGGCTTGACTGCAAGAACAACAATTGAGCTGTTCTTTGCAATTTCATCGGCAGATGTCATTACATTTGCACCCATATTTTTCATAGCGGCACACTTTTCTTCGCTTACATCAAAAACATTGATAAAATCAGCCTTGCCGTCGTTTTGCGCCATAAGACCTTTTATAATGGCTGTTGCCATATTGCCTGCGCCTATGAAACCTATTTTTTTCATTTTAAGACCTTCTTTGCAAAAATTAATATCAGATACCGAAACTCGGGTTTGAGTAACATGAGAAATGGAAGTTGTGATAATTGTGCTGACCGTCACGGTCATAATCGCCGTAGAGGAAGATTTCCGCCTCGTCAACTCTTCTGTACAAAAGTCCCCAATAGCAAGAACCTGCCGCATGGTGATACTGCAAAAGTGCATCAATAAGGTTCTGCTTATTGACATTATTCAAATCTCTTGAACCGCCCGAAGCAGAAACATAGTCCTTGTGGATATATCCTGTTGTGCCGTTTGAAAGCTTAACTTTATACCAGTTTGTGTTATAACGCTTGCCATCAACAAATTTAAGTTTTGTTCCGTAGTTCATACGGGTAACAACGGAGTAGTTAGTTCCTGCACCTCTTCTGAGGTTTACATCTGAACCTGTAACCGTACCCGAAGCACCTGCTTTGATAGTACCGCTTGAACCTGTGTTCAAGAGAACAGACTGGAGTTCGGAATCATTGTAGAACACACCGCTGCCTACATTGTATGCAAAGCACACAAGTGCGTCAAACTGTCGCTGATTGAACTTTATGCCGTTGTTTACAAGGTAGGAATTTGTTGTGGTGGTATATCCGCCCTTGTTCACGGTCTGGCAAAGATAAGCATATGCCTGATTTGAAGTTATGTTGTTGTAGAACTGTTCGCCTGAAATTACAACCTTACCGTAACCGAGTGTAGGATCGGTTGTAATGCTGTCTGCTGTGACTTTTGAGAGAAATCCCTCATAGTTTGCAATAAGCTTGATTACCTCATCACTCGCTCTGCGCTCGGCACAGGCTGTGGTGGTTTTATTGGTTGTTGAGGTTACAAACACCTCGCCCTCACCGCCGCCTGCCGTGGTGTAATACTTTGATTCGGTTTTAAATTTAGAATATGCTTTTACAGACCATTTGCCTGATTTTGAAAGCTTTTGTGTACCTGTCCAGATATAGGAGTTACCGTCTTTAACCTTATTTTTTGCGGTGACCTTATAAGATGTTGAACCGTTTGTAACTACAAAATACACGCCTACCCTGTCTGTGTCGGTAATAGCCTTAAAGCTTACATTTGAATTAAGCGGAGCGGAGTTTGGTGACGCATAGCAGAAACGCACGCTTTCCCTCGGCATAACATGGATAAGACAGGTTGCCGCACCGTATGATGTTGAGGCAGTGATTGTTACATAGCCCTTGCCTACCGTGTCAACTACACCGTTCTTAACTGTTGCGATTTTCGTATTTGAACTTGACCATGTGACACCGCTTGTTCTTGATTTCAAAAGCATTGACTTCTGCCACGGAAGATTTACATTACTGTTGGATATATTTACCGATGAGCCGGATTTTACGGTAATTTTGCAGGTTGCAGAATGCGAACCGCTTTTCGCAGTAATTGTTGCAGAGCCTGCTTTCTTGGCTGTTACAATACCACGAGAGTCAACGGTTGCAACGCCTGTATTTGAGCTTGACCATGAAACACTTCCGGACGCTGTTGCAGTAATTGCAAATCTGTTGCCTGTGAAAATTGATTTGCTTGATACGGAAAGTTTAACAGATGAACCTGTTGACGGTTTTGTGGTTGTAGGCCGAGTCGTTGTAGGCTGTGTCTGACCGTTCATCTTAACATAGTCTTTCTTTACATAGCCTGTTTTTGAATTTGATTTAAGCTTAATATTATACCAATCATTGTTATAAAGCTTTGTGCTTACAAAAGTAACCTTTGTATTTACTCTCATACAATCAACAACCGAATAGCTTGTACCGGCACCGCTTCTGAGATTTACATAATCGTCTGTTATATAACCACTTACAGTTGACGCTGACGCAGTCGGCTGAGTTACAGGTTTAGTTGCCTTTGTTGTAGGTTGTGTTGCCTTTGTTGCAGGTTGGGTTGAACTGTTCATTTTTACATAGTCTTTTTTTATGTAACCTGTTTTAGCAGTTGAAGTAACCTTAACCTTATACCAGGCGGAGTTGTAGAGTGAAGTGCTAACAAAAGTAAGCTTAGTGTTCTTTCTCAGGCAACCAACAACAGAATAATTTGTGCCTGCTCCGCTTCTGAGATTCACATAATCGTCAGAAACATAACCTGTTACGCTTGATGCCGTTGTCGAAGAACTTACGGCAACATATTCCTTTGTAACATAGCCTGTCTTTGAATTTGATTTAAGCTTGATTTTGTACCACTTTGAGTTATAGAGCTTTCCGTCAACAAAAGTAAATTTTGTGTTCTTTGCCATACAGGTTATAACCGAATAATTCGTGCCTGCACCGCTTCTCAGATTTACATACGACGCATTTATATAGCCTGATGCGCCTGCTGATACGCTTGCGGAAACCTCCTCGGTTGATTGAGCCGCATTAGCCGAAAATGCAGTTATTGCAACAGCACCTACCGATACTGCCATAAGAACCACAAGGGCTATGCAGACTATGCGAACAAACAATTTTTGCTTTTTCATTTAAGTACACCTTCTCAAAACTTCTTTGAATTATAATTACTTGTGAAAATTACCGAATATTTTTCCTCTTAATCTGCGAACATACTGCATAACAAAGACGGTAATTGCATAATCATAGAGCAAAAAGAAAATATTTCCGGCAATCAAAAATGCCCACGGAACATAAAAACCGAAAACGGTAAATTCATCTGTCGGAATTGACAACAGCCATGTTGCGACAAAGAACGAACCGATGGCGGCAACATTAAATACCGCAAACTTGAGTATGTATTGAACTGCCCTGTTTTTGATTTTAAATTCAAAAGCACCCTTTAAAATCGGATAATAGCCGAAAAGTGCAATGAAATATATAACAGCCTCTTTATCGCCGGCAAGGAGCGTTGAAAGCACGGCAGTTACACAAAACACACCGATTGCCCATCCATAACCGTATTCAACAACTATGCAGGAAATGAGAATTCCTGCAAGACAGGGCAAAGCGTATGTTCCGATTGGAACAAGAGATGTCATCATCATAAAAACGAGTGAGAGCGCCGCAATAATTCCGCAAACCGCAATACGCATTGTCCCCTTTTTGATACCGTTTTTCTTCATATTAACATCCCATTCTGCAACAATCACACAAGCAGTTTGCACACATCATTCCTGCACAAATATCACAGAAGGATGAACCTGTTGCGTTAGGATTTGTTTGAGTGTAACCGCCGTAGTTGTATGCCCTCTGGCTCTGCATATTGTTAAGAGCGGCTCGGTATTCCGTGTTGTTGGGGTCCATATTGCACGCAGTTGTGAAATATGAAAAAGCCTGTTCAGACCAACCTCTGCGGTATGCAATCATGCCCTTGAGATAATGCCATTCGGCGGTTCTCATCGACTGTGCTGTGTTTTCAAGAATCTGATCGGCCTGATCAAGAAGTCCTCTCTGAATGTAAATTCTTACATTGTAGAACTGTGAGCTTGAAGAATTTGCGTTATATGACGAACTGCCTGTTGAGCCTGTACCCTTACCCTTCTGACGCATCTGATTAATCATATCGTATGCCTCATTAATCTCCTTCATTTTCTGCTCCGCAACATCCGCAAGAGGGCTGTCGGTGTAGTTATCGGGATGATATTTTTTAGCAAGGTTTCTGTACGCTGCTTTTACTTCTTCATCGGTAGCTGTTTCAGACACACCGAGAACCTCATAAGGATTATTCATTATTGACCTCCGTATCAAGTTTGCTTGTTACTCTGTTTTGTGATGCAGGGAATCCCAAAAGCATCATATTATCTAAAATCCCCTTAAAATCGGTAAAGTTCAAAAGATTGTAGGCATCATATGCCCTTGCAAGTGACTGATTCAGCACCGCTTTTATAAAATCCGATGATTTTACCTCACCTGTTTTCTTGTTTACAAACGGATTAAATCCGTTTGATTTGATATCTTTTTCTATGTCATCTGCGGCATCGACAAGATAAATCCACCTGCCGATATGATAGCCAAATTCATAGAGAACTCTTTTTTGAATTTCATCATGAGCCTCAGCCGACAATACAGCAGCGAGCATTAATGCCGTTGGATGAGCCGACATATCTACAGACGGCTTTTCCGAATGCTCAGCATCATACTGCATCTTCATCATATCAGAAACCGCTTTGTCCATATCGGGATACTTATCTGCCGCCTTTTTCCTCTGATGAGAAAAGAAAGGCTTTATGATTCTGCACAAAAGCTTTTTAAAAAATCCGCTGTCCTGAATATCATCAATGATTTTATAATAAACCGATATCATTGAAAATGCGGCAGCCTTTCTGTATGCGTCACCGGAATCTGTTGCAAACTTGCATTTTTTAAGAGGATTACAGGTGCATCTGCCGTCTTTAAAGCCTTTGCATGAACGGTTAAGCGACATTAAAAGCATTGCATAAAATGTGCAGTCATAGCTTAGCGTAAATCTTGTAAACACGGAGTAATCCTTACCCATTTGCCTGCAAAGACCGCAATACACAGCCTTATAAGCCTCGGATTCACGAACAAGCAGTTCGCTCTTTTGAATCTGCAAATAACCAAACACGGATTTTCTCCTTTATACAATAATACATAGTATATTGTACAACAAAACAGAGTTAAAAGCAACAGAATAACGGTATATTCTTTGGATAATCAGCCAAAATGAGCTAATTAACGGGAAATGTTGCAAAAATTTTCTTCTCATATTATAATCATAGTGGAGATGTTCTCTTCTGTTAAGAATTGAATGTCAAAAATTATTTGCAAAACTAAAAAGGAATTTGCATATTATGAATGTTTACGATTTTGACAAAACGATTTACTACGGGGACTCAACAGCCGACTTCTATTTATTCTGCCTTAAAAGGCATAAAAAAATACTCACTCTTGCCCCATCGCTTTTGGGAGCATTTTTAAAATTCTATGTATTCAAAAAAGGTACAAAAACTGATTTTAAAGAAAAAATGTACAGATTTCTTACCTATTGCGATACTGAAAAGGATGTAAATGATTTCTGGAAGGAATACATAGGAAATATAAAACCGTTTTACCTTAAGCAAAAGAAAGATGATGATGTAATTATTTCGGCATCACCCGAATTTTTGCTGAAACCCGTTTGCAAAAGGCTCAAAATAAAAAACCTTATGGCGTCAAAGGTAGATATGCACAGCGGAAAATATTCGGGTGTAAACTGTCACGGCAAGGAAAAGGTAAAACGATTTTATGAGGCTTTTCCTGACGGAAAAATTGACAATTTTTATTCGGACAGTTACAGTGATTCGCCGCTTGCGGAAATTGCAAAAAAAGCTTTTATGGTTGACGGCGACAAGGTTGAAGGTTGGATATTCTTTAAATAATTTTTACGGAGCAGAAATCTGTTCCGTATTTTTATTTTTTCGGGTTACCAAAACATTGAGCCGTGTTTGTTTGTGTCCGACAAGTGTTTCAGCGGTTTTACCCGTTGAAATAGAAAAATTGCTATATGTCATACTTCCGTCCTCGCCAATATGGCTTGTTCATCGTCATACTTTCATCAACGCTCTTCCTAAAAACAGTTGTTTTCTTCTATCCACTTTTATTTTTACGGTTACTCTCTCCCCGTCATATTCACTAATACAAATTGATATAACGGT